>Ga0207015_1132_pt2 | contig 20847 bp, 11 predicted proteins | sample Alteio_BWMinCont_53_FD_153486 | JGI IMG/M metagenome (GOLD analysis project Ga0207015, IMG submission 153486) | Enriched cells from forest soil in Barre Woods Harvard Forest LTER site, Petersham, Massachusetts, United States -... | ecosystem: Environmental > Terrestrial > Soil > Temperate forest >...
ACCTTGTTTGCGCTAATGCGATTGGGTTCCACTGTTTCTTTATCGATATTCACTTGCATTAATAACCTTTATTAAGTAAGGTTAACTATACGAACGATTCAGATGGATAGAACTTGGTCTGCGACCATGCTGCGTTCGACTGTATCGGTATTTGTTTTTGCCGTATCGCTTCATTTTCTTTTGCTAAAGGCAGCTTTCTCCCAGGGTGAAACTACCAGCGCGATCGTAGGTCAAGTGAGCGATGCAAGTAGCGCTGGAGTGCCGCGAGCTGCGGTAACGGCCACGAATAACGAAACTGGACTGAAGCGAAGCGCCACAACGGATGATTCGGGGCGATTCAACTTCCCACAGCTGACGCCCGGTACTTACACGGTAAGGGTGGAAGCCAAAGGCTTCGAACCACAGCAGAATGACGCTGTATTCTCAGCCCTGGGCCAGAAGCAAACTGTCGATTTCAGACTCAAGGTCGCACACTCAGCGCAGACCATTGAGATAAGCAGCGAAGCCCCTCTCATCAACCCAGAAAACCCTAATACATCCACGAATCTGAATGCACCAGCGCTGGAGAACCTTCCCAATCCAGGCGGTGATTTAACTTATCCTCTTCAGTTTGCCGCAGGCGCTCTCGTCAACACGGCAGGCGGTAGCAATGATTTTGTCGGCAGTTCGAATGGGTATGGCAATGTTGAGTTCAACGGGTTGCCCGCTCTCTCAAACGGCTATATCGTTGATGGCCTGGAAACGAATGATCCTCTGACCAACCTGAACAGCGGACTTTCGACAAACCTCGTCCTCGGATTGAATTCGATATCGGAAGTGACGGTCAATACCCTTTCCTATGCTGTCGATCAGGGGCGTTACGGCGCGTCACAGATCAACTACGTCACAAAGTCCGGCTCGAACCAGTTTCACGGGAATCTATATGAGTTGTGGAATGGCTCGAAGTTCAACGCAGCCGACTATTTCACGAATGCCACTCCGGGAAACCACAAGCCGCGCTCTACTGTGAACCACTTCGGAGGCAGTCTGGGCGGCCCGATTCTCGGCGACAAGTTATTTTTCTTCTTCGATGGCGAATGGATTCGCATTGCACTGCCCGTTGTCACAGCCGCTACCGTCCCAACTTCAACGTTCCAGAATTACGTTTTGCAACAACTCCCTTTGGGAGGAACCGATTCCGTCACGGGGTCAGCCTATCAACCATCCCCGCAGTCGGTGCCATTCTATCAGAAGATGTTTTCGCTCTATGGAAATACCAATGGAACACCTCTCGCGGTCCTTGGTTGCCCGTTTGATGTTGGTAGAGGTTCGCCTGCAATTGCCAATGATGGAAACGGGTGCGCCAATCGCCAGAGCGTCTCGCATTCAAGCGATGATCACGAACAGGTTCAGACGGCTCGAATCGATTACAACATCAATGAAAACAACACCACTTGGTTTCGCTTTCAGGCTGATACCGGGCTGCAAGCCGTTTGGACAGATCCCATCAACACTTTGTTCGACGCTCTTTCCCCTCAACCGCTGTATTCCTTTGCAGCGGGCTACACTCATGTGTTTTCGCAGAATCTTGTGAACTACTTCAACCCGGCATTTTCGTGGTACGAGAGCCTATTTGGCCCTGCGGATTTTCAGAAGACTCTTTCCGCATTCCCCATGGTTTTGCAAGGCAGCGGCGCGAATGCGCCTTTCACCACTTTGGGTGGGCTCGACAATACCTGGGTCCAGGGAAGGCGCGCCTCCCGGTTCTTTATCAATGACAACCTCGCTTGGAGCCATGGCGCGCACGAACTCCGCTTCGGAACCAATACCCGGATTTTTCGCCTGAACGACTATGACTTCGGCGAGGGTTCGGTCCCGACCGTGACCTACACCACTCTGCCGCAATTCATTTATGGAGTTGCATCTACCGCGACAAAGACGTTCCCCGTCTCGGCGAACGAACCCTTCAACTTTCTCAATCTTGATCTCTACGCCCAGGACACTTGGAAGGTAACCAAGAGGCTCACATGGACCTTCGGGATACGAGATACATGGAATTCCAATCCGCTGAATCCGCATCAGCAGATCGCTCGTTTGAGCGGTTCTTTCGATTCCCTCTCGCATGATGTGAATCAGCGCTTGAACGCCACCATTCACACTGGTCTCGACCACGTATTTTCCTCGACGCCCCTCGCGATTCTGCAGCCCAGAACTGCCATCGCCTGGCAGTTTGAACCCAAAACCGTCCTTCGCGCCGGCTTCGGACTTTTCAGCGACATCTTGCCTGGCGCCATCGCCGATGTGGTTGGCGTCAACCCGCCCTACATTCAAACTTTCCAGGGCGGACTTCTTGGAACAGTTGGTGGGACAGCAGTCGCGCCGGGAGTGCTTAACAGCGCGATTGACGCAACCGTGGCCGCCAATAAAACGTTCAGTTTAGGATTTCCGCAGGGCCAGCTCTCTTGCGCGTCGGCACAATCGAATCCCTCAACGTGCCTTCCCCCAGTCGCTATCACGGCGATGCCCAACGGAGAACTTCACGCGCCATACTTCATGGAGTGGAGCGTTGGCGTGGAACACCAGTTGGGAACGACAGGGAGCATCCACGCACAATATGTTGGCACTCGCGCATTGAACCAGCCGTATTTGACACAAGTGAACGGCTATCAAAGTGTCTGCGCAGGGTGCTTTGCGCCGTTTCCTTATGCGCAATCCACTGATCCTCGGTTCGGGGCAGTAACGCAATTTTCCACGGGTGCGAACAGTCACTATAACGGGTTGCAAATGACCGCTATGAAGCGCCTGGGGCACGGCCTCATGGGGCAACTGAACTACACCTGGAGCCGTTGTATGGACACCGTTTCAAACGGCGGATTCCTGCAGTTTTCGGCTGGCGGAATCCTCTCCCCCCTCCCGGGAGACTTGGCTCGCGACTACGGTCCCTGTGACTACGACATCCGGAACAATCTCAACGCACAATATGTCTATCAATTTCCCGTCAAGATCCAAAATCGGCTTCTTAGGTACGCGCTGAACGGCTGGCAAATATCGGGAACTGCGTTTTGGCATAGCGGGATTCCCTTCTCAGTCTTGAGCACGCCCTATTCAGCAAATGGAAATGGCATCGTGAACGGCGGTGGACCGCAATTCGCAAGCATTGTTCGCGGCTTGCCGCTCTATGAACACAATCCCATTTCCGGTGTCACACAACTGGGTACCCTTCAGTGGCTCAATCCCGATGCCTTTGTCTCGACCGTGGATCCGAGTACTGGGGCGTGCTTCGGGGGTGACCGCCCCGTGAATTGTCAATTCGGGAACCTCGGCCGCAACGCGCTGCGCGGCCCCAATTTTGCATGGAGTGACTTCTACCTAACGAAGTGGTTTCCGTTGACCGAGCGTGTGAAAATGCGATTCGACATCCAATTCTTCAATGTATTCAACCATCCGAATTTCGCGCTCCCGAGCATGGTTCTTGCTGGCATTCCGGGCAAGCCTTCTACCCAGACCGGGTTTGGAGCGCTTACCTCCACCACTTCTCCGCCAACGGGCCTGCTCGGCGTCGGTTTAGGCGGTGATAGCACGCCACGCATGATCGCGTTCCAATTGCGCCTGGAGTTTTAGACTCGCTGTCGTTCAGAGAGACGAAATCAGAAGACCTTGGAGACTAGATCGGTCGGTATCTATTGCGAGTGGCGTAAAGTACGAGAGCTCCAACCAAACCGAAAACGATGAAGGCGATAGAGTACTGCTTCCAAGTCATCTCCAGTTCCGGGTCGATAACGGCAAGCCTATAGATAAAACGTTCAAGTGGGCGTAGCAACGGATCAAGGAACGTTTTTTTCGCCGCTGAAAACTCAGGTCATGTACCCGCCGAATGGATTGACGAGGACCGTCACGACAACCACGAACATGGCGTACTGTAGGAGGTTGGTAGCGCTCACATCGCGGCTCCAAAAAGCGACGGTTACGTTGGGACTGTTTTTTCCGGCAGCTAGGATCGCAAAGAAGCCCAGGACTCAACCTTGTGCTGGGCAAGACACTGGGCGTTCACTTCAGGTACGTACGCACGATGCCGATCAAATCATCGGCCGCTTCTTCAGATGATTTACTGTTTCTGGGCATGTGGTTACGAATGTGGTCTTCCATGAGCTCGCCCATTAGGCTGTTGATGGCACCTCTAGCAGCCGCGAGCCTTTGAAGAACGTCTGCGCACTGCTCATCGTCGTTGAGCGCTCGCAAAATAGCTTCCAACTGCCCGATTACTTTCTTGGTGCGGTTGACCAGATCCAGTTTCTCTCTTGAGGTATGTGACATTTTAGTTGACTACCCAGTAGGGGTATGGTATTAAACCCAGGGCCAGTACGGTACGGCCCAGGACAGGTTACCCATCATATGGACATTCTGATTCAAGAACCTCCAGGGAGTAGCACTCACCTGGAACTCCGCGAGCAGCGAGCATAGCACGACACACTGCTGAACTCCCGCTCGCTCTCGCGGAAACACAAAACAAGAGAGAGCGGGAATCTCTGCAGCCTGCTGTAAAGTTCCCCAACTCACAAACTGATTCTTAGAGTCGCGCGACGCTTTCATGAGCGCCATAGGGCGAAGTCTGCCTTGAAGGAGAACCACAATGCGCAATTTTTCGAACAATTCACCAGATTTGGTTACAAACCGGGGCCTGTATCGAGTCTGGGTACCATTGCGTGACGATGGAAAATTGCCGCTGGTTTCAATCTGGATTGATCCGTCCCGGGAGGCTTTCGAGACAGGTTCGGAAAAGGAATCCTCCGCGAGCGACACGACTTCAATTGTTTTGCCCGGAACCGAAGGGGACGTTTCCGATGCAGATGATTGGGTAGTCAAACGACCGTACGGCGGCACCAGATAACTTCGCAACTTCGCGCCTAATTCAGGCAGAGGAGAGTGGAATGTGAAATTCACGGTAAGAACGGCGCTATTCGCAGCACTTTCGATTTTGTTCTGGCTAAGCGCAGGGATGGCAGAAGTGGGAGGAAAAATTACAGGAGTGGTGAAGGACCAGACCGGCGGCATTATCCCGGGCGCAACGGTTGTTGTTCTAAATACGGCTACGGGTGTGAAGCAAACGACGGTAACCAACGCGGAAGGAACGTACTCGTTTCCAGTTCTTGCGGTCGGTCAATACGATATCGATGTGACTGCAGACGGGTTCAAGCCGAAATAAAACCAAGGGCCTACAAATCGACATCAATATGGCGTTAACGGTTGATGTGACATTGCAGATCAACGAGCAGAACGCGACGGTAACGGTGACGGAGGGAGCGGCTCAAGTGGAGACTTCGGACACGCAACTGGGCCAAGTGATTAACAGCGCTCAAGTGACCGCTCTTCCGCTTAATGGCCGCAGTTATACGGACCTGTTTGCAACGCAAGTAGGAGTAACGCCCCTAACGACGAGCGGCGCTGGGAACAGTACCTCGGGCGGCGGATTCGGGGCAGTGCCGGTTGCCGGCAACGCCAATACCGGGCAGTTTTCAATTAATGGCCAGCGCGAATCCGCGAACGGTTTCACACTAAATGGTGTGAGCGTGGAGGAGACGATCGGACAACAGGCCGGCATTATTCCGAATCTTGACTCGATTGCCCAATTCCGCATTCTCACCAGCAACGCGGACGCTGAGTACGGCAATTACAGCGGCGGGCTCATCAACGTAGTAACCAAGACCGGCGGAAACCAATTCCACGGCAATTTATTTGAATTCCTGCGCAATACCGATCTGGATGCGCGCGGCTTTTTTGATCCGACACGGGCGACGTTTCAGCAGAATCAGTTTGGGGGAACGATCGGAGGACCCATCAAAAAAGACAAAATATTTTTCTTCGCGGACTATCAAGGGGAGCGTACCGTAGAGGGAATCGAGACCGGAATCGTGAGCGTGCCGTCTTTGGCGAATCGCTTGGGCGACTTCTCCGATTCCGCGAATACGCTTACCGGGAAAGTAGCGAGCGCATTCCTGGGGCAAACACTCGGGAGCAATCTCAAATACGGTGTTACGGTGGGCGAGCCGTTCTACACGCCGGGATGTGTCTCCACCTCTCAATGCGTTTTTCCGAACGCGAAGATTCCAGAAACCGCTTTCGCAGTGCCTGCGCAGAAGATGTTGCAGTTCATCCCCGCTCCGAATCTCGGAGCAAGTGAATTTTCGACCGGAGCGGACCAGCTCCGCTTGAGCGATGATAAAGGGTCCGCGCGAATGGATTTCAGCACCGCGCGGTGCGGCAGGTTTTCGACCTACTATTTTGCGGACAACTACACTCTTGACAATCCATACCCGAGCGGCCTTGGGGGCGCGACACTTCCCGGTCCGAACGGTGCGTATGATGCGCTCTCAACTGGTACGGACCAGATGATGGTGATAAACAACACGAAGACCTTTGGTTCGAACCTCGTGAATGAAGCGCACATTGGCTACATCCGGCTGAACAACGATTTGGGCGTTCCGAAAGGCGGCGTAGGAGTGAGTCTTGCGGAACAAGGGATTTCTTCAGGTCCGCAGGGAATCCAGCAAGGCTTTCCGCAATTTGCCGGAGTGGAGATGCTCTACTTCAACACGTTCGCTGTGGGCACGAATCCGTTCTTTGTGGCCCAGGTGAACAACACGATCGACTCGGGCGACACGGTTTCAAGGGTGCTTGGGAATCACACGATGAAGTTTGGCGGGCAGTACATTCGGTATCTGGTGAAGCAGGCGCCGGATCTGGTCGCGAATGGCACGTTTTCATTTTTCGGATCGGGGACGCAGACGACGGGTAATGGGTTCGCGGATTTCCTACTGGGACTGCCGGATTTTTATTCGCAGCAGTCGTCCCCGCCATTCCACGAAACTTCCGCGACCGGCGGAATCTTTGCGGAAGATAGCTGGCGCGCGCGGCCGAACCTAACGATCAATTACGGTTTGCGCTGGGATTATATTCGCGGCTGGTCGGAAGAGCACAATCAAGGGACCACTTTGATCCCGGCAGTGGAGTCGCAAACATTTCCCGAGGCGCCGCTGGGGTATTTGGTGCCGGGAGATCGCTTGTCAAACGGTCAGACGCTTCCTTCGACGTTGGCGCACACGCCGATGGATGATTTCTCTCCGCGTGTAGGTATCGCCTATTCGCCTAACTGGTCGGATGGCTTATTGGGTGCGCTGAGCGGAGGTCCGGGCAAAACGAGCGTGCGCGTCGCTGCCGGCCGATTCTTCACGGCTATCGAGGGTCTTACCATTGCGTACCCAACTGGAAACCCGCCCTATGGGCTGACCTACACGAGTCCCGAGCCTCCGGAGATGGCCACCCCGTTCGTGGGCGCGCTCAGTGGGATGCAGTACCTACAACAATTTCCGGTTCAGGTTCCGGCTTACGGGCACTCACCGGCGAATTCAGACCCGAATGTTCCGTGGGATCGTTACACGCCGATTAGCGGAGCGGTGAGCTACTTCTATAAAAATAAGACACCGTATTCGATGGCGCTAAATCTTACCGTGGAACGCCAAGTCCGTTCGAAGACGGTGGCGAGTGCGAGTTACGTGGGATCGTTGGGACGCCACCTTCTGACCGTCGTCGAAGCAAATCCCGGGAATCCGGCGCTTTGCCTGAGCCTGAGTCAACCGCAGGACGTGATGCCTGGTACTCCAACGTGCGGACCGTTTGGCGAGAATCTGGTTTACACGCGCGCGGACGGCACGGTAGTTGACGGTACGCGGAACCTGGCCGGTTTTCCCAATACAATCGGCACGAACGCGTGGTTCAAGAATGTGGGCAATTCCAATTACAATGCGCTTGATTTAACGTTGAAGCATACGAGCGGGCGTCTGACGCTGCTGGCAAGCTACACCTATGGAAAATCGCTGGACGACTCTTCTAACTTACAGGAACAAGTGAATCCGTTCGATTATCGAGCGGAATATGGAATCTCGGCGTACGACATTAAGCATAACTTCGTGGTGAGCTATAACTACGAATTGCCCGTTGAAAAACTATTGCGTTGGAACAAGGGCTGGACGGAAGGCTGGGCATTGTCGGGAATCACGCGGTTTGCAACGGGTTTGCCGGTTACGTTTGCCAGCAACGGAGACAATTTTCTAGTCTATGCGCAGAACAACGGCATCAACTCGGTGAGCATAGATCTGCCGAACATTGCTCGCGGAAATCTTGATATCAATCACAATCCTCGGAACGGGCAACCCTATTTCAACACGACGCTGTTCAGTCCCAATGTATTAGGCACGCAAGGGAATGCGGCGCGTAGGCCATTTTACGGGCCTGGCGTGAACAACTTCGATATCGCGCTGCTCAAGGTGACCAAATTGAGAGAGAGCCGATCCCTCGAATTTCGGTTTGAGACGTTCAACACGTTCAATCATGCGCAGTTCGATGGAAGCGGTTCAGTCGATGGGAACATCAATGACGCGACGTTCGGCAAGGTCGTGAAGGCTGCGTCGCCACGGATTTCGCAAGCCGCGCTCAAGTTTCTATTCTAGGAACTGCCGCGGGGAGCGAGTGAGTTGCGCAAGTGCCCGATGTGTTTGAATGAATAAGTCAGGGGAGTTGAATGCGCACGCGAGACGAGCAAAGAAACTGCCACGCTCGAACTCGCGCCAGGGCACGAGTCTTGAGTAACTCACCTGCCGGAGCAGGGTCTTCGCGCCAATATATTAAGGATACAGCGCGCCTGCCTCGTGAGCAGGTGCGCTGAAGTGCCGAAGCTTGTTGGTTGAAGTCAAGCTCCCCAACCATCCGAAGCGGCCAGCTAGACGTGAGCCGATATTAGAAGGTGATCGGCGCGTTGATCCACAATATGACGCATTCGCTGTCTGTCAAATTGCACCACCTGTGCGCCTGAGTACTTTTGAAATACAGCGTATCGCCGGGTTCGAGTAGGTAACGCTCCAGCTCATCAAGCCAAACCTCAAGCTTGCCTTGTAGCATATAAAGAAGTTCTTCTCCTTCATGCTGGTACGACCCACCGCTGTTCGCCCGTGGCGCAATTCGCATCACCGTCGGTTCCATCATGGTCGTACCAAAAGCAAGAAGTTCCATTTGGACAGATGGTCGTGTCCAAAGCACCGGGCGGTCTTTGGGACGAACAAGCTTCCGGTATTTGTCCTCCGCGTTAAAAAACGAAAAGATTGTGGTTTTGTAGAACTTCGTTAGCCTGGAAAGGACTGAGTAGGGGATTGCGTAGCCTCGTTCTATCGCGTTTAGAAAATTCGTAGTGATTCCAGTTTCCCGGGCCACTTCGGGCAGACTAAGGTTTTTGCTTCTGCGTAATCCCGCTAGAATTGACGGAAGCTCGGGCAGTAGATTTTTTGAAGACAACAACGGCTTTGCGTCCGGCCCACGTTGCATTAGATGGCGAATCCCCGGAATGTTCACGCGAGTGGTTTTTCGTAGCCGCTGAATTTTCTTAAGCTCAACAACCATGTCACGAGAATAGACTCTATAACCGCCTGCGGTGCGCGCAGGCCTTAAGAGTCCAAGCTTCTCCCAGTTTCGCAGTGAGGAAGCGCTGACGCTTACAAGCCGGGCCACTTCGCCAATTCTGAAGCGCTCGTCCCTTTTCGTTATGTTTTTGAGGCTCAAATTGGAGAGCCATTCTCCTATATTGAATTTCTGAAGTCTAGTGGGCCTCAGCAGCTCATTAAATCCAAGCAGCTGATCTGGTGATCGCCAAAAACTCCCGAACAGAGAGAATGTGACCACAACGAGCGTAATTAACGAACATTACAGTGAAGTTGTAAGGATACGACTTAGGCGGCGCCGCACACTTCATAGCTAAACGATTGGGACCACGAGCCTTACGTTAACCCAAGACTGTGATGCGTTGGAGAGATTCTAACATCTTGCGGCGATTCCGCAGGAACTGTAAATTTCGGCCCCAGACTGTTTAAAAAGGTGGTTGCGGACGAGGCGACAAGTCCGACGGCTCGGCCATCTCGATACCTTCGCGTATGGAAAACAAATGCGTCTAGATATAGCCGCCATCTCCATCAGTCGGGAGACTGGCCAGCAAGATGTTCATTCATTTGTTTGGGTAGCGCCGAGGTCAACCATGAACCAGTTAAGAAGTTCGTTCATAGCGCGATTGTTTTGGTCGCGTCGTTCCGTGACGCTTGTTGTGACATTGCTTTTTTCTCTAGTTTCGTCGATCCAAGCCGTGGCACAAAACGCTACGGGGCGAATCATGGGAACGGTTAGCGATGAACAGGGGGCCGCGGTTCCGGGCGCGAAAGTTGTTGTCACAAATACCGATACTAATGTGCGTTGGGAAACGGTCACCGGCGCCGATGGTACTTACCAGGTTCTCAACGTGCCCATCGGGAATTATCGCGTAGCCGTGGAGCATGAGGGATTCACGAAAGCTGTTTCCTCACCACAAATGCTCGAGATTAATCAATCGTTGCGCCTCGACATGCGGATGACAGTTGGGGCGCTCTCCCAAACTGTTACGGTCGGAGCCAGCGCAGCACAGGTAGAAACTGTCAATCCTACCGTGGGCGGGACCGTTACGGGTTCAACGATACAAAATCTTCCACTCAACGGCCGCGATACCCTTGATTTGGCGTTAACTCAGCCCGGCGTGACTCCGGCACTCCCTAGCGTATACGGAGCGACCGTTCCAACGGGTAACGTCAGTATTGCGGGGGGACGTGATAATTCCGTAACGTATTTACTTAATGGAGGAAACAATACTTCCGTGTCGTATGGCGTGCCTGTCATGGATCCGAATCCGGACACTGTTGAGGAGTTTCGCGTGCTGGAGAATAACTATACTGCGGAATATGGCCGCAGCGCCGGCGGGGTTGTCACCGTGGTGACCAAGTCGGGAACGAATCAGTTTCACGGAAGTGCTTACGATTACTTACGGAACGACGCATTCAATGCCAACACCTTCTTCAACAATGCCGCCGGCCTTCCGCGTCCGGTGCTAAAACGCAATCAATTTGGGGGCACGATCGGCGGACCGATGACGTTTCCTCACCTGGTCAATGGCAAAGACCGTTTCTTTTTCTTTTTCGGATACCAAGGGCAGCGCCAAGATAGCGTAACGGTTGGGAATGCGATCACCACTTATACGCCTGCGGAACTGAACGGTGACTTCTCCCATTCCGTCAATAACGGTCCTGACCCAAACGTGGCCGCCTTTCTTCAAGCCCATCCCTACTTCCAGTCGAATGCCGGTCTAGCGGCGAATGCGATCATCGATCCCACAAAAATCGATCCGGTCGCTCAAAACTACATAAAGGCCGGGCTAGTGCCAACTTCTGCGACCGGCATGCTGGTTCCCAATGGGCGCGCTACCGACAACCAAAACGGGTACCTTGGAAAACTGGATTTTAATGCAACCGAGAAAGACCGCATAACAGTCACCCTGGCCGGATTCTCGTATCCTCAACTAATCCCTTTTTCTTCGGTATTCTTACCGAATGATCCGAATGTTCCGGGCGCTCCCATCTTTAACAAAAATACGAACTATTTTGGAAACATCGTGTATACCAGGACGATTTCGCAGAACATGCTGAATGAGTTTATTGTAACCGCTCAACGTCTTGACTTTCAGGTAAACCAACACGCAAAGGCGCTTCCGGGGCCCGCGGAGCTGGGCATCACTGGCACGGGAACTCCGGTTGACGGCCCTCCCCTAATTGCTCTTCCTACCAGCCAACTTGCGTTTGGGTATCCCGCGATAAACCCAATCCAAAATCCCGACAATACCTACGAATTCTCGGACAACTTTACGCGAATTAAGGGACGGCACACTTTTAAGGTCGGCGGATCCTTTGTCATCGTGCAGAGCAATTCTACTAACTCATATTACGCCCAGGGTTTTACTTTCAATGGGCCTACGGGCAGCGGCTCCAAAAACGATCTAGCTGACTTCCTATTTGGCGATGCGGACATTTTTCAGTCTTTCCCCCCTGGCGTGAATGATGTTCACAGTAAGCAATATGCGGGCTTCTTTCAAGACGAGTGGAAAGTGACGCCGCGCCTGGTGCTCACGATGGGGATGCGCTACGAGTACGACACTCCGAAGGGGGACTCAAAATTCCCTCAAGCCTTTATTATTCCTGGACACCAATCGCAGATATACCCACTGGCGCCTTTGGGACTATTGGTACAAGGAGATCCGGGAGCTCCCAATGGGTCGACCTTCCCGGATAGGAACAACTGGGCGCCGCGCTTCGGTTTTGCGTGGGACCCACTCGGCGACGGGAAAACAAGCGTGCGAGGCGGCTTCGGTGTGTTCTATGACGTGCTGCTAGCCGGCGACAACATCCTGAATGCTTTTCAGCCTCCTTTTGCAACGGCTGCCACTCTAACTTTCTCGTCCTTTGTGAATGGACCAAGCACCATTCTGACTGATCCGTACGGGACGGCCGGCGTGCCGCCTCCACATCCACTGCCGCCTCCTCAGACTCTTAACTTCGTCACCGAGGGATTTATTCCCTTCGGCTCGCCAAGCACTACCTTTATTGACCCGCACACCCGAACGCCCTATATTTACCAGTATAATCTCAGCCTGCAGCGACAACTCGGAAAGGGCTTGGCCGGACAGCTGAGCTATGTCGGGAGCTCGTCTCATAAACTGACCACGCAAGTTGATCAAAATCCGATAATCCAAGGCACGACCACACGGGTTCTGAATACTCAGCCGGGACTTCAAATTCCGAATGCGTTTGGTGCGGTCCTGGCAACGTCCGGCGCGGCCAACGCAAGTTATAACGGCCTCCTAGCAAGCCTTACGAAGCAGATGGGCGACTGGCACTCCATCGGTCAAACTTTCTTCACCCTCGCTTATACCTGGTCTCATGAGATCGATGACGGGAACGAACTTTTTCGAAATTCGTCGCAGGTACCGTATTTTAACCACCATCAATTCCGCGCTTCTGGAGATGCCGACGTTCGTAATCGCGTAGTGTTAAGCGGGGGCTGGGAGCTACCGTTTGCTCACATGTGGGCCAGTGGCCCCGAACGACTGACTCGTGGGTGGACTTTATACTCGATAATTACCGCTCAGTCCGGCTTTCCAATGGATGTGATCGCGGGACTTCCTGGCCCAGCTGGCGGCGAATTCGTGCCGGGGCCATCTGGTTTTGGTGACTCTAATCTGGTCCGTCCCGACTGGGCTGGGGGCCCACCGCAGCAACTGGACCCGCATACGGTGCGGACAATTGAAGTTGGTGGTACGCCTGTCACTGGACGCTTCATCTTCGACCCGAGCGGACTATCGTTCCCGGCCTGTTTCAACAGCAGTGCAGCTCCTGGGACACCCGGTGGGTGCCCCCAAGCGACGTATGGGACGTTGTCGAGGAACTTTTTCCCAGGACCGGATCGAGTGAACGTTGACTTGTCTCTGGAGAAGAAAACAGCCCTCACCGAGCGAGTGCAACTAGCGTTCCGCGCCGAGTTTTTCAACGTTCTGAATCACACGGAGTGGCAGACCCCGCTAAGCGGCTCGGCGACCTTTTTCTCTCCGCAACTTGGCCAGATCACATCAACGTATGACCCCAGAATTGGCCAGCTGGCGCTCCGGTTAACTTTCTAAGGGTGGGGTGACAACAACGGGTAGTCGGATGTACGACTTTCAACGTTAGTGTCGGAACGCTCAAACTGCGGAAGGATCGCATTTACCAGCACGGAGGCACCCATGGCCACTCACACCAAGATTCAAACGAAATCAAAAACAAAAAATGCCGCCAAAACATCACAAACTACGAACGGGTCAAGCTCCTCCTCCCCCGTTCGCGAATACAAAATGTACATCAACGGCGAATTCGTGGAAGGGAGCCGCGGAAAATCTTTCCCGGTTTACGACCCTTCCACCGAACAAATAATCGCGCGGGTTCCCGAAGCCGACGAAAAGGACGTAAAGCGCGCCGTCGCAGTCGCGCGCGCCGCCTTCGATTCCGGACCATGGAACCAAACTACGGCCCAGGACCGCGGCCGCATTTTATTTCGCCTGGCCGAGCGCGTCCGCAAAGAAGCCGCGCATCTTGCCAACCTCGAATGTCGCAACTCCGGAAAGCCCATCGTCGAAGCCGAATACGACATCGCCGACGTCGCCACCTGTCTCGAATATTACGGTGGCATGGCCACTAAAGTTTTAGGCCACGTGAATCCCGTCCCGGATAACGCCCTGAGCCTTTCCCTCCGAGAACCCGTCGGCGTAGCCGCGCAAATCATCCCGTGGAATTTTCCGCTTCTGATGGCCGCGTGGAAACTTGCACCAGCCATTGCCGCGGGTTGCACCTGCGTTCTGAAACCCGCCGAACAAACGCCACTCACCGTCCTTGAATTCGCATCCTACCTTATGGACGCGGGGCTTCCGCCGGGCGTCGTGAATATCATCACGGGATTTGGCGAAGGCGCGGGCGCTCCGCTCGTGAAGCATCCCGACGTCGACAAAGTGGCGTTCACCGGCAGCGGCGAAGTGGGGAAAGCCATCGTCAAAGCCGCCGCGGACACCCTCAAGCGCGTCACTCTCGAACTCGGCGGCAAATCTCCCAACATTTTCTTTGCCGACGCCGATTTCGAATCTGCAATTGACGGCTCACTCTTCGGCGTCTTCGTAAATCAAGGCGAAGTCTGTTCCGCCGGCAGCCGCATTCTGGTGGAAAAGAAAATTTATTCTAAATTTGTCGAAGCCATGAGCGCCAAAGCCAAACTCATTCGCCTCGGCCCGCCACTGGAACGCGAAACAAAAATGGGCCCGCTCGTCAGCAGAGATCAATTCGATCGCGTACGCGCCTATCAGGAGATCGGCAAGAGAGAAGCCAAAGTCGCGGCGGGCGGGGGACGTCTCGCCACTCAGTCGCAAGGTTATTTTGTCGAGCCCACCATTTTCTACGATGTGGACAATTCCGCCCGTATCGCCCGCGAAGAAATCTTTGGTCCAGTTGCCACTGTCATTCCCTTTGCCAGCGAAGCCGAAGCTATCCGCATCGCCAACGACACGAAATTTGGCCTCGCCGCCGCAGTCTGGTCCCGCGATATTTTCAAAGCCTTTCGCGTCGTAAAGGCTCTCCGCGCCGGCGTCGTCTGGGTCAATCACATGCAGCCTACTTACGTCGAAGCGCCTTGGGGCGGCTACAAGCAATCCGGTTTCGGCCGCGAGTTAGGCCCCACCGGCATCGAAGAATATCTCGAAACCAAGCAAGTTCACATCAATCTCAATGAGCAGCCCATCGGGTGGTACTGAAATGCCCACGATTCAAATTCGCACTGCCATCCCGGGCCCGCGCGCCCAGGAGTTATTGAAACGCCGTGAAGCCGCGATTCCTCGTGGGGTTCTTCACGCCACGCCCATTTTCGCCGCGCGCGCCGAAGGGGCAACTCTCGAAGACGTTGACGGCAATCGCTTCCTCGACTTCGCCGGCGGCATCGGCGTCCTCAATGTCGGCCATCGTGCTCCGCGTGTCGTCGCGGCCATCCGCGAGCAGCTCGACGAATTTATCCATACCTGTTTCAGCGTTGCGCCGTATGAAAAATACATCGCTCTCGCCGAAAAATTAAACGCCATCACTCCGGGAAACTTCGCGAAAAAAACCTTCCTCGCTAATAGCGGGGCGGAAGCGGTCGAAAACGCAATAAAAATTGCGCGCGCCTACACCCGCCGCTCCGCTATCATCTGTTTTGAGGACGCATTTCACGGCCGTACGCTGTTGGCCATGTCCCTCACCAGCAAAACGCATCCCTACAAGGCCGGGTTCGGGCCCTTCGCCACCGAAATCTACCGAATTCCGTATGCCTACTGTTATCGCTGCTCTTACGGACTGCAATATCCTTCCTGCGAAGTTTTTTGCGCGCATCACCTGGAAGATACCTTCAAGCGCGTCGTGGCCGCGGAAGGGGTCGCCGCAGTTGTTGTTGAGCCGATCCTCGGTGAGGGCGGCTTCGTCACTCCGCCTCCGGAATTCTTTCTCATCATTCAGGAAATCTGTCGGCTCCACAAAATTGTCCTCATCGCCGACGAAGTGCAAACCGGATTTGCTCGCACTGGCACGATGTTTGCTTCTGAACGCTACGGCATCAGCCCGGATATCCTGGTCAGTGCAAAATCGCTGGCCGCCGGCATGCCTCTCGCTGCCGTCACCGGTCGCGCTGAAATTATGGACGCTCCCGACGTCGGCGGCCTCGGCGGCACCTACAGCGGCAATCCGCTCGCCTGTGCTGCCGCTCTCGCCTGCATCGAAACCCTCGAGCGGGAAAACCTCGCTGCCCACGCCACCGAAATCGGCGAAATGTTCGACCGTCGCGCCAGCGAATGGAAGAAACGCTGGCCGCTCATCGGCGAAATACGGGGTCTCGGCGCCATGCGCGCCATCGAACTGGTTCGCACGCCGGAAAAGAGGGAACCAGCGAAAGAAGAAACCGATCGAATCCTCCGCTACTGCCACGCCCACGGTCTGATCTTAGTTTCGGCAGGCAGCTACGGAAACGTAATCCGCCTCCTCGTCCCCCTCGTCATTACCGACCACGAGTTAAATGAGGGCCTCGATGTCCTGCAAGCCGCCATAGCCAGCGTCGCCGAAACCCAAGTCAAAGCCACACCTAGTTTGGCGTAGTCCGCAAGCCTCCAAATTCAAAAGGCTTTTACATCTGAGGCCCTCCACGCTTTTTGTTGTGCCGCCTTTCTTCGCGTGTGCCATCGATAAGAACGAAGGCGGCATCAAGGCACAATCGTCCCGAGCAGTGCCGGCAAAGCTGTTAAGTCGATCGTAGCAGTCCGATTATGACTCGCAGGGCGATTGCCTCAAAACTTGGGGTAGGCCTTTTGCGAGATACGCGATCGACTGACAAGTGAGCAATTGTTTTCGTTTATGGCCGAACTATTTTAGAGGTGCGACGTAAACAATGTGTCGCGCGAAAAACCAACACAAGAAAAACACAAGAGGCAGGTGCACCATCAACTGGAGTACTCCATACCCGACAATATCCCTCGCCTTCAATTTCAGTATGCCGAGCAAGGGCAGCATCCAGAACGGATTGATCAGGTTGGGGAGCGCCTCCGATGCATTGTAAATCTGCACCACCCAGCCTAGATGAACATGGAGTATATTCGCTGCTTGGAGTACGGCGGGAGCCTCAATGATCCATTTGCTGCCGCCAGAAGGGATGAATACTCCCAAGGCAGCCGAGTAGGCCGCCACAAGAATGGGAAAGCTGCCCGAGGAGCTGACCGACAGAATCAATTTTGCTAATCGGTCCGAAATCCCCGTGCCAACAATCATCCCGAAAATAACTGCATAGAATGGAAATTGGATGAGCACTCCCTCGGTGGCCGGAATAGACTCGGAGACCGCCCGGATAAATTGTCGAGGCCGCCAGTGAAGCAGGAGCCCAGCGGTGACGAAAATCAAATTGTAAGTGTTTAAATCCAGGGCTGCTAAAGCCCCGACCGGAGACGCCCTGAAAACATGTAGGATGTACCATCCTAAGAGTGCCGATACCAGAATTGTCAATACTGGACTGTACTCCAGCCATTCTCCTGGTCGCCTTCTCGTCTGACTTTCAGTCTCGCGAACCGCCGATTCTATGTTGTAGTACTCTGCGGTTCGGGCTTTCTCTGGGGGTGGCGCAGAAAAGTAAGCAACCAAGGTGGAAACGATTGTCAGAATGGCGGCGGTTGCGATACTTTGCCAAAGAAAAATCGTTTGTCGAAGCGGGATAACGCCAGAGATATTTAGTAGTGATGCCGGCAAAGACGATCTCGTGCCCATCAGCATCGCAGCAGAAGACGAAAGGCCAAGGGCCCATACCGCTCCCAGGCCCAGGTAACCGGCAGCGCCAGCAGCGCGATAGTCCATGCCTTTGACATGTTTGCTCAACTCACGCACGAACACCCCACTGAAGATTAAGCTAAAGCCTCCCGAAATCAGTGAACTCAGCATGGAACATAACGCCACCAAGGCGATCGCGCCTCTCGGCGTTTTCGCTCGCCTAGCAAGCCAGCGGATTCCTCGCTTCACAAGCGGTGCTGATGCAACTACGTATCCGCCAACGATGGTAAACGCCATTTGCATTGTGAACGGAACAAGCGCCCAGAAATTCATTCCCCCCGTGACGGCAAGCTGGCCGGGCTTTTCTCCCATTGCGATTCCGATGCAAAACACACACACGATCCCCAGAAGGGCAAAAATCAATGGATCGGGAAACCAACGTTCACTCCAGGCAGCAAGAAGCAGTCCAAGTCGGCTCGGAATATTCAGGAGCTCTGGCTCCTCGGCGCCCAGAAGACTGCTCTCATCGGGAGCTGGTGTCATACATTTTCATCGATGCTATTTACGCCAGTTTTTTGGTGGAGTGTACACGCCGCGCTCAAAAAGCTTCTCAATTACGCCGAGGTGTCGAGTATCTCTCTTATAAATTTCACTGAAGGTTCGAATAGCTTCTTTCTGCGAGTTTGGCGGATAAACCGGATCATCATACACCTCACGCAAGACTTCAGTTCTCATCAGTGAAGGAAAATTCCGGCTTGGATCGGCCCGGCGCTGGCGCAAATGCTCGAGTCGAATTGTGCCGCTGACCATCCCTTCACCCGGGAACGGCAACCTTGCGATAACTTGGCCGTCATAGTCAACGATCATAGAATCCCCAGCCATCATCGTGCGAACCGCCTCGGGGCTAACAACACCGCCCATATTAGGAGCCACCACATAACTCAGAGTCGCAAGTGCGCCCGCACGATTGGTGAATTCAAACCAACCTTTGGTAACTCCGGGCTCCGCGAGCGCCGGACGTATGATTATTTCGGCACCGTTCATTTGAACTGCACGGAAGTATTCCGGATGGTACCCATCGTTGCAGATGATCGTCGCAAGGTTCCCCAACGGTGTTTTCGTGACGGGGAAAAGGGTTTGCAGCATTGTTTTACCTTTACCAAAAATCTCTATGTACTCGTCCAGTACGTCGTGGGGGCTAGTGGTTATTTCGTAGTGGATGGCGGGCGAAAATTTGTGGAACTTATGAACAATCTCTCCGGAGGGATCAATGATGAAAGCGCAATTGAAAATGCGATCGGGCCAGTGGGGCAATACCTCTAGAGCAACTCCATAGAGGTAAATATTTAATTTCTTTGCCATTGCTGCCAACCGGTCCGTTTCCGGTCCCGGGATCCTAATACCAATCTCCTTCACGTGAACGTCAAGATCGGCCTTCATGGTAAAGCCTTGAAGAAAATCTTCCGGAAAAGCCACCAATTTTACGGGAGCATATGGCTCATAACTGACTTCCATCGCAGGTGCTTTTGCGTTGGGGGTTGAGTAAAGGACCGAATCCAAGATCTCAAGCGCTCGGTTTAGATTGATCTCAATCTGATTCCGCTTGTAAACGACATGAGGCTCGAATTGGACGGCCACCGCGGTATAACAATCTAGAGTTTCCATTTGGTTCCCCTGTCTCATAAATTGCTTTTTTGGATGCTGGTGACGAATAAGGAAAAGGGTTCAAGATAAGGATCCGACGCTACCTACCAGCTTGTCAGTTCTCCTGGATGAAACTACAATTTTGAAGGCGTGTCCATCAGAGGCTACAATTGTCAGACTCTCCGCTCCGCAGCGTTCTAAATACCGTGTTCATATTGACTTACCTTAAATTGCCATCGCGGGATACGGTGGTCTTCTTTGCACATTCGCTGCAAGGTTGACCGCCCTTGAGCTCAAGCGGACGCGAGTGGGGACCGTTACTCGAGCAATTAGACGGGAAGCGAAAAAGGTAGAAAAACAGTAGTGATGTGAATCAATTCGAGCCCACAGGCCACTGAAAACACAACGTGTACCCGTCCGGATCGGTCACATAAGTTTGTTTCATTCCGTAATATGCAACCTTGGGTTGGCTTGCGGCAATCCCCTGTGCGCTCAGGGTTGCATACGCGCCTTCAACGTCTGGGCAGGCGAAGTAGATTATGGTGTCTGCATGCGCAGCGACACGAGCCTGGTCTGGCTCCGAAGGGCGAATGTTGTCTTCGTACATATTGTTGAGCATCAACTCCACGCCATTGAGCCGCAGCATTGCCCATCCGTAGTTATCCTTGGCATTGGTGAAGGGTTTCGAGGTGTTGGCCACCTCAAAGCCCAGCGCGTCGCGGTAAAACGCAATGGATCTGGGGACGTCGAAGACGGCAAGAAGGGGCACGGCACTCTCGATGGGTATGGACATGGGAAGCTCCTCCTGGAGATATTGTAAGATGGGTTCCTCCGAATCCGAATCTTGCATGGATCCGTAGAATTGGAAATCTGGCGAAAACCCCATGTCCAGTAACCCGACAGATCAGGAGTTAGCCGATGTGACGTAATACTGTGCGTACCGAATCACGGCTTGCGTGTTCAGGTCAATTCAATAACAAAATATCATTCAATGAACAGTCTGGAGCGGTGGAAAACACATGTTGCGACGGTACCAGCACATTTTCTCATCGGTCTTTTGTTCATTGGGGTCTTCGTATACATCGTATATTTGCTGATCCGTCGGCTGATTCGCCAACGATAGCATCGTGCTTGGATTTGAGGCGGCCTTGTACGTTTACGGGTCAGTGGGCGCGCGCTGCTGGCAACTCAATTCCCCAGACTGGATTTGTGACCGCAACCTTGTCGAAACTCGAAATGAACGCTTTGCCTCGAACCATCGCGTTCTTCACAGCCGGCAGCGATAGAGACGCATCACGACTGGCGATGTTCTCCCAAACCTCAGTAACCCAGATGGCGTTTTCGTCGGAAGAGTCTTTGGCCGCAACGTAGTTGAGACACCCCGGCATGTCGGCTGCGCTTTCCTTCAATATTCCGACCATCTCGTCGCGCCTGCCGGGCACAACCGTTAGCTTCACGATTAATCCATACATCCCGCTCG
>Ga0207015_1136_pt1 | contig 20712 bp, 13 predicted proteins | sample Alteio_BWMinCont_53_FD_153486 | JGI IMG/M metagenome (GOLD analysis project Ga0207015, IMG submission 153486) | Enriched cells from forest soil in Barre Woods Harvard Forest LTER site, Petersham, Massachusetts, United States -... | ecosystem: Environmental > Terrestrial > Soil > Temperate forest >...
ACTTTGGTGTGAAGGAACCTGCTCTTCGGCAGAATGATTTTGGCGGCACATTCGGCGGTCCAGTGGAGATCCCTGGTCTGTATCATGGAAAGGACAAAACGTTCTTCTTCGTTTCGTATGAGGGGCTGCGGCTGGCTGCGCCTCAGGCAGGCAATGTCAATTACGTGCCGGACCTTTGCCTGCGAGGTGTGAATCCAGCCAGCAACTGCGCAGGAACAGCCACGCCGGCCGCCGCTGCACTCCAACCGGCCCTGAATGCCTTTCCGCTGCCCAGCCCCGGCGGAATTGATGACGTGGCAAATGGCATTGCCCAGTTTATTGGAAGCTGGTCCAACCCGGCGTCGCTCAATTCCACAAGCGTCCGCTTCGACCACGTTGTGAACGACAAGCTGAGACTCTTCTTCCGCTTCAGTGATACGACCTCAAACTCGGCGACTCGCGGAACGTTTGCGCAGGCCTTAACTCCAAGTGTGGAGAAGACCTCAGCCTATACAATGCGGACCTACACGGCTGGCGTCAGCAGTGTTTTCTCAAGCCGTTTGAGTAACGAATTCCGGCTCAATTACAGTTCGAATGTGTCGACAAGTAGTCAAATGATCGACATGTTTGGAGGCGCCACGCCCGTGAATCTTGCACAGCTGGCTGGTGTCGCAGCTGGGTCAGAGCCCATAGTTTACATTTACTTCGGCGGCGGCCCTGCTCAGCTTCTGCAGGGGCGGACTTCCGTCGTTCAAAGACAGTGGAATTTGGTGGACACTGCGAATCTCTCGTCGGGGCGCCATCAGTTCAAGTTCGGCATGGACTATCGTAGGTTGACGCCGTTTGCGATCCTGCCTACTCTAGTGCCTTACTATTTTTTCACTGAATCTGCGGCCCAATCGAACAGCCCTTTCTCTCTCGTGTTACCCTTCGCTCCTTCGTACCCCTTGTACGAGAATTTTTCGGCTTTTGTCCAAGATGAGTGGAGGGAGTCACAGCGTTTTAGTCTGTCCTTAGGGCTGCGTTGGGAGGTGAACCCTGCGCCAGGTGTGACGCAAGGGTTGAAACCGTACACGGTCCAAGGATCCAGCCCTAGTACTTGGTCTCTGGCGCCGCAGGGCACGCCGCTTTGGCAGACCACCTGGTTCAATTTTGCACCTCGGTTGGGTGCCGCGTACGTCCTTCGTAATACACCTGCCTGGGAAACGGTTGTGCGCGGTGGGGGCGGCGTTTTCTTTGATACTGGCCAGCAGTTGGGATCGCTCGGGTTTGGAGGACCAGGCTTTAGTGCTGTTGGAAGCGGTCCTGCTTCGTTTTCCGGGACTGTTATCGTTCCTCCAATCGTGAATCCGCCGATGACGCCATATAGTGGAACTCCGAACGTTTTCTCTGCTCATTTGCAACTACCTTATACGATTCAATGGAATGCCAGCATCGAGCAGGCGCTAGGCAAGTCGCAGGCCATCTCAGTATCGTACGTCGGTTCACATGCGGCGAGACTGCTGCAGGAGAATGAATTCTCTGTCCCCACTAACCCGAACGCACAGAGCTTTATTATTGTCCAAAATGGTCTAACTTCGGACTACGATTCGTTACAGGTTCAATTCCGGCGCAGACTCAGCCGAGGGCTGACGGCCTTGGCGTCTTACACGTGGTCGCATTGTATCGATTACGGTTCGGAGAACTACAATTTTGGGTACCAGCGCGGGAATTGCGACTTCGACGTCCGGAACAATCTCTCGGCGGCTTTCTCCTATGACCTGCCGGCCGTGGGAAATAATGGCTTTGTAAAGATCCTGATGCACCACTGGGGTCTCGATGACCGCTTTACTGCGCGAAGCGCATTCCCCGTAACTTTATTTGGTCTCCCGCTCGTACAACCGGACGGCAAGACATATGATGCGGGACTGAGCCTTGTCCCGGGCGAACCCATTTATATCTACGGTGCCAATTGCGCCTCTGTTCTTCAAGGTTTGGGAGACCTGCAACCGGGGCAAGAATGTCCGGGCGGCCGGGCAATCAATCCCAATGCCTTCGCCAATGACAGTTCCGGCCTCGGCAATGCCCCGAGGAATTTCGCCACGGGCTTCGGCGCATGGCAGATGAACCTGGCGGTGCGGCGGGATTTTCCGATCCGCGAGAGGCTGAAGCTGCAATTTCGCGCAGAGGTGTTCAACATCTTCAATCATCCGAACCTCGGAGCAATTAATGGGAGCTTTGGCCAGAGCACCTTTGGGCAAGCCACAGCGACACTTGCAAATTCTCCAGGCATCCTGAGCCCGCTCTATCAGACGGGCGGTTCACGCTCAATGCAGTTTGCTCTCAAGTTCGTCTTTTAGCCGAGCCACAAGCAAACCGTGCGGCTCAATGGTGCTGGCGTGGTTGCGTGGCTGTACGAAGGCGAGGGCCCGAGGGCCGGTCTCTCGAACCGACCTGCAACAGGGCTCAGAGCTTCTTTGTCTGTGTGCTCTAAGGCTTGTTTTGGCAGGAAGGGTAAAGCGAGAATTCGGTCGAGTCCCGGAGTGACGACCGCGAAGGAACCGATGCAAGAGAACTGCTTATCTGAAAAAGACAATAGGAGACACGAAATCGAAACAAAGCAAAAAGGACAGACAGAACTGATGATGAGTCTACTTTTGCTGGGCGTTTTATTGCTGTGGACGGTGCCAGCATCTTCTCAACTGCAGTCAGGGAGGATCCCATCCGAAGCAGAATTAGGTTCCAGCAATGTGAGTCCAAGGGTGGACGCTGCTCCTAGACTACCCAAATTGGAAGATGCGTTGGCCATGAAGAGGATCGACGCGATTTCCATAATCCCGAATGGGAAGCTGCTGGCCATCGAGACGGAAGGCGGGATACTGATCCTTTCTACTGGTAACCCGGTTACCCGAATACGGACGCTGAAGGGAAACCAGCCGCGATGGTCGCCGGACGGACGTACGTTGGGCTTCTATGCCGAAGTTAATGGGTTGCGTCAGATCGAAGCGTGGTATCCGCAGTCAGATGCGATTGAGCAGATCACGGAGTTCCCAGATGGAATCTCTTCGGGACTAATACCTGGCGGACTGGGACAGTCTGACCTTTTCGCTTGGTCGCCGGATTCGCTGAGGATCGCTTTTTGCAGCCGGGAAATGGTTGGGTACAAATCGTTAGGTAAAGCTGATTCTTCGAAGGCCCGCGTCTTTAGAGCCGTGGACGCGCCGTCGTTGGGCGAATTAGATGGAGTTTTTCGTGTCAACTACTTAGATTACATAGGAGACGCCGAACGGACGCGCGCTATTGAACGGCACCCGGAACTTGGTCTCAATAAGTTATTTGTTGTCGATATTGAAACTAAGCGCCTGCACCAGATTACCAAAAACAATCGACACTGGTCTCCTGCGTGGTCGCCCGACGGGCTCACGCTAGCTGCAGTAGTTGAGCTCGATAATGTAGAGACTGCAGATGTGCCAACGAATACCAACCTCGTGCTCATTGATATAAACACTGGCGAGGAACGCCGCGTGCCAGCAGCATTCCCGATCATTGGAGCTCTCCAGTGGTCCAAGGATGGTACAAAAATCGCCGCGTTCTGCAAGGAACGGTACTTTAGTTTCAATCACATTCAGCTCTATTCGGCACGAAACAGCCAGTGGTCTGAGGTCTCGGCTCCAAAGGGGACATCCGTAAACGGATTTAGATGGGCGAGCGACAACCGTTCTTTGATGGTTCGTACGTCTGACCGTTTCGTTGATACGTTGTGGCTGATTGACTCGGTCGACGGCAGCGCACACCAGGTCGATACAAACGACCTAAACCTATCGTATCGTGATGACGGGATAGACCAAGACGCGAATGGAGACATTTACTTCGTTGCTGGTGCGGCAACGTTCGCGGGGCGAGTGTTCCAACTGTCCGCCGGCACAGGCCAATCGCTGCGCCAGCTTTATGACGTCAATCCTCAGTTATCGGAGTTGCGCTTTGCACAGCAGAAGCGCCTGACATGGACTAACAAGGCGGGCGACCAAGTTGACGGCGTGCTCATTTTTCCAGCTAATTATCGGCCTAATCAGCGCTATCCGGTAATCGTCGACGTCTACCCACGCCAAGTAAGGGATGAGTTATACCTGGCTTACGGCGGAATGGGTCAACTAGAGGCTGCTGCGGGATACTTGGTCTTTCTGCCCCAACTCAGAGCACCGAACGTAATCCGAGCTTACAAAGGGGACGAAAACTACAACGAAAGGGCACGTGGAGCGAAGGGAATCCCACTCTTGGTTGACGATTTTAGCTCCGGCGTGGAGTACCTAGTTCGGCAGGGTTGGGCGGATCCGGACCGAATCGGCATTTTTGGACACAGCAATGGAGGCTACGTAGCAAATTATCTAATTACGGAAACAAAGATTCCGAAGTGTGCCGTTGTGGGATCAGGTCGCAGCAACCTGATTTTTGACTGGTATTTCTATCCAGATGTCAGGTGGTGGGTCGACCAGATTAGAGCGAGCACGGGCGACATCTATGATAAGGACGCATTCGAAGAGTTCGTTCAGATGTCCCCAGTTTTGCGCATGAACAAGGTGCAAATACCAGTTCTGATGTTCGTTGGCGATGAGGATTTGTCGTGGTTACCGGAAATGCTGATGGAGTTCAATGCGCTCCGACAGCTCGGCAAAGATGTGACGATGGTGCGCTATGCCAACGAAGGACACGTCTTCACTGCCCCGGAAGACATTAGGGATTTCCGTGCCCGCGTCGACGCGTTTTTCGACCAACATCTTCGTCCAGGACAATCGACTGGTCGCTAGGAGTTCTGTCGCAGCCATACGGCCCTTGCGCTGCTTAAAGAGGCCGTTAGATTTGTTTGGCGAATACCGGCAAACAGATTTTTGTCCAATTGGACCTTACGTCTGGCGTCGAGGGGTGTCTCGGTGGACTGGTTCCGCTTCTGGCTTCAAGATTACGAAGATTCCGACCCCGCTAAGGCCCAGCAATACGCCCGCTGGACCGAACTCCGCAAGCGCTAAGAGGAGAACCAGAGCAAGGCGCCGACAAACTGAGTCTTGACAGCGAGGATGCGAACTCGATGATTGCGCGCGTGTGGCAATCAGGTAGTTACTGAGATGGTCCCTGCGTCGGAAGTCTAAATCATTCGTAAATTGTTGATCAAATGACCGTGAGCGTATCATTTCCGCCCGATGCCTTTCAAAGAAGCTATCCTTATATATAGAGACTTATCTCGAGGTAAGCGCTATTTATTTGACCAATGGTCAATGGGCATGTTATTCAGGACATTAGAGATCGGCAGTTCCGGGAGCCCTCAGCTCCCGTGCGGCGCGCGCCCATATCATAAAGAGGTATATCACCACGTCGGGAAGCCCAGACTGTGGGTTGCTAATTCGCTTAGTGTATCTGCCGCTTGTTAGGAACGGATAGCGGCCTGCCCATGAATTTGAGTTCAAGGCAAAGGCTGTTCCGTGACAGTGGAACGCCCCTTTTAGTCGGTGGGTACTTTTCTGGCAACGATGCCGAGGGCAGGCATTTCCGGCATGGTACAGAATGGCAGGAATCGGCCGCATATAGAGAGGTAAGGCGATGAGGGTCAGCTAGTCCCTACTGATCGGTGTCGAGGGCAGGGAGAACATTTCGGGCTTCAGAGGCAATGGTACAGGTGAGGCCCGCGGCGGGAATACTAGGAGAGAGCCTTGGCGTTTGACCGATCGAAATGGGTGTGGATGAACGGCGAACTGATCCCTTGGGACCGCGCCACCATACATGTGTCCGCACATGGCCTGCACTACGGGAGCGGCGTGTTTGAGGGCATGCGGTGCTACGAGACCCCGGCCGGGCCGGCGGTGTTTCGCATGCGCGCTCATTTTAAGCGCTTCTTCGCCTCGGCCAGGACCTACGGAATGGCACTACCCTATACGAAGGAACAACTAGCGGATGCAGTGTTCCGTTTGGTCAGGCGCAACGGGTTTCGGAGCTGCTATGTCCGCCCCATCTGCTATTACGGCAGCGATTCCTTAGCCGTCCAACCCCTTAAGTGCCCGGTTGAGGTGGCGATCTTCGCCTGGCCATGGGCGCCTCTGCTGGGCGTGGAGAAGCAGACCGAGGGAGTCCGAGTGACGATCTCGCCGTGGGTGAAGTTTCATTCCAGCATGATGCCGACGACCGCTAAAGCCTGCGGCCAATATCTCAATTCAATGATCGCGCTGAATGAGGCGGTCCGGCACGGATTCGATGAAGCGATCCTCCTTGACACGGACGGCAATCTCGCCGAGGGGTCGGGTGAGAATATTTTTATCGTTCGCGGCGGAACGGTCGCGACCAACAACGACACAGATTCCATCTTGATGGGTATTACCCGCGATTCGGTGATCCAGATCGCGCAAGACTTGGACTATCCCGTACATATTCGGACGTTGCGCATCGAGGACTTGCTCTCCGCCGACGAAGCTTTCTTCACCGGGACCGCCTCCGAGGTGACTCCGATCATTGAGGTAGACGGCAGGAAGATCGGCACGGGCGTGCGCGGACCTGTTACGGAGAGAATCCAAAAGGCGTTTTTCAACGCCACGGCCGGAAAGGAACCGAAGTACAAGAACTGGCTGGAGCTCGTGGTTAAAACCTCGTCTCCGCGGCGTTCTGTAAGAAGCACAACAGGGACCGGGAGGGCGCGCTCGGGACGTACAGGGATTCGGAACACGGTCGCGGACTAGAATCATGGAAATGATGCAACTCGAGATGTTTGTGGCGGTGGTCGAGGAGCGCAGCGTTCGTGGTGCCGCGGAGCGCGTCTTCCGCACGCAACCGGCTGTCAGCATCGCCGTGCGCAAGCTCGAAGAGGAGGTGAATGCGCCGCTGTTCGACCGCTCGAAGCGATATGAATACCGCCTGACCGAGGTTGGCGAAGCGCTCTACAGCTATGCCACCCGCCTGGTTTCCTTGCGCAATGAGGCAATTTCCACGATGGCGGATCTGAGCCACCTGCGTACCGGGCGTCTCCGCGTGGGTGCCAACGAGAGCATCAGCATGCATCTGCTCCCGCAGTTGACTCAAGAGTTTCTAAAACGTGATTCCGGAGTGCGCATCGAACTGCGCTGCGAAAGCTCGGCCCGGCTCGTCGCGGGGCTGAAGGACCGGCGCCTCGATTTAGCGCTGCTTTCTTTTCAGCCGGAAGATGCAGAACTCGAATCACAGTTCCTCACGCGCGACGAGCTGGTGTTGATTACGAACCCGAAACATCCGTTTGCCAGCCGCGGGAGCGTCCACGTGCGGGATCTCGGCCAGCAGACGGTTATCGTGATGGATGTTTCTTCCGCTTGGCACCAGAAGATGGTGGATACCTTCATCCAGTTCAAGGCACCACTGAACTTGAGTATCGAGAATGCTCCCATCGAGACCATTAAGAAAATGGTCGCTATCGGGCTAGGCGTGGGATTTGTGCCGTTGATGTGCGTCCGGCAAGAGAAGCTACGCGAAGAGCTCGCGGTGGTTGGGATCGAGGGCTTCCACCAGGAACGATCGCTCTACGTGGTGAAACGGCGAGCCGTGCAGTCGCACGCAGTGAAGGCATTCGTCCAAGTCGCGGTCTCATTTGGAAACGGTTTGCATGAAAACAAAGGATCGATTCTGCCGACAGCTGAGGCCAAACCTTCATCGAGCTGCCAGAAAAATAACAAGGTCGTGATGGTCAATCAGCGCGCCTAAGCAAGCCGCGTCCCGCCTTGGCTCTTAGATCAGAAGCAAAATGATCAATCTCTGTCCGAGAGTGTGTTTGCCGCGAAGGTATTGAAGGCTGGAGTCTACATTGTTTATGCACAGTAACCTGTTTGACGTATACAACGTTTGCAAGGACCGCAACGGCGAAACGCTTGTCCGCTCTTTTTCTGGAGGTTTAGGCAGCCCGAGCTCAAAAGGTAGGGAAATTGGAGGGACAATCGCAAGGTGAATCGATGTCGGGAACATTTTCGCTTCGAGATACCTGAGGATTGGGGCGTGGTCCAATTGGTAGGACACCTCACTGTTAATGAGGACGGTGTTGGTTCGAGTCCAACCGCCCCAGCCAACCTGCTGCGGTCCTGTGGACGGATGGTCTGTCGAAATTTGTGGTTGCGAGACGAATGGCGAACTTCAGTAATGGTCTGTCCGAGTTATTTCTAAGTATGCCGCTCTGGGGAATGGTTTTGTACCACTTCCTGGAAATATTAAACCCTCTTAAAAACGAAAGTTTTTGAGCAGAATTATGCTAGCTTTCGAGCCATCGCTCATCTGCAAAGAGCGAGCCAAAACCTAAGTGAAATTCCCAATCGAGCCCGTACCCGAACCCTGCGGTCTGACATTCGCCGAGTTGTCGAGACTTTCGGACGAAGGAGTAATGGCACATCTGCAAGCCGGGCACGGGGATGCGCTCGCCGTGTTGTTCGATCGCTATCACCGTCTGATTCTAAGTGTAGCCCTCAAGATCCTCCGTGATGCAGGTGAAGCGGAGGACGTATTGCAATCGGTGTTCCTTGAAATTTACAAAGTGGCGGGACAATTCGACCCCTCGCGCGGCACTACTAAGGTATGGTTGCTGCAATACGCCTATCACCGCAGCATGAACCGGCGTCAGTATCTCAAGGCCCGAAACTTCTACGGCCCCGGCCAGGGCCATGCGGACGAGTTGCAACCGGCGGAACGATCACTCCGCGCCGGCGGTCTTGGTCCGTTGGCTCTTCCAGAAGTCCGCAATCTAGTCCGCGAGGGTTTGGAGAGCCTGAATCATACCGAGAGGCGAACGCTACACTTGACGTATTTCGAAGGCATGTCGCTCAAGGAGATCGCTGCAGAAACGGGGGAGTCTCTGGGCAACGTACGGCATCACTATTATCGCGGGCTGAGCCACCTTCGATTGTTTCTGTCCAGGGGCAGCGGAAAAACGGAAAAAAAAGAGACGGCTGAAATTATTGGGCGGGGGATCATCGATGTTAAAGCATGAGCAGCATGAAAGATTTGACGAATTGTGCGCACTGTCGGCAGCGGGCCAGCTTTCTTGCGACGAGCAGAGAGAGTTGGCCGGCCACGTCAAGGAATGTGAGTCTTGCCGTTCGGCATGCGATGATTTCTCTCTCATCTTGCGTGAGATGCCCGCTGAGGGAACGCTCGCCGATAAAACTGTCCTACGGCGCATGGAGAAGAGCGGTCTTCGCGAGCGTTTCCTCGAAAGAGCGCGTGCGGAAGGCGTCCGATTCTCGAAAGGCGCGGAAATTCCCAAAAGTTCTGGCCGCTGGAGGTTCGCTGTTCTCAACCCATCTTTCAAGTGGGCGGTCGCATGCTTCATAGTGGGAATCCTGTTTGGCTCAGTTAGCAATCGGATCGCGGGTATGGCGACGCGAATTCCTCAACTCGCAAATGTGTCCTCACCGTCAGTTGCGATGGACCATTCGCAGCACGTTCGGAATGAGGATGAGTTGCTCCTGCCAAAAGTGAATGAACTTCAGTCTCTCAACGAAGGATCGCAGAAGATAATCGTCAGCTTAAAAACCGAGAACGCCGAGCTCATGGCACGTTTGAATGCGCTTGAAAAACAATTCGACGTTAGCCAGACCGAGAAGCAAGAATTCACACGAACGGTGGCTCACCTCAACGAGATGAATGCGGCTCTTTCAAACCAGATGGAGCAAAACTCTCAGCTCTTGGCCCAAACCAAGGGTGAGCTGGAAAAGGTGCGTAACGAAAGAGAGACAGTGGGCAAAGAGCTCGCGGCGGAAAAGGCCGAGGTCAGCTCGTTATCGCAGCAGGTTCGGTTGCAGACCACTAGCCTCGACCAAGACAAGGACTTGCTCGTCGCAGGACGTGACGTTAGGGACCTGATGGGGGCGCGAAATCTACACATCATTGACGTGCATGACGCAGACGGCAAAGGGAAGGACCGCAAGTCATTCGGCCGAGTCTTTTATACCGAGGGCAAGTCCCTGATCTTTTATGCTTTCGATTTGGACGAAAAGAAACTCTCGAATGCGAAGTACACGTTCGAGGCCTGGGGCGAGCGTCTAGGTCAGCCCGGCTCGGTAAAAAGGCTTGGCATACTCTATGTCGACGATATGTCGCAAAAGAGATGGGCCCTAAAAGTGGACGACCCTCAGCAGTTAGCTCAGATCGACTCTGTTTTTGTGACGCTCGAACCCCAGGAGGGTGCAAACAACATTCCGCGCGGTAAGCGGATCCTGTATGCCTTCTTGGCCGGACAGCCGAACCACCCGTAAAGGTCGCGAGTCGCTCGATCACCCAGAAACTCACCATCAAGGAATTTCTCTCCCGCCCCTGTGGCCTTCTTGCGAACGCTTTTCGAATCCACCGCCTTTTTGCAAGCCATCTGGTACATATGGCCAATTCCCCAGGCATTTGTATAAACGATAGTAGCGGCTTCTGCCGAAGGGGTGATGACGGTTGAAAATGCGCCATGTTCCAGCCGCGACGTTGTTGTTTGGGTTTCTTTTGTCTTTCCTATGCCCTCTCGTTGCGCTGCGTGCGCAATCGACGAGTGCGACAATCAACGGCCAAGTCACAGACGCTCAGGGCAGGGCCGTACCGGGCGTCGAAGTGCAGGCGGTGAATATCGATACCGCCGTGACATACCGCGGCAGAACTAACGACAGCGGTATCTACGCTATTCCAAGCATTTCTCCGGGCCAGTACCGGCTTGTTGTTACCAAAGACGGATTCAAAGTGATCAATAAGACAGGTCTGACGCTTCAAATCCAAGATACTCTCGAGCAGAATTTCGCGCTGGAAATTGGCTCTGTGAATGAATCTGTCACTGTGGAAGGCGGCGCCTTGGTGATCAACACCACCGATGCATCGGTCAGCACGGTGGTGGATCGGTCGTACATCCAGAACATGCCCCTGAATGGGCGCAGCTTCCAGGATTTGATTCTGCTTACCCCAGGGACTGTGACGCAGACTCCCCAACTGAGCAATACTGGCAATGGAGGGCTCGGCGAAACGGGAGAATTCAGCGTCAACGGCCAGCGGACGGAATCTAACAACTACAGTGTGGACGGCGTCAGCGCGAATATTGGAGCAGCTGCCGGTATCAACATGTTGGTTTTTGCGGGCGCTAGCGGATCTGTTGCTGCTTCCACGGCGTTGGGCACGACGCAGGCCTTGGTTTCCGTAGATGACCTCCAGGAGTTTCGTGTACAGAGCTCGAGCTACTCAGCGGAATACGGTCGGAATCCGGGCGGTCAATTCGCGTTTGAGACGAAGTCAGGTACTAATCAATGGCACGGCACCGCTTACGACTATTTGCGCAATGGCGTTTTCGACGCACAGGACTGGTTCAACGACTATTTTGGCACGCCAGAACCGGCGCTCCGGCAGAATGATTTCGGCGGGACGTTAGGCGGGCCAGTCGACGTTCTTGGTCTGTATCATGGGAAAGACAGAACTTTTTTCTTTGTTTCGTATGAGGGGTTGCGCTTGACTGCGCCACAGGCGGCCACGGCTAATTTCGTGCCCGACGATGCTCTGCGCGCGAGCGCTCCTGCAGCCGTGCAGCAATTGCTGAACGCCTTTCCCGTGCCAAGCCCCAGCGGGATTGATGACACGGCGAACGGAATCGCCCAGTACATTGGGAGTTGGTCTAATCCAGGTTCGCTTAATTCGACAAGCGTCAGATTTGACCATGCGATCAGTGACAAAGCGAGACTCTTCTTTCGGTTTAGTGACACTATCTCCGGCTCGTCCGCTCGAGGTACATCCGCAGCTTCTTCTAGTCCAACAGTGCTATCCAAGTCAGATTATAGTTTAATGACCTACACGGCCGGTGTCAGCAGTGTCTTGTCAAACATCGTGGGTAATGAGTTTCGTCTGAACTACAGCTCGAATAGCACGACACAGAATCAAGTCATCGACGAGTTGGGTGGAAGCACCCCCGTAAATTTAGCGCAGCTTACGGGACTAGGTGCGGGTGCGGCTCCACAGGCTTTCCTTGAATACGGCGGATATTCAATTGCGCTCAACCAACAACGGCAGTCAGGCACTCAGCGGCAGTGGAATTTAGTAGATACCGTGAATCTGTCTCGGGGGCACCATCAATTCAAGTTTGGCGTGGACTTTCGAAGATTGACTCCGTTTGCCATTCCTTCGAATCCTTTGCTAGTGTACTTCTACCTCAGTGAGTCCGCGGTCCAAACCAACAGCCCATTTACGTTTCCTGTAGCAACTGCTCCCGCCTATCCGTTGTACAAGAATTTCTCAGCTTTTGTCCAAGATGAGTGGCGAGTGTCACCTCGTCTGAGCCTCTCCATGGGACTGAGATGGGAAGTGAATCCCGCACCCAGTGTAACGCAGGGATTAAGGCCCTACGCGCTCGAAGGATCGGGCCCGAGTACTTGGACGCTAGCTCCCCAAGGGACACCGCTGTGGCGGACGACCTGGGCCAACGTCGCACCTCGGCTGGGTGCTGCCTACATCCTGAATAATCGGCCAGGCCAGGAAATGGTTGTGCGTGGGGGAGCGGGCGTGTTCTTTGACACCGGGCAGCAGTTGGGGTCATCAGGCTTCAATGGGCCGGGGTTTGTCGAGGACGGCGCCTTTCTGCCCGGATCGTTTCCCGTGCTTCCAGCGATTCCTGCGATTGTGAACCCGCCTGTGGGCCAGCAGGTGCTGGCGAGCGTAACTGAACCGAATCTCAAACTACCATATACCATTCAATGGAACCTTAGCGTCGAGCAAGCTCTTGGTCAGTCACAGTCGCTGACCCTGTCGTATGTTGGTTCGCACTCCAGCAGGTTACTTCAACAAAGCGCGTTTAACACCCCCAGCAATCCAGTTGCAAGTAGTTTTGCGTTGGTCCAAAACGGGCTGACCTCGGACTATGACTCGGCGCAAATCCAATTCCGCAGGAGACTGACTCGGGGCTTGACCGCGCTAGCATCGTACACCTGGTCTCACTGTCTCGATTACGGGTCCCAGAATATCAACATTGGGTATCAACGCGGAAATTGCGACTTCGACGTGAGGCACAACTTCGCCGCCGCTTTTTCGTACGATTTGCCGAATTTTGGGGAAGGGACTCTTCTAAAGGCCGTCGTGCATAACTGGGGATTCGACGACCGTTTTACCGCGAGAAGCAGCTTTCCCGTCACACTGGACGGAAACGAGCTTTTGCAACCGAATGGGCAGTTCTACTATGCCGGGCTGGAATTTGTTCCAGGTCAACCAGCTTACCTCTATGGTGCCAATTGTGCCTCGGTCCTTCAAGGGCTGGGGGCTCTCGCTCCGGGGAAGGATTGTCCAGGCGGCCGGGCTATCAATCCTTCGGCTTTCACCTCGGTAAGTTCTGGTCTGGGTGATGTTCCGCGCAATTTCGCACGTGGCTTTGGAGCGTGGCAAATGGACTTGGCAGTCCGGCGGGATTTTCCGATCCACGAAAGACTAAGGCTTCAGTTTCGCGCTGAAGCATTCAACGTCTTCAATCACCCGAATTTCGGAAGCATCAATCCGTACACCTACCAGAGCACATTTGGGCAGGCGACGGCCACACTTGCAAGTTCGTTAGGCATCTTGAGCCCGCTGTATCAGATGGGTGGTCCTCGCTCGATGCAGTTCGCTCTCAAAATCATCTTTTGACAGCCGATTCACGGAGGGCCTGCGAATGTATCAGAGGCCTTTATGACCGCGCCGGGTTCAGAGGAGAAATGACCAGTGTCTAGATTGTGCAATTTTGGCACGCCGAAACGTGATCGGTATCAAGTCGCTTCATTCTCGAATCCGGCTTCAGCGCTGGCTCTTATCTCATGTTTCTCGTTTGTTGCCCTTTGCCCTGCGCAACAATCCAAGCAGACTTTCACCGTCGCCGATGAAATAGGATTAGCGCATTTTGGCGATCCATACTATGGAAATGCCGATCCCCTGCTGTTTTCGCCGGATGGTAAGTACGTTGCTGTGGACACTGAACGTGGACTTCTGGATGCCAACCGTGTCGAAGACTCCCTGCGTTTTTATCGCACGGCAGACATCGCGGCTTTTCTACACCGGTCTGGTGAGGCAGAGCAGCCGACGCCGGTATGGATGCTGACCCGTTCTACCGACAAAGTAGGACCAATTATCGGGAATTGGCGATGGCTGGCTGATTCGAGTGGAGTTGCTTATTTGGAGCGCGTTAAAGGCGGCAAACAAGAACTAGTATTGGCGGACATGCGTAGCAGGAAATTAGAAATCCTGACCTCTCCATCGACTCACGTCAAGATGTTCGACGTTCGTGACAGACAGCACTATGTCTATACCGCTCTTGACCCGGCTGAGGAGAAAGAGAGCCAAGTCGAACGAAGTGGAGCTGCAGTTGCCGGAACTGGGCGCACATTGTGGAACCTTCTGTTTCCACAAGAAGAAACTACCGCCTCCAACTTTCAGCACCCACATCTTTGGGCCGTCAACGGCGGCAACCCATTCGAGGTTAGGCATTCGGGCGTTCCAGTTCTCCCGATCTGGGATCTGGCACTGTCACCGGATGGGGCTTCAGTAGTCACGCAGTTGCCGGTTCCCGATGTCCCATCCTCGTGGGAAGTGCTGTACCCGCCTGCGCTCAAATCCGCTGCTTTCCGGATTCACGGCGGGCATCAGGATTTGCGCCAGGGATGGGGAATTGTAAACCACTATGTTGCTATTGAACTTGCGACGGGCGCCGTGCGGAGCTTGACCGAGGCGCCCGTCGGCGGTGCGTCCGGTTGGTTTTCATATGGAAGCCCGAGCTGGTCTAGCGACGGTAGCTCAATCGTATTACCTGACACCTTCCTCAAATCAAAGGACAATGCGCCGTCCCGGCCGTGCGTCGCGGTTGTGAATATACATTCTCACAGTAGCTCCTGTGTTGAGGAATTAAAAGCCCATACGGAGACAGATGTCGAGGAAGGTTTCCATGTCATCTGGAGCGTGCGCTTCGGGCGTGAGAAGCAGCGAATTCTCGTCAGTTTTAACAGTCATGAAGACTTTTGGGTAAAGGGAACCACTGAGTATCAGCAATCCGTCGACGGGGCATGGCAAATTGTCAGGCAGTTCAGAGGAACTCCGGAAACTGACCATGATGGTTTAGAGGTGAACGTGAAGCAGAGCCTGAACGAACCTCCGAGACTTGTTGCCAGCGACGGCGAAAGAACCCGCATAGTTTGGGACCCAAATCCGCAGCTTAATCAGTTCGAACTCGGCGACGCAATCGTTCAAACGTGGAAAGACAACGAAGGCCGGACTTGGAAAGGCGGACTCTATAAACCAAGCAAATATAGCGCGGCGAAGCGCTATCCTTTGGTGATACAAACACACGGATTCTCTGAATCACAATTTAGTCCCGATGGTGCATATCCCACCGCGTTTGCGGCTCGAGCGCTCGCTGCAGTGGGATTCATGGTCTTACAGGCTGAACGGGAGGTTGGTTGGAGTTGTCCCTTCAGTCTTCCTGATGAGTACCCTTGCTACGTGAGCGGTTACAAAGGAGCTATCAAACAATTGGTTTCCGATGGGTTAGTAGATCCTGACAACGTGGGCATTATCGGATTTAGCCGATCGTGTGGGAGCGTCATGGAGATGCTAGCGGATGATTCTTTTCATTTCAAAGCAGCCTCAGTTACCGACGGCATCATGCATACTTATTCTCAATATATCGTAAGTGTTGACTATGCGAACGACTCGGTCGCCAACGATGCCAATTCGTCCATTGGCGCCCCGCCTTTCGGTGAAGGCTTGCCGTTGTGGTTGAAACGGTCTTTAAGCTTCAGGATCGACCATGTCAATACGCCTCTGTTGGTGGTTGCCGAGGGACCCGTGAGTATATTTTTGATGTGGGAGCCTTATGCGGCCTTGCGTTATCTGCACAAACCGGTCGATCTGACAATGTTGAACACGTATGAGCACGTCCTCACAAATCCAGCTGTACGCATGGCGTCGCAGGGAGGGTCGGTGGACTGGTTCCGGTTCTGGCTGCAGGATTACGAGGATCCCGATCCGGCAAAGCAGGAACAATATAAGCGGTGGAGAGACTTGCGGAAAATGCAGGAAGAGAATAGCGCGAAAGCGAAAGCTGCGGCGCTGAATTGAAGGGTCAACTGGTTCTCTAGGCTCTCCCGCTCACCAACTGCAGACAAGCTTTGTCTCTTTCTTTCGTCATAAATGGAATTAACTTGTACTCAGTAGCCCCGGTGGTGTTAGCTGACCAAGATGGCGCCCACAAGCGTGACAAAAAAAACGCAGCGAAGGGTTAACCGGCGCACAGACTCCGCACAACATGCGGACAATAGACCTGTTATTATCCGCACCCGGCTTAAGCCTATTTGTTGCAATGAGAGATTTGTTTCACGGGGCGCGCGTGGGGCGCGTACGATTTCGCGGAGCAGCACTTGACAAACGTATCGTGCTGTCATAATTTTGGTCCCGGTATGAAGCTGCGGGCACAGCATCATCATAACCACCATCATCACGTGGAACCGTGCCCGCGGTCGTGTAGCTAGCTACTAGAATATAGCTGGACTCATCGGCCCGCTGGCGCGGAATGCGCTAGCGGGCTTTTTGTTTTTCTGGAGGCGAAATGGAGCTGGATTTCGAAAAGGAAAACGGACTGATACCTGCAATCGTCCAGGAGGCTTCGACCCATGAAGTGCTCATGCTGGGCTTTATGAACCCAGAGGCGCTCGCGCTCACGACCGAGACGGGCCTGGTCACCTTTTATAGCCGCTCGCGCAGAAAGCTGTGGACGAAAGGTGAGACGAGCGGCCAAAGACTTCTGTTGCGCGAACTGCTGGTCGATTGTGATCAGGATGCGCTCCTGATTCGCGTGCAACTGGCGGGTGCTGCGGTCTGTCACGAGGGCTACCGCAGTTGCTTTTTCCGGCGGCTCGAACCGAATGGAGAAAGCTCGATTGTTGCCGAGAGAGTCCTTGGCCCTAAGGAAATTAATGAGGAGGAAGCGAAGCGATGACCCGGCTCAAGCTCGGAATTCCAAAAGGAAGTTTGCAGGATTCCACGGTCGATCTCTTCGTGCGTGCCGGTTGGCGCATCGCTGTAGGTTCCCGCAGTTATTTCCCGTCGATTGACGACCCCGAGGTCGAATGCATGCTGGTGCGGGCTCAGGAAATGGCACGGTACGTGGAGAGCGGCGCACTCGATGCCGGCATTACGGGCAAAGACTGGATTCTCGAATCGAATGGGGATGTGGAAGAAGTCGCCGAGCTTGTTTATTCCAAAACCAGTCTCGGCCGCGTGCGCTGGGTTCTAGCTGTAGCCGAGGACTCGGGAGTAGAAAAAGTCAGCGACCTTGAGGGGAAAGTGATTGCGACCGAACCGGTCAGGTTGACCCAGCGATACCTTGATCGGCATGGCGTACGCGCACGCGTCGAGTTTTCATGGGGCGCGACCGAAGTCAAAGTCCCGCAACTCGCCGATGCCATTGTGGAGGTGACCGAGACAGGCGCGTCCCTGCGCGCGAACCACCTTCGCGTGGTCGACACGCTCTTGGAATCCGCCCCCTGGCTGATCGCGAACCGCAGCTCCTGGCAGGACCTCTCGAAGCGAGAAAAAATAGAGAACATGGCGCTCCTGCTCGAAGGCGCGATCCGGGCTTCCAGCCGCGTCGGCTTGATGCTCAACGTCCGCCGCGGCGATCTCCCCGGAGTTCTCGGGGCGCTGCCTGCTCTACGCAACCCCACCGTGTCACAGTTAAGCGACCCGGAATGGGTGGCCATTAACACCATTGTGGAAGAAAAAACCGTGCGGCAACTGATGCCGAAGTTGAAATCGGCTAAGGCCGAAGGAATTGTTGAGTATCCGCTCAACAAGATTGTGTTTTGATGCTCATTCTCAAGCTTACGGCTGTAGTCGCGGAAAAACTTCTAGCGTCGCGCCGCGGCCGGGACCGGACTTGTGAGCGCGTAGCTCTCCGCATTGTGCGCGACGTGCGGCGCCGGGGCGATGCGGCATTGTTTTCCTGGGCGAGACGGCTCGACGGGTTCGCCGCCAGTCGCAATCGCCTTTGGGTCTCACGTGAAGAATTGAGAGCGGCGCGGCGCCGCGTTTCGCGCGAGTTCCTCAGCGCCGTGGACCATGCAAGCCGCAATATCCGTGCGGTTGCACGCCGCCAGAGACCGCTAGAGTGGAACTTGAAAGTAGAGCCCGGCGTCTCGATCGGCCAACGCGTCCGTCCGATTGGAATCGTGGGGTGCTACGTCCCGGGTGGCCGCTTCTCCCTAGTGTCAACTCTGCTTATGACTGTGATTCCCGCGCAAGAAGCCGGAGTCGAGAGAATCATCGTGGCGAGTCCGCGCCCTAGCGACGAACTTCTTGCTGCCGCCGATTTTCTGGGGATTCGCTATCTCATCCCTGCGGGCGGTGCCCAGGCCATCGCCGCTCTTGCTTATGGAACGCGTTTGATCCCTCGCGTCGATAAAATCTTTGGCCCGGGAAATGGTTTTGTCACCGCCGCGAAGCGTTTCGTTAGCCACGACTGCGCAATCGACCTCGTGGCCGGGCCGACCGAGGCGGTGGTTTTTGCAGGTTGCGGGAACGGGCGTTTTATCGCAGCGGATTTGGTGGCCCAAGGCGAACACGATCCCGATGCCATTGGATTGTTCGTGACCACGTCTGCCGGCTTGGGCCGCCGCGTAGCCGACGAGATCGAGCAACAGCTTGCAAAACTTCCCCGGTCGAATCCGGCGCACCGGTCGCTTGGGAGGAAAGGAGCAGTCTTGATTGCGCGCAATTTTGCAGAAGCCGCGAGTTTCATCAATCGATTTGCTCCGGAACATTTGAGCCTTCCAAGGGAAGGGAATGGCTTGCTTGAGCACTTCGATTCCGCGGGAAGTATTTTCCTCGGGGACTGGAGCGCTCAGTCAATGGGAGACTACGCAAGCGGAACGAACCACGTCTTGCCCACCGGCGCCGTGGCGCGCGCGCGCGGAGGCCTCTCGACCGCGGACTTCGTTAAATGTATCGGCGTCCAAGAAATTTCACGTAGGGGCCTCAAGGGATTGGCATCCACTGTGAAGGAATTTGCGAGAGCGGAAGGTCTTGAGGCGCACGGCAGAGCGGTTGAGGTTCGCGAATGAGCGAGGCGATCCCAGGGCGCGCAGCGATTGCCCGCATGCGGCCGTATCATCCACCACTAGAAGGCCGCACCGGCAAGTTGCGACTCGACTTCAACGAAAGCACGCTCGGCTGTCCGCTGCCTGTGCGTATAGCGCTGCGAAGACTCAGCGCAGAAGCGGTTTCGATGTATCCAGAGCAGGAGACCATCCGGCACGAAATGGCCGCTCACTTCCACGTTCGGCCGGAGCAGCTACTGCTCACGAATGGAACGGACGAAGCGTTGCATCTGGTCGTGGATACGTTCGTGGAAAGTCGCGCGACTGTGTTACTCGTCGAGCCGACTTTTGCGATGTACCGATTCTATTCCGAACGGGCAGGCGCGAGAATCAAGTCGCTTCGCTATGGCGCGAGCTTGGAATTTCCGATGGCGGAAGTCCTCGCGGGACTTCGTTTGGAACCGCGGGCCACCTTCATTGCCAATCCGAACAACCCGACGGGGAGCTTGCTTGGGATGAAGGATTTGCGGCGAGTCATTGAGGCTGCCAGGCGGACACTCGTGGTTGTGGATGAGGCGTATTTCGAATACTCAGCAGTGACCGTTCTTCCCTGGATCAGGCGGTACAAGAACTTGGTGGTGACGCGCACATTTTCAAAGGCGGCTGGCTTGGCTGGCCTGCGCTTGGGTTGCATCTTTGCCCATCGCGAGATTGCCGCCTGTTTGCGAAAGGCGCAGTCTCCCTACCCCGTGAATGCTGCGGCCCTGGCTGCAGCTCACGGCGTGATTGGGCACCCTGCTTACCTGGAGAGGTCGCTGCGCGAGTTCCGCCGCAGCCGGCCGGAGCTAGAGCGCGGCCTGCGGCGGCTAGCGGTGCGCTTTTTTGCCAGTGCAGCGAACTTCATTCTGGTGGATCTGGGCCATCGGGCGAAGGAAGTCGTGGCCTCTCTCGCGCGCAAAGGGATATTGGTCCGGGACCGGTCAAACGATTTCGAGGGCCGGGGTTATGTGCGCATCTCCGTGGGAACGCTGCGGGAGACGCGCCGGCTGTTGCGCGAATTGAAAAAGATTCTATGAGAAAAGTCAGCTTGCGCAGAACGACCAAGGAGACCGACATTCACTTGTGGCTGAACCTAGACGGCAGCGGTAAGGCGTCGATCGACACGGGAATACGTTTCTTCGACCACATGCTCGACCAAGTCGCGCGCCACGGAGCCCTAGATCTCCATCTCATCGCTTCGGGCGACCTCGATGTGGACCAGCACCACACGGTTGAAGACGTCGGCATCGTCCTAGGGGAGGCGGTGAAAAAGGCGTTGGGATCCAAGCATGGAATCCTTCGGGCAGGCTACTTTCTGATGCCCATGGATGAATCGCTCGCAGCCGCTGCCATTGATTTCTCGGGCCGTGCGCACTTTGTCTGCAAGTGGCGTCCGCTAGCGCGGCGAGTGGGCGATTTCCAGACAGAATTACTCGAGGATTTCTTCGAGGCATTCGCACAATCGGCTGCTGCGAACGTTCATTTGCGATTCGTTTACGGCCGGTCCTCACACCACCAGGTGGAAGTCATGTTCAAAGCCTTCGCGCGGGCGCTGCGGTTTGCGGTCACCCGCGACCGCCGGCTTCGCCGGGTTCTTCCGAGCACCAAGGGGCTGCTGTGAAGATTTCGATCATTGACTACGGCGCGGGAAATCTGCCTTCGG
>Ga0207015_1137_pt1 | contig 20661 bp, 18 predicted proteins | sample Alteio_BWMinCont_53_FD_153486 | JGI IMG/M metagenome (GOLD analysis project Ga0207015, IMG submission 153486) | Enriched cells from forest soil in Barre Woods Harvard Forest LTER site, Petersham, Massachusetts, United States -... | ecosystem: Environmental > Terrestrial > Soil > Temperate forest >...
AGTCATTGTATTACGTTTTCTTCCGGCCGGCTACGAGACACCGCGATCGGCCACCTCGCCTTTGCATCTTGAAGTGCGGTAGTTTCAGTTCCCGCGCGTGAGGTTCTTCACCTGCTTCGCCAGTTTCTCGATTTGTTCGGCCTTTTGTATCATCGGAAGCGACAAAGTATTCGTCGCATCCGTCTTTTCCACTTCGTCTTTCAATTCGGTAGCCAACTGGTAGAGCTTCTCCACGTCATCGTGTATTTGCTGCTGATTCTGCTTCAGAATATCTTTGGGATTGGGCTTTGGCAGGTTATCCGGCCCGATGGGATCCTGGTGCAGAGGAGCTTGCCCTTGTTGCGCCGAAGATGGCGGGATGGGTTTCTGGGCATTTACGGAACTAACGCTAGAAAACAATCCTAATGGTATGCCCACCGTTACCGGAATCATCGCCGCTAAAAAGTTACGTTTATTCGCGTCCATATCGTTGCCACTCCTTCCGCTACAATATGATGCAATCTCGCGCCCCGCGGGAGCTCTGCCTGATCATCGAAGCACGCTGCGTCAAGCCGGGCGGGTGTATAATTCCGCTCCCTTTATCTTATGACTGATTCGTTCAGAATGTGGCTGGAAATTGCCGGGATACGCGCTTTGCGCATCCTCATAATTGTCCTTGTAGCTTTCGTAATTGCACGGCTCCTGAGATCGTTTACCAGCCGCCTGGTTCAAACAGCGAAGTCGCCCACCCGCGTCTCTCAGATGCGCGAGCAGCAAACCCGCACCATGGCTGCTTTGCTTTACAGCGTGGGAGTGGGCCTGATCGTCGCCATCGCTTTCCTTACTGCGCTGCCTGAACTCGGATTCAACGTGAGCCCGGTCGAAGCGGCGGCAGCGGTGGCCAGCCTAGCCCTCGGATTCGGAGCACAGAATCTGGTTAAGGATCTAATCAATGGCTTTTTCATTGTCTTTGAGGATCAGTTCGTCATCGGCGACCTGATTCAGACCAGCAGTGAAACAGGACGCGTGGAGCACCTTACTTTGCGCCGAACCGTGATTCGAAATCCGGCCGGGGCGATCGTAACCATCCCCAACGGCCTGGTCGGCCAGGTTGCTAACCTCAGCCGGGATTGGTCCCAGGCTTTCATCGACGTCATCGTATCTTCGGACGAGATGGTAGGTCGCGCTCTAACCGCGCTGGAGAAAATAGCCGCGGAATTCCGCCACGATGCAGACTGGTCGCCAGCGCTGGTGGACGGGCCTCGCGTGCTCGGCGTTGAATCTCTCGCGCTGGATGGAACCACTATTCGGTTGCAGGTACGCACTGCGCTAAATCGTAAAGATGACGTATCGCGTGAGCTTCGCCGGCGAATCAAACTTGGCTTCGAGCAGGCGCGCATTCCGCTCAGCCACATGCACAATGTCTCCGTGCGCGAAGTTGCGGCGCCGAGTTCTTCATAATTATTTTAAAGATAGGAGAAAAATAATGGGAGACGTTTCGCACGAACAGGTAAATCTAATGTTGCGGCTTTACGATATTCGCCGCGAACCTCGCCTTCGCGAGGCGCGCGAATGGTTCATGAATAATTTCCATCCTACGTCTCCTGAAGACGTGATGCGGCAGTATCCCCCGGCCAGTCAGGAAAACGCCTACTTCCGGATGGTAATGAGCTACTGGGACATGGTGGCGGGAATCGTTAATCGCGGATTAGTCGACGAAGAAATGTTCTTCGAAAACTCCGGCGAGCAGTGGATTGTTTGGGAACGCCTGAAGCCTGTGATCGGCGCCTGGCGGGCTCTGTTCAAGAATCCGCACATGCTTTCGAACCTGGAAGAACATTGCAAACGCTTCGAAGCCTGGCGAGAGAAACGCGCTCCTGGAACAAATCAGGCAATCCGTGACATGTTCGCACAAATGGAAAAACAGGCGGCCGCGGCTAAGAAATAAAGGCCTCAAATCAGAGGTTCAACTGTGTTTTTTTTCGGTCGCCAGGGCTAAGGCTGTAATTTCACCAATTTCGCTAGGTTTTCGCGGCGAAATTGTGATAGTTTTTGCAGACCCCCGCGAACGGATTTTTTCCGTTATGGAGAATCTGGAGCCATCGGCTTAGTTCGTAGCCCTACAAGGCGTTCGGTGAGGAATATCTAAAATGAATTTTCGCTATCCGATTACTCTCGTTCTCCTATTGGTAATCTGCTTCGCGCTGGTCTTCCCTCGGGACGTCGCCGCGCAGGCCACACAAAGCGCTGGAAAAATCACGGCAGTCGTGCCGATCGTCAACGTGATCCGCGGTCCGCAGCAAGTCCCGGCATCAACATCCCAGCAAGTGTTCTGGGGCGACGTGATTAACACCGGGCACTTGGCGCGTGCGCGCATCGCGCTCAATGACGGCTCCATCCTCAGTGTTGGTTCCGATTCCAACTTGAGCGTCACCAAGCACGATGCTTCGCAGCAGCAAACCGATCTGGATCTGAATTATGGCCGCGTCCGCGCCAAAGCAGCCAAACTCGTGAAGCCGGACGCCCACTTCCAGATCCGTACTTCGGTTGGCGTCGCCGGTGTCGTCGGCACCGATATGATCGTGATTTTCGACAGCACCGGAAAGATGGACGTCATATGCGTCGAGGGTGCTTGCAAAGTCTGCGACCTAGCAGCACATTGCGTTCTAATGAAGGGCGGCGAGCAGTCAACTCTTCGCAATAATGAGCAGCCGTCCCAACCTTCCCCAGCCACGCCTATGAACATGACGGAAGCGATGAATACCACAGCGACTACTGGTGCAGGCGCGGTGGGCGGAGGAATCGGCGTTGCCGGGGGAGTGGCCGTCGGCGTCGGTGCCGCAGTTGCAGCCACCGTCGCTGTAGTGGTCGCTCGCGTGGTGACGAAGACGCAATCTTGCAGCACATCCTCGCCGACGAAAGTTCATGCCGACTGCGTAAAGATCAATGGCGCGGCTGGAAAATTGAACGGTCAGCGCATGCCCTAGCATTCCGGCATCGAGCGGACGCTTCGAAGAGCTCAAAAGGTCATTGCTTCCTCAACTTCTTTTTCGCTTTCTAATCGGCGGCATGGTCGTATGCGCGTTTGCAGCCATCAGTGACGTCCTAAAACCTAAGAGCTTCGCAGGTCTTTTTGGTGCGGCTCCTTCGGTAGCGTTGGCAACTTTATACCTGACGATTTCTTCCCAAGGAAAAATCTACGCCGCTACAGAAACTCGCTCGATGATTGCAGGCGCCGCGGGATTTTTCGTTTACACGTTCTGCGCCACTTGGCTGCTGACGAAGCGCAGCGTGTCCAGCCTTCTTGTCACGATTAGTTTGATTCCCGTCTGGCTTGCGGTTTCCTTTGGGCTTTGGTTTTTGCTGCTGAGGTGAATTAAGTGAACGTAAGCGTCAATTTTTCGGGTCTGCGTCTAGCGAAATGGTATCAATTTGCTCTCCGTTTTTTCTTTGGCGGATCCATTTGCGTTCTCGCCGGAATGATTGCTGAAAAATACGGTCCGGGAGTGGGCGGCCTTTTTCTGGCCTTCCCTGCAATTTTCCCAGCCAGCGCCACCTTGCTGGAAAACCAGCAAAAAGAAAAGAAAGAAAAAGTTGGATTGCACGGCACGATCCGCGGAAGAAAAGTGGCCGGGGTCGATGCTGCCGGAGCCGCGATGGGAAGCATCGGACTGATGGTTTTTGCTGCGATCGTTTGGCAGCTCCTGCCGGGTCGTGCGCCTTGGCGGGTCTTGCTGAGCGCCACGGTGATTTGGTTTGCCGTTTCTGTTGCGATTTGGCGAACGCGCAGCTTATTGGTTCATCGGCTCAAGCGCAAGACGCAACGCGCACTGTAGACGGCGACTGGGCGCCATTTTCAAACAAATCGCGCATCCGCACTTAAACTTGGTCTGAAATTGCGCAGAGGTCTACTCCTTCTCGAAAGGGTGCGGCGGCAGCAAAAACTGCATTCCAAAATACCCGACGAAGAATGGTTGGGTGGGTCCCGCGGGTCGCAAGCTTCGCCCCGCCATTATCAGCAAAATGAACGGCGGATGTATTTTGTAACGAAGACCTCCCGCTAATGTCTCCTGGTTCCTGCCCCGATGGAACGTCCCTAAAGAATAAAATTCGGCGTCTATTTCCAGCCTGTCATTGAAGTCGTGGCCAATGACGAGACCCGCGAGCCAACCATCCGGACCCTTGTGAACTAAATTGTAGCCACCTTCCCAATTCGCATGGACGGGACCAAGCTTCTTGGAAAATTCGACGGGTAGAATCAAACTTGCGCCGCGCGGAGTGATCCCGCGTTCCACGGAATCATTCGGGTTGTTGACGGAAAGCTGCGGAAAAATCGAAATGGCAAATCCAGAAACTATGCTTTCGTAGAATCGCCACTTCACTCCCAACTGATCCTGGCCCAAACCGTATTTCGCGGGAGAAGGATCTGCCGCGCGCAGCCAGGCATTTTCATAGGTCAACTGGATGCGGTCGCCCAGACCAAAGTTGATATCGACATCCGGCGTGTGCGTGATTGACGAATCGGGGTAGAGGAACGGCATGTATCCCAGATTTATTTCCCACTGCAGGTTGCCCGGGGTACCAGGATCGTTCGTGTAGTAAGGCGGGCCTCCTTGCGCGAAGATCGAGGGACAAAAAATGGAAAGATACAAGAGGAAGCCAAAAATGTGCAAGAAAAACAGGGAAGCGTTGGTCGGAATCGAACTCAAAACAACCGCGTTTTCATTGTTTTACACAACTTAGATCCGATGAAATCGATTGAAATTTTACCAATTTGCCGGATTCCGTACAATTTCTATAATGTCGCCCCGGAAACCGCGCACGTACGCGTAGATATCTGCGACACAAGGCGTGCTAAAACGATCTGCTAGCGGGCAAGTGGTAACCGAATCTGGAACAACGAACCTTTGCTGATTTCGCTTTCGACGCTGATGTCTCCGCCATGTGTTTGCGCAATCCATCGGCCGATGGCCAGCCCCAAGCCGTGTCCGCCGTTCTCACGTGAGCGCGACGGGTCGGCCTGGTAGAAGCGTTCGAAGATGTGCGGAATATCGTTCGCGGCGATCCCGATTCCGCTGTCGCGAATCTCTGTAATTGCAAAACTATCTTGTGATTTCAACCGCACGTCCACATGGCCGCCAGACGGGGTGTACTTCACTGCATTCTCCAGAGAAATCAGGAACAATCGCTCGAGCGCGGCTGCGTCACCTTGCACCCACACCGGCTGCTCGGGGAGCTGCGCGGTGATTTTCAGTTCTTTTTGTTCGGCAAGAACCTGCGCCTGCCGGGAGGCTTTCTGGAGCGCTTGGCTCAAGTTTGTGCGCGTCATCGCCAAGGCTGCTGCGCCTGAATCTGCGCGCGCCAGATCCAACAGTTGTTCGACTAGACGCGAAAGGTTTTCTGTCTCGCCAAGAATTTGTGAGAGCGCCTCGCGATACTCGCTTTCCGTGCGCGGTTTACGCAACGTGATTTCCGCGTTGGTACGCATCACCGAAATGGGGGTGCGAAGTTCATGCGATGCGTCCGCTGTAAATTGAATAACGCGCTGGAAGGACGCTTCCAGTCGGGCGAGCATTTCGTTGAGCGTGTCAGCGAGCCTCTCCAACTCGTCTCCGGTATCAGAAACGGTGAGCCTTTCAGAAAGGCTGGTAACTCCGATGCGCCGCGCGTCTCCGATGATTTTTTCCACCGGCGCCAACGCACGCCGGCTGATCCAGTAGCCTCCCAACGCTGCCAAGAGAAGAAACGCCGGCGCAATCGAATATAGAACTTTTTGGAAACGGTCGGTGGCGCGGTCGAAATCTTCGGTGTAGATGGCTATTTCTATATCGTAAGTTTTCCCGGCGACGTTGATTGCTTCGCGCAGCACCCGAAATTCGTCGCCGTGTAAGTTTGCGTAAAACGGTTTGGCCTCCCGGACACGCTCGTCCGCCATGTTTAGCGCCGCCATTCCCGCCGACGCATAAAGCACGCCGCCATTTTCATCGGTGACGCTTACCAAGCCGCGGCCACCCTGGCCTTCGTCATATTCGTTCAATTCATCGGCGATGGCGTCTCTTCCCTGCGGGGCGGTACGGGCAATGATGGTGCGAATGCCATCGAGTCGGTGACGAAGACCCGCGTCAATTGCGGCATTAATGCTGTGGCTCATTGCAAAGTAAGCGATGCTTCCGGAAACGGCGATGGAAAGAGCGAGGATCAGCGAATACCACGCCGTGAGCCGCACGCGGATGGGCAGCGATTTCATTCTTCCTCTCGCGCCCTGACGCAATAGCCGAATCCGCGAACGGTTTGGATAAGTTTCAGTTTATGCTGTTGATCCACTTTCTTTCGCAGTAGGCGAACGAAAGCGTCGAGAGTGTTTTCTTCCACTTCCGATTCAAGTCCCCATACGGCTTCCACGATGGCTTGCCGCGATGCAACGCGGCCGGTGCGGCGAACAAGAAATTCGAGGAGTTTGTACTCCGTCGGTGTTAGTTGGATTTCGCGTTCGCCGCGGAATACCTGATGCGTGGCTGGATCGATCACCAAATCGTCAATCTCGAGCCGTTTCACGTGAGAAATAACGTTTGGACGGCGCGCCAGCGCTCGAATTCTGGCCAGGAATTCGGCGAACGAAAATGGCTTCGTGAGGTAATCGTCCGCGCCGGCATCGAGGCCCTTCACGATATCTTGCATGGCATCGCGAGCGGTGAGCATCAGGATGGGAGTTGCATTGCCCCCTTTACGCAGGCGCCGCATGACTTCGACCCCGTCCATCAGGGGGAGCATCCAATCGAGGATGATCACGTCGAACTCATAGGACCTGGCAAGCTCGAGGCCGGACGGGCCATCGAACGCGGCGCTCACAACCTGGTTTTCCTCTTCCAGGCCCCGCTTCAGAAGCGCCGCCATGCTTCGGTCGTCTTCAACAATCAGAACTCGCATCGTTTTATGCGTTGGGCCAACTGTACGCTCAGACTCTGAAATATATATGAAAGAGGCCAGAGACGCTCAAACGACGGCGCCTTTCCAGGGGACTGGCCGGCCAAGAGCGGTTTCGTCAGGCGGAAACGCGCTTTTCGCGCGTGAGATAAAACTGCACGGCGGGCGTGATGATTAAAGACAGAACCATCGATATGAATATTCCGCCGATCACGGCGATCGCTAGAGGCTGCAACATTTGGGAGCCAGCGCCCCAGGCTAGCGCTAACGGGATCATTCCGGCAACGGCTGCCATCGCCGTCATTAGAATTGGCCGCAATCTGCGGCGGCCGGCTTGCATCAGCGCTTCTTCGTTTGTGAATCCCACCGCGCGGAATTTTTGGTTGGCGTCGAGCAAAAGAATGCCGTTTTTTGCAACGATGCCGACCACCATGATGAGTCCCATGAACGAAGAGACGTTGAAAGTGGTCCGTGTGATCAGCAGTGCGAAGAAGACGCCCGAACTTGCCAGGACCGCGGAGGAAAGAATCGCAAGGGGCGCAGTGAAAGTGCCAAATTCAAAGAGCAGCACCAGGAAAATCAGCACGAGTGCCAATAGAAGAACCACGACGAGGTCGTGAAATGATTTCTGCTGTTCCTGATAGGCTCCGCCATACTGGATTTGTATGGAAGACGGTAAGTGCAGATTCGAAATTGTTTTCTTCGCAGCCGCCACACCGCTTCCCAGGTCCAGTCCTTCCAGGCGCGCGGTGACTTCCACATCGCGTTGCAAGTTCTCGCGTAGAATTTCGGTCTGTCCGGCGACTTCGCTGACTGTTGCCAGAGACCCAAGAGTTGCGGTGCCGCCGGATGAATTCACCAGCGGCGTATTGCTCATGGCTTCGACAGACGCGCGGTTGCTATTGGGCAAGCGCACTCGGAGCACGTACGGCCGGTCGTTTACGATTACCGGAGTCGAAGCAGGTTCACCGTCCACGATTGCAGACGCGGCAACAGCAAGTTGATCGGTGGTAAATCCGGCTTTCGACGCCGCTTGAGGATTTACTGCGAAAACAATGGCGGGACCGCTGGTGGTGTTCTCGATTCCATCCTGGATGTCGACCACTGGCTTTTTTCCGTTGATGGTGATGCCCCCGAGCGCATCGGCTACTCTGGGCGCCCAAGTCGCAAGCAGGTTCGCATCGGGTGAAAAGAGTTTTACGACGATGGGTTGAGGCGCGCCTGTTAAGTCGCCAATCATGTCCTGCAGCACTTGCACAAAGTCGACGTCTAGCACCGGCTCTTCTTTCTTCACCTGCGCTCGAATTTCTCCGATGATGTCGTCGATGTTGCGGCTTCGCTTGTCTTTCAATTTTACGGAAATATCTCCCGTGTTTGGCTCGGTAACGGCCGCAAGTCCAAGCTGCAAACCGGTACGTCGCGAAATGCTTTCGACCTCCGGGACCGCTCGAATAATTTTCTCCACATGCGTAATAACGCGATTGGTTTCCTCGAGCGAGCTACCGGCAGGCATCACGTAGTCGAGGATGAACCCGCCCTCGTCCATGGCGGGGAGCAAATCGCTGCCGAGCTGCTTGTAGCAAACGTAGGAAACGACTATCAATAGCGCGCAGAGGCCCCCGAGCAAAGCGGGATGGCGAAGGGCCGAGCGCATCCACTTTTCGTAAAACTTCATGATTCGTTCGAAGAAGCCACCGCGCAGGGAAACCTCCTCGGCAGCCATGAGGCGTCGCATTTCCGCCAACTCGGCCTTTTTGTCGGATTCACGCGGCGCGAGTTCCGGCGTGAGCGACTGCCCCGGATCTTCGATTTCTTTTGCGTCATCGGCATTTGATGTCGCGGCGTGCTTGCGACGAATCAGAAGAGTTCCCAAGTTGGTGGTCCAACCGAGAGCGAGAATAAGCGAAGTGAGCAACGAAACGCTCATGGCCACGGCGAGAGCGCGAAAGAATGATCCGGTTACGCCGGTGATTGAGATGAGAGGAATGAATACCACGATGGGCGTCAGCGTCGAGCCGATCAGCGGAATGGTCAGCTCTTTCAAGGCATTGCTAGTGGCTTCCAAGGGAGCTTCGCCGGCATCGCGGTGCAACACGATGTTTTCAACCACCACGATGGCGTCGTCGATGACCAACCCGCCGGCCGCCGCTAATCCACCGAGCGTCATCATGTTGAAACTCTGGCCCATAATCTTCAGCGCAACGAAGGTAATGCAGATGGTCACCGGAACCACTACTCCGGCCATCACGGCGGTTCCCCAATCGCGCAAAAACAGCCAGATAGTGAAGCCCGTGAGAAATAACCCGATAATAATTGCGTCGCGAACGCTTCCGATGGATGCGTTAACGATATTTGATTGGTCGTAGAAAACCGTCAGTTCAATTCCCGGTGGCAGTGTTGGTCGAATGTTCTCAATTTCCTGGTGAACTTGGTTGGCCACCTGCACCGTATTGCTGTCTGGCTGGCGATTGATACTTAACAAAACGGCAGGTTTGCCGTTGGCTGTCACCACCGTGTGTACCGGCTTGGTGGAAGCGGTCACCATGCCTACATCCTGAATTCGCACTGGCACATCGTTCACATTCTTGATGACGATTTTGCCGATTTCTTCCGGCGTGGTCGCTTGTGCAGTGACCAGCCCTAGATAGAGTTGATGGTTTTGACTCAGCAGGCCAGGCGAATCAATCAGATTGTTGTGATTCACGGCGTCCAGAATGTCCTGCAAAGTGACCTTAGATCGCTGCATGCGCGCCGTGTCGGGGACGATCTGAAATTCGGGCTCCTGGCCGCCCTGCACCAGCACGGTGGCAACGCCGTTGAGCCGATTCAGGCGCGGCCGCAATTCGTACGTGGCGATCTCCCAAAGTTGTGTTTGCGGAAGTTTGTTGGATGTGAGGCTATAACCCAGAATCGGAAAACTCGCGAAATCCAACCGGTTTGTTTCAATCTGAGCAGTAGAGGGCAGCGTGGCTTGAACGCGTCCTAGGGCGGCATTGACGAGTAGGAGCGTCTGCGCCATGTCAATGTTCCAATTGAAAAATAAATCCACTTCCGCAGAACCGCGACTGGTGGTGGAGCGAACGTCTTCGAGGCCCGGTACGCTATTCACCGCTTCTTCGATCGGGCGCGTGATGGTGACTTCCATCTGATCGATGGGCATCACTCCGTTATCAACGCCGATAATAATCCGCGGAAAATTTGTAGCAGGAAAGACGGCGATGGGAATCGAGAGCGCTTCGTAAACGCCCGCAATAGCCAGAACGATCACGACGAGGATGATCGACTTGGAATGGCGCGCGAACCAGTAGCGCGAAGGATCCTCGTACGAGGCCGTGGCGAGCCGACTCGTCATTCTTTTTCCCCGCCTCCACCGGCAGCGGGCTTGGACGGTTCGACCTGGATTTTCGTTTTTGCCAGAACGGCTTCGTCTTCCTTGTCGAGTTCGAATGCCCCAACGGTGACGACGCGGTCGCCTTCCTTCAGGCCTTCGAGAATTTGCGTATCGGCGTCATTTCGAATGCCGACCTTCACGCTCTGCTTGTGCGGTGTGTTGGAGGAATCGAGCGTAATGACTGAAGTACCTTCCGAACTGGTCAACAGAGCTGTGATCGGGACAACCATTGCGTCCGGCACGGTTTCACTGACGATGGATACCCGTACGCTGCTTCCGGCCTTCAATTTGCCTTGCGGATTTGCGGCTTGCACCCACACTTCAACTGTCGTGCTATTCGGATCGAGTGCGGGACTTACCAAGCTTACCTTGCCGGGAATATTTAAGTCCTGATCCGGTACGGAAATCTTGGCTTCATCCCCAACCTTAAGTTCGGCCGCTTCCTGCTGTGCCACATGAGCGCGCGCAATCACCTGAGACAGATCCATCACGGTCAGAACCGGCGAGCCGCTCGGTGCCGTTTCTCCCGGGTAAAACGGCCGCTCTGTTACAACGCCATTGATCGGACTCACGATGCGTGTGTAACTCAGTTGCGCGGCCGCGCTGGCGTTTTTACCTTTCGCGGCATTCAACTGCCCTTCCGCAGCTTTCAGATCGTACTGTTTCTGCGCGGCTTCGTATTGTCCCTGGGCCTGGGTTAGCGCGATTTGCGCTTCAGCAACATCTTTCGCGGACACCGCGCCTTGCTTGTACAGAGCCTGGCGGCTTTCATAAACTTTCTTCTGCTGATCAAATTCCTCTTTTGCGACGGCTGCGTCCTGTTGAGCTTTCTCTACGGCAGTTTGATAGGCGGCTTCTGCTTGTTGATAGCCACCAGCGTTTTCGGTCACCGCGCCTTGCAGATCGGTGTTTTCCAGTTCCGCGAGCAATTGCCCCGCATGAACATGGCTGCCTTTATCCACGTAAAACTTTTTCACGGGCGCATTAATTCTTGGGACGATGGCGGCTTGGTCGCGGGGATAGAGGATGGCATCGGCGGTCACCTTGCTTTGGATGGCTTTCTTTTCCGCCGTGGCAACCTGCACGGTTACGGTCGGCTGGGGTTCGCTCTCTTTCTGCGAGGAGCATCCGCAAAGAGCGCAAACGGCCGGAATAAGTGTGGCCGCGATGAAAAACGTGCATCGTATCCTGCGAATCATCGTGGGGCCACCTTCTGGCATGATTAAAACCTTCCCGTGAGAGTCTGGAGATTGGCCAACGCTAGGCGATATCGCGCTTCCGCGTCATCGTAAAAACCGCGCGCAATGATGAAGGTGTTTTGAGCGTCAACGGCTTCAAGCGCCGTGGACTCTCCACCTTGATAACGCAGATTGGTCAGGCGCAAACTTTCCGCCGCCAACTCCGAGGTGTGCCGCGCTCTCTCCACCGCCTCGCGCGCCACTGCCGCTTCGTTGTAAAACGAATAGAGATTGCTCAACATCTCGCGCTGAACCTGGCTTAGCTCCGCGTGAGCTTGTTCCTCTTTGTATTTCGTCTGGTGAAGCTTGCTGCGCAAGGTGCCCCAGTCCCACACCGGTACGCTGAAACTCGCAGTAAGAAAGTAGCCTAGGTTCGGTAAGGGGCCATCTACCGGAAATGCCTTCGCTACGCTACGCAAAGCAAAGTCATTTGCTTCGATCCCGTAATCCAGGTCGACGCTCAGGGTGGGAAGAAAGGCAGCTTTCGCTGCTAGCACTTCATTATGTGCCTGGCGTTCGCTCTCAATTGCCGCGCGCATCTCCGGATTGCCCTTTCCCGACATGCTTTGCACTTCTTCAAACGAAGGTAGCGCGGGACTTGAATTCAAATCATCGACGACGGTGAAATTGTCGGTGAAATTGGGAAATAACAGGACAGCGAGGTCAAGCCGCGCATTCTGTAAAGCCAGCCGCGCTTCTTCAAACGCCTGTTGCTGCTGGCTGTATTGAATTTCCGCTTTGATCACATCGCTATGCGCCGCTTGGCCCAGACGCTCGGTTTCCTGCGCGATGTCATAGAAGTGTTTTCCCTGGTCCAGAGTTTGCTGGCTGGTGGCGAGCTTTCGCTGAGCCACTACCAGCGCATAATACAGTTTCGTCACTGTTACTGTAAGGCCGCGCCGCGCGATTTCGGCCTTGGCACTGGCCACGGCTTCGGCCGCGTCTGCTCGATGAAGGTTCGTAGCCAGGTAGGTGGAAGGTGATAGATCCTGGTGAAATACGCCCCACGCGCGGTAGACGTGCACTCCGTCGTTTGTAACAAATCTTCCGCTTGGCGTCTTGCCGTTTCCTTCCGTGTTTAGGTACTGCGTCGAGGCGTTTACGGATGGAAGCATCGCGTTGCGAGCTTGCATGCGGTCTTCGTGCGAAATCTTCGCTTCCGTCTCGACCGCCAGAAATTGCGCGTTGAAATGCCGCGCTCGTTCGATGGCGTCTTGCAGCGTTATCGTCACTGGCGGAGTGGCGCTGTCTCGGCTGCTAGGCTGCACGAATTGAACGCCCGCGTAGCTCGGTGCATGTGAATCAGCTGTTTGATCTTTGGCCGATTGAGGCGATTCTGTTTCTTGCGCGACAGTCCATTGCGGGCAAACGGCCATTAGAAATACTAGGATCGCGAGAGCGACAGAAATGCTCCCGGCATTTTGGATGGCTAGCCCGATTTCTCGAAATAACGATTTCGATACGCCAAAGGCTGTAGAGTTTGTAAAAAGAAATTTTTGCATGTGCGCTCCAAACCTTTTAGCCAGGTGCTGGCGCCTGCCCGCAGCCTGCGCAGGAGCAAGTATCATGGCAATGAAAGATGAAGATTATCTGAAAGCGTTACGCATACGGGGCCAATGCTTCAGACGACCGCGGCTATCATACCGGATGGAACCCCAATCGTTTAAAGCGGAAGAGCTACGCGACGCTGCAAGGATTGAAACCGGGGATTGGACGAAGACTGTCTAGTTCGGGATCGACTCCCATTGGGTCGAAAATGATGAAGAGCGCGACCAGTTCCACTTTCATAATCAGTTTATGGGAATGTCTGGTCGGTTCCACCAGCCCCCGCCAAGAGCTTGAAACAATGCGGCCGTGTCGGCATAACGATTGGCTTGGGCCTGAACGACATTGATCCGTGCCTGCTGGTAGGCTTGCTCGGCATTTAAGAGCCCCAAGTAGTTGACGTAGCCGGACTGAAATTGCTTCCTGGCCAGGTCTAGAGTTACGGTGGCGGCATCTTTTGCTGCTGCCGCAGCCTTTAAGGCGTCGGCATCTTGTTGGAGCGCGCTTAACGTGTCAGCGACATTCTGGAAAGCGGTCAAGACGGTGCTGCGATATTGTTCAGAGGCTTGAATATACGCGTCCTTCGCGGCACGCTCCTTGTGCAAGAGGGTGCCGCCGTCAAAAATCGGCTGCGCGAGACTTGCGCCTACATCCCAAAAGCCCGTGCCTCCCGCGAATAAATGACCAAGGACTACCGCCATGCTGCCAGCATCCGCTGTCAGCGCGAAGTTCGGGAGCCGGTTCGCAAGAGCGACGCCAATCTGGGCGCTGGCCGAATGTAAGTTTTCTTCAGCTTGGCGCACATCCGGACGTTGGTCCACCAGTTGCGATGAAAGGCTCACCGGCAATTCGTGCGGCAGTTGCAGACTCGACAACTCAAACTTCTCAGGAAGATCGTGGTTCGGAAAGCTGCCCGACAGCGCGGCGAGCAGGTCACGCTGTTGAGCTAACTGTTTTAGCAGCGGAGGCAAGGTGGCGGCCACTTGCGCGAGCTGCGATTCCTGCGCTGCTACGTCGAGCCTGCTGACATATCCCTTGTCAAACTGGGTGCGCAAAATCTCCAGCATGCTCTTATTGATGCCGATGAGTTCCTGCGTTGCGTCGATCTGCGCCCGCAATGATGCTTCTTGTATGGCGCCAGCGGCGACGTTTGAGCTCAAGGTGATGTGTGTCGCGGCCAAGGCAAAACGCGCTTGTTGTTCCTGTGCCTGAAGAGACTCCACCGTTCGCCGGTTCAAACCGAAAACGTCGGGCACAAACGAGACGCTGACCTCCGGCGTGTAGAGGCTGTAATTCAAAGCGCTCGTGTTAGTCACCGGTGAAATGTTGCTAGATGACTTTGCACGGGTTGCCGAGAACCCTCCCGTGACACTCGGATAGTAAACACCACGTTGAGCCAGCATATTCTCTCTCGCAACCGCCAAAGCCGCTTGTGCCGCCTTTATGTCCGGATTCGTTTTAAGCGAGCGATCAATCAAATCGTTGAGCGCTTTCGAGTGAAACAGTGTCCACCATTCTCCCGAAATCTCCCGCGCTTCGACGAACTGTTGGGCCTCTCCGCCGCCAACATTGCTGGTGCTGCTGGTAGTCGAAAGCGGTGTAACTGTGTAGCCGGCATCTTTCGGACGAGCAGGCCTCTTGAAGTTAGGTCCAACCGCGCAACCTGCGGTAAGCAGGACAATACAGACTGCGATGAGGGAGTTGAAGTGTAATTTATGAATGCGTGTCATATCTGTTCTATTCCTCACTGCCAGCGATTCGTGGCGGTTCCGTTGATCGCTCCGTTATTTCCGCGGCCTGAGTTCGTTGGTCCGCCGATGACCGCAGGGTTAGCCCCGCGATGGCGCACAGCGCGTCGGGAGGGCACCGCGGGCCGCATGACACTCGGCCTCCGAGCGGGCCGGACGTTGTTTCCTGTTTCGTTGCGGATCGATCCACTTTCTGCCGCACCAACGGATTTGGCCGGGCCCAGCCGTTGAGGGTTGGTGGTATTTCCAGATGCCAAATGCTTCCAGCTATTAGTTTCGTTTGGACGACCGTTGGGTGAGGTGGCGGGGTTGCGCGGATGATTCGGGCCAGATACCTGGTGCTTCTCTCGTCGTTCATCCAACGGCTTTCCGTCCTTTTGACCTATCCCGGCGTTAGCCTGAGCGGAGTGCTCGGCATCTCGCGGATGATTGCTGACGATGTTTGCAGCGCCCTCGGAGGATTGTTGAGTTGACGGACTAGAAGGGTATGCGCGAGCGGTCTCAGGCATCAAGGCAGTACAGAGAATCGTCAGGAAAAGCAAAAAAACGGCCTTCATTTTAATTCCCCTGCCAAATGTTTTTCATGGCCAAGAAATATCATTCTGAGCGCAGGCACAGCGAGAAGCAGCATGACCGGGCCCACCAGCATCCCGCCGACTATCACGGTGGCTAGCGGACGCTGCACTTGGCTGCCGATACCGGTAGAAATTGCGGCGGGTAGCAGACCAATGCAGGCGGAAAGCGCCGTCATCAGCAAAGGCCGCATGCGCGTGGAGGCAGAACGGAACATCGCTTCCACTGGCGCGAAACCGTGATGCCGCTCCTGGTTGTAAAATGTGATCATCAATATGCCGTCCATGACCGAAACTCCGAAGAGCGACACGAAACCGATCGCGGCCGAAATGCTGAAATGGAGACCGGAGACATACAGCGCGAGAATTCCTCCAACTATTGCATCGGGGATGCCCGCGAGCGCCAGAAGGCAGTCGCGCAAGTTGTTGAACAAGGTGTACAGGAGCCCGAGAATCAGTACCAGGCTAATGGGCACGATGATCTCCAGCCGTTTTTTCGCTTCCTGAAGATCTCCGAATTCGCCGGCCCAGATCAGATGATATCCAGGAGGAAGCGTCACGGTCTTCGCGATTCCCTGCTGTGCCTCTTCGACCGTGCCGCCGAGGTCGCGACCACGGACGCTGAACTTTACCGGGATGAAACGCTGCACACTCTCGTGATAAATCCAGGCCGCTCCTGTATCCAAGGTGATCGTGGCGAGTTCGCTCAGTGGTATATAGGCAGTGGCGCCGCTGCTGGTTTGATAGGCGGCTTTGATATTCCGAATTTTTTCGATGCTGTCGCGATATTCAGGCGTATAACGCACGACAAGATCGAACTGCCGATCACCCTCCAGGACCGAAGTCGCGGTTGCCCCGCCCATTGCTGCTTGTACGACCGAGTTAACATCACCTGAATTGAGGCCGTAACGTGCGGCCTTAGCTCGCTCTACTTTTATGTTCAGGTTTGGCTGACCAAGGACCGGAAAGATGCCGAGATCAGCGATCCCGCGAACCTGGCCCATTTGGTCCCGAACTTGTTGGGCCAGTTTAGTCAAGACTTCGAGATTGGGGCCAACGATCTTGACCGAATTAACGCCTTTGACGCCTGAGATGCCTTCTTCGATGTTGTCCTCAATGTATTGAGAGAAATTGAAGATGACTCCGGGCAATTCATTATTGAACTCTGTTTGAATCTGATCGGTTAACTTTTCCTTTGTCAGACCTTTTGGCCAATCGTCAAAAGTCTTCAGCGGCGCGAATAATTCGACATTCGAGAATGGAGAAGCATCGCTGCCATCGTCTGGCCGGCCATGCTGAGAAACCACGGTAATGACCTCTGGGTGCCGCAGGAGAATTTCACGCATTTTTCTCGAGGCTGCCTCGCCGTCTTCGAGCGAGAGCGTGGTCGGCATGGAAGCACGAATCCAAAAGTTGCCTTCTTCCAAATGTGGAAGAAATTCGCTGCCAAGTCGCGGTGCTATGAGCACCAAGGTTCCGATAGAAAAGGCAATTTCGATTCCGACTACGAGAGCACGGTGAGTGAGCGCGAATCGCAGCGCGGGACTGTAAATCCGGTGCAACACTCGAACGACTATCGTGTCCGCTTCCTTGAAGTTTCCCGGGAGCAGCATGGAAGCAATTACGGGCGTGACGGTGAAAGTCGCCAGCAAAGCCCCCGCCAGCGCGTAGCCATAAGTGCGGGCCATAGGGCCGAAAATCTGACCTTCGACGCCCTGCATAGTGAACAGCGGCACGAAGCCGGCCACAGTGATGAGCGCGGAGAATAAAACGGCCTTGTCCACCTGTAGAGCGCTGATCAAAATCAGGCGCAACCGGTCCGTCCATCCGTGGCCGGGTGTTACAGGTTCTGCTTCTTGCGTAGGGTCGGGTCCCCAGAAACCTCCCGCCAGACGTTGAAGAAGACCCTGCCTTTCTTCCGGGCCGCGCTGGAAATTGCGAAAGATATTCTCGACCAGGATCACGGCCGAATCCACAATGATGCCGAAATCGACTGCGCCCACCGACAGCAGATTCGCGCTTTCCCCCCTAATCACCAGAAGAATCGTGGCGAAGAACAGAGCAAAGGGAATGTTCAAACCAACGATGGTAGCGCTACGAAGATTGCCGAGGAAAACCCATTGAATTAAAAAGACCAGCAGGCATCCAAATATTAAATTGTGCAGAACGGTGTGCGTAGTCAGGGCTATTAACGAGGAGCGGTCATAAAAAGGGACAACTTTGACGCCCGGCGGCAGACTCCCGTCGTGATTTAGGTTCTCGATTGCCTGTTCGACCTTCGGAATCATGTCGGCGGTCTTCTCGGTGCGTCGCATTACTACGATGGCTCCGACGACATCATCCTGTTGGTCGCGGCCTAATATGCCAAGCCTTGGCCGGTAGCCGATCGAGACCTTTCCGATGTCTTTCATCAACACCGGAACGCCATTTACCTGGGTCAGAACCACATTCTCGATGTCGTCAACCTTGTAACCCTGCGCCAAGTCATCATTGCCGCCGTCGTTGATTAGACCGACGCCGCGAATATTGATGGACTGCTGGCCGATGCGAATTTCGCGCCCGCCGACGTTGACGTTCGCGTTGCCCAACGCGGTCAGGACTTGGGGCACGGTGACGCTATAGGCTTCGAGCTTGTGAGGGTCCACTTCGACCTGGAATTCCTTGGTGGGGCCGCCCCAACTGTTGACGGCAGCGATGCCAGGGATGGTCAACAACCGACGCAGGACAATCCAATCTTGAACCGTGCGCAGATTCGTGATCCCGAAATGCTTTGGGCCGACGACTTGGTAACGAAAGATTTCTCCGGTCGAACTATTGGCTTGGATTGTGGGTACCAGGGCTCCCGGCAGACTAACGTTTTGCTGCATCGCAACGGATGCCTGGGCGAATGCAAAGTTATAGTCCACTCCGTACTTGAAACTGACGCGAACGAAGGACAAACCATAAAACGAAGTGGATCGGATTACGTCGATGCCGGGCGTGGTATAAAGCCCAATTTCCATGGGAATTGTGTAGTAGCGTTCCATTTCCTCGGCGGAGAGGCCGGGTGCTTGCGCGGTAATCTCCAAGATAACGGGAGTCGGATTCGGATAGGCCTCGATGTTGAGGTTCTTAAAAGCAACAAGCCCCGCGCCGACAAACAAAAGCAAACCCACTACTACAATCGGCTTGCGGCTCAGGCAAAACGCGACTAGAGATCTGAACACGGCTTGTCGTCTTTTGTGGAGTGACGGTGCATTCGATCTAATCCGTTGGCGGAGCTTGCAGCATATTGCTGAGGAATACAGCGCCGTCCGTAACGGCCAGTTCTCCTTGATGCAAACCGTCAAGAATCTGGACTTGCCCGGCGCTCCGCAATCCGGCCCTAATAATTCTCTGCACGAAACGGTGACGATCGGTTGTCACCCAGACGGTCAAAGTACCGTCCGCTTCGCGCACCACGCCATTGGCCGGCATAGCGATAGCGTCTGTAGGGTTTCGCACGCGGATGACAAAATTGGCGAGCATTCCTGGCCGCAGCTCATTCTTGGGATCCGCGATCTCTGAACGGATGGTTGCCCGATGGGTGTCCGGATCAACCGCGGCGTAGATTTTGGAAATCTTGCCGTGAAACACATGGTCCGGGTAGGCCATCACCTTGACCTGAACCGGCTGTCCGAGGTGAAAGAGGGGAGTATCGCTTTCCACGACGCTCGCCAGCATCCACTTGGTTGAGACGTTAGAGACCGTGTAGGGCGCTGGTGGATTCCCGGGCTGCACGAAAAGCCCCGGCGGGCCGTTGAATGAAGTGATCTGGCCGGATATAGGACTAGCCACAACCAGTACCGGGTCGATCCTGCGCGAAGCGATGATCTGTTCCGACAAACCCTGCTGAAGCCATTACGAGCCGTGTAATAGCTTCACTCGACGGAAGTTCGCTGAATAATTCTTGAAGAATGGCACAGACGAGTGCGATCGCGACGATCTGCCAACGTGGAAGGAAACCTGCGACTAGCATAATCGGGAAGAGATACAAGAAACCAATAGAAATGTACGGCTTGGTGAGCCAATCAATCGTCGCAACCAGCACAATCAGTAGCGCCGCGGCAATGAGAAAAAGCGTTCGGTTCTTCCGCGAATAAAGAGAGAAAAGTTCCATGTTTCGTGCGTCACACCGCCGAGTTTGTGAACCCATGTAGTGTACGCAAATATCCCGTAGATAAGCTCGTCCGATCCGAAAGATAGGTCGCTCGCCTCAAAAGATACCTGTTTCCGTTCCCACGATGACCTATAACCGGTCCGGAGGTGAGCTTGATGGCTTCAAGGAGATTGGCCGTTGGGCTTTCGGCCTTAGTTATTGCGTTTATTCCGAGTTGCTATGAAGCGTCGCGGGACCTACAAGCGGGTGTCGCTGGAGCATACAAGACAAGACGACAATCAGCTTCAGTATGAGCACATCTCGCACTATCCACTACTCTTTAACGGATGGCAACAAAATGTAACGGTAATTTTGGGAGTGGGTTTTATGCCAGAAAACAAAAAACACCAGCAGTGAAGCTCAGGTTCCCGAAATCCTTTGCGATTCTCCCGATCATCAGTTCCGCATCCTTACCCGTTCCTCCGAAAGATGCTCAAATTTGCCAAAAGATAGAATTGACCCGAGCCAAAAGACGCGTCTGTAAACCAAAAGATAGCCTTCCCGTGACCATAATCCAATTACAGAATGGTTGAGGAAGCCGTCAGCATACGTCCGCAAACCGAAGGCGCAATCAAAGGGCTGGTAGAGCCCGGTGAAAATTTAGTTCGAACAAAAACAATGAAATACTTGGTTCGTATCAGCAAGAGGTCTGCCGCGCTGTTTGTCGCTGTGGCGGCAATTGTTGTCTCAACGGAATTTCTAGAGTCTGGCCGCGGTCACGATAAGGTTACAAGCGCGAATGCTCCACAAGAATCACGCGCAAAATCCACCGACGCCTCACCCGAAACCACTCTGGACTTGTCACCGAGTCAGTTGAACTCGATCAAAATTGAACCGGTGCGAAGTTACTTCTTTCCAATTGAAAAGGAGGCCGTCGGCAGCATCAGTTTTGCGGACGACCTGTCGCTCCAGGTTTACCCGTCCTATCAAGGAAAGATTATTAAGAGCTTGGTGGAACTAGGCGACAAAGTTCAAAAAGGGCAGCCGCTCTACACGATTGACAGTCCCGACCTGATCCAAGCCGAGTCAACCTTGATTGGCGCTGCTGCAACACTTGAACTGACCAGCAAAGAACTGGTGCGAGCCA
>Ga0207015_1139_pt1 | contig 20563 bp, 17 predicted proteins | sample Alteio_BWMinCont_53_FD_153486 | JGI IMG/M metagenome (GOLD analysis project Ga0207015, IMG submission 153486) | Enriched cells from forest soil in Barre Woods Harvard Forest LTER site, Petersham, Massachusetts, United States -... | ecosystem: Environmental > Terrestrial > Soil > Temperate forest >...
TTTCCGATACTGAAATGCTGGCCGCAGGATGGCGGACGTTACATCACTTGGCCGATGGTGATTACGAAAAACCCTGAGACGGGTAAGCGCAACGTGGGTTGTTATCGCATGCAGGTGTATGACGGACGCACGACCGGGATGCATTGGCAGACACAGAAGCATGGCGCGGAGCATTTCCGCAACGCGCGGGCGAAAAATCCGAAAGGGAAGATAGAAGTGGCGGTGGCGATTGGTGCGGATCCGGCCACGGCCTTGGCGGGAATTTTGCCGGTGCCTCCGGACCTGGATGAATTTTTGTTTTCGGGATTCATGCGCAGAGATCCGGTGGAGCTGGTGCAATGCAAGACGGTGGACCTCGAGGCGCCGGCGAATGCGGAGATGGTGTTGGAGGGCCACGTGAATCTGGGCGAAATGCGGACGGAAGGGCCGTTTGGCGATCACACGGGATTTTATTCGCTGGAGGGAGAGTTCCCCGTTTTCCACATCGATTGCATCACGCATCGCAAAGAGCCTCTGTATCTGACGACGATTGTGGGGCCGCCTCTGCAGGAAGACTATTTCATGGGGCACGCGATCGAGCGGATTTTTATGCCGGTGATGAAGATGCAGTATCCGGAGATTGTGGATGTGGCGATGCCGGCGGAAGGAATTTTTCAGAACTTGATGATTGTGTCGATACGCAAGAGCTATCCGGGACAGGCGCGCAAGATTATGAACGCGATATGGTCGCTGGGGCAGGCCATGTTTACGAAGGTAGTAGTGGTGGTGGACCACGACGTGAATGTGCAGGATTCGCGCGAAGTGGTGTGGAAGGCGTTGTGCGCGATCGATCCGGAGCGCGACATACAATTTGTGATGGGGCCGGTGGACACGTTGGACCACGCGGCGCGTCGGCAGGATTACGGGTCGAAAATGGGAGTGGATGCCACGCGCAAGTGGAAGGAAGAAGGGTACGCGGGGCGTTGGCCGGATGAGATAAAGATGGACGAAGCCACAAAACGGCAAGTTGATAAAATTTGGAGGCAAATAAAGCTTAGAATGCCTGTCAGAAACGAATGAGACAGACGATTCGCGGCAACGGTGGAGCGGAAGGAAGGCGCTGACGCGCCATGGTTTTGTCGGAGCGGAAGCTGCGACCTTGCTGAAAGCGGGGAGGCCCCGGCGCGTCGCTGTTTTTGTAGGAGCTCAAGCGCCGACCTCCTGAAAGGCGAGAAGAGAGCACAAAACGGCAAGTTGACAAAATTTGGCAGAAAATAAAACCGCTGATGGGTCCAAAGAAGAACTAGACCGCAGCGACACAAGGTGGCGGCAACCCCTTCGCCTGGGCCTCGCGTTTCGCCTTTCCCTATAAGGGTTTCAAGCACTTACCTGTACTTTTGACCTGTACGTTTTCGCCTGCCTGTCCCCCGGACCGGGTTTTTACCAATAGCACACGCGACCAACATGTTGATTGACACTCGCCGAGGTGGATGCAATAAACAGTAAAAGCGCACGGTACCGGGCGTAGCAGTACTAACGGGTAGCGAGCAAAGAACGAACAGATTCCGAAAGAAAATAGAAGAGCAGAGAGAAGGCGGGTCCGACCTGCGAAGCGGGACGGAGTGAGGAGCGAGGGGCCGCGCGATGTTCAATCTGGGGAAAACGAAATCATTAATCGGCCTGGATATCGGCTCGAGTTCCGTGAAGGCGGTCGAGCTGAAGAAATCGAAGGCAGGCTACGAGCTGGTGAGTTACGGGATAGAGACGTTGGCGCAGGATACGGTGGTGGACGGCGCCATCATGGACGCACCTTCGGTGGCCGAGAAAATTATCTCGATATTCGACAACCAGAAGATCAAGGCGAAGGACGTGGCGACGTCGGTATCGGGGCATTCGGTGATCGTCAAGCGGGTGAGCATGCCGCTGATGACGGAAGAAGAGTTGTACGACCGAGTGCAGGCGGAAGCCAGCCAGCACATCCCGTTCGATATTGCGGACGTGAACCTGAGCCATCAGCTGCTGGAAGCTACCGAGAACCAGATGGACGTTCTGCTGGTAGCGGTTAAGAAAGACAAGATTCTGAATCACACGAACGTGCTGGCGCAGGCGGGGAAGACGCCGGTGGTGGTGGACATCGATGCGTTCGCGCTGCAGAACTGTTTTGAAGTGAACTACGAGCCGGACCCTTCACAAGTGGTGGCGCTGCTGAATATCGGCGCGAGCGTGATGAACATCAACATCGTGCGCGGGTGGACGCCGCTGTTTACTCGCGACGTTTCGGTGGGCGGCAATCAGTACACCGACGCGTTGCAGAAGGAACTGGATTTGAGTTTCGAGGATGCCGAGAAATTGAAGATGGGCGGAACGCTGGCGGGAGTTAGCGAAGAGCAGCGTACGGCGATTCTGCGATCGGTATCTGACATTTTAATTTTGGAGATACAGAAGACCTTCGACTTTTTCCGCGCGACGGCCAGCGGAGAAAACATCCGCAGGATTTACGTGGCGGGAGGGACTTCACGCGTTCCAGGGCTGCTCGACTTGCTGAAGGAAGAGTTTGCGATGCCGGTCGAGGAGCTAGATCCATTTCGCAAGATTGCAATCAATTCAGGGCGTCATGATGAAAGCCAGATACGCGAGTTGGCGCCGCGCCTGGCAATCGCAGTGGGGTTGGCGCTGAGGAGCTTTGACACGCCATGATTCGGATCAATTTACTTGGCCAGGCTCGTCCGAAGGCCACCAAACAGGCGGTGCCGCTGGAAGCGACCATGCAGATCATCTTCCTGCTGGTGGCGCTGGGACTGGCTGCGGTGGTGCTGTCGGTGACGTATTTCCAGCAGAAGAAAGAGCTGGATTCGACAAACGCTCGGATCGCGGCGTTACGCGCGGAAAAACAGAGTTTGCAGCAGGTGAAGCAGGACGTGGATCGCTTCGAAACGCAGAAGTCAGTGCTGGAGCAACGCATCAACGTGATTGAGACCTTGCAGAAGAACCGCACGGGCGGTCAGGAATTACTGCAAATGGTGGCCAACACGGTGGTGAGAGTGGATGCGCTGTGGCTGACGTCGCTGGAACGCTCTGGTGACAACCTGAAAATCACGGGCGAAGCAGGTTCGATTAACGCCGTAGCGAACTTCATTACGCAACTGCGACGTTCGGGATACTTCGACAAAGTTGAGATTCAAGAGGCGAAAGAAGATGACTTCGTGAAGTCGGTGCAGACGTACAACTTCACGATGACGGCGACTGTGGCGCAATCCTCCAATCCTGAAGCGCAACCGCAAGCAAAGCCGGCATCCACGCCTCCTCCGCAGCCCGCGGCCCCAGGGAGGAGCTAGCAATGGCAACTTCTTTCAAAGATTGGCCCTGGCCGCTACAAGCGCTGTTCTACCTGGGACTGACGGTAGTGATTATCGCCGCGGGATTTTACATTCCGGGATTGCCTTTGGCGTCCGTGCGCGCGCAATTGCAAGACGCGCAGAAGCAAGAGAAACCGCTGGAGCAGGAAGTTGCGAATTTGCGGGTTTACAAGCAACGGCGAGCGGAATTGCAATCGCAGATGGATGCACTGCAGAAGCAGCTTGCCACCTTGCAAACAATCGTGCCGGAAGAGAAACAAGTTGACCAGTTCATGCTGATGATTCAGGCGGCGGCCACGAGTTCAGGGGTTTCGCTGCGCCGGTTGAAAGCGAATCCAGTGGCGGCAAAGACCTATTACTTCGAGCTGCCGTTCGAAGTGCAGGCTGACGGGCCGTATTTTTCAGTGCTGGATTTCTTTGCCAGGCTGGGGCGGCTATCGCGAATTATCAACGTGGGTGACCTAAAGCTGGAAGGGATCGGCAATAAGAGCGCCGCGCCCAACTTCCGATTGAATCCGGGAGCTTCGGTGACGGGAACATTCACGATTACAACGTTCTTTACGAAAGCGGCAGACGCGCCGGCGGCAACGACGCCGACGTCCGCACCGGCGAAACGGTAGGCGATCACGATGACACTAGTGAAGACAACTGCGAATCTGATAGCAACCCTGGCCATATCGTTTTGTCTGATGCCGGTGGCGTGGGGACAAAGTCCGAGTAAAAACCCGGAACAAAGTCCGGCCCCCGCGCACAAAACGGCTCACAAGAAAAAGGCTGCGGCTGCGCCGGCGGCGACAGATGGGGCGCCACAGGAAGCTGCAAAGCCTGATGCAAAAGGGGACGTGGTGGCGGGCAAGCGAGATCCATTCGCACCACTCGTAAACGACAAGAAGCCGAGCGGGCCGCCGTTGCCTCCGGGAAAAGCCGGGCTGGTGATAGCGACGGTTCATGTGGATGGAACAGTGAAAGCAGCTAATGGAATGCTGGCAGTGGTGACGAATCCAGATCAACGGACCTACTTCCTTCGGGAAGGGGACCGTCTGTATGACGGCGACGTGGAAAAGATTGGATTAGATGGGGTTACGTTTAAAGAAAATTCCAAAGATGCATTCGGGAAACCGGTCGAGAAACTGGTTACCAAACGAATCTACCCGAGCGCAGGAGAGCAGCAATGAGGATTATGCGGAGGGCGATGGGGGCGACTGCGCTGGTTGCAGCAGCCTTGATACTGATGAGCGGAGCACTGCAGGCCAGTGATGGGCCGGTGGTGCATGTGAAGGCGGTGGTAAAGAACGGCAACGTCACGTTGGAAGCACAGGCGAACGGGCCGTTCGAATACACCACCTATCGTCCGAGCGAAAGTTTGTTCGTGCTGGACTTGAGCGGAGTGTCGTCCGCCGATCCAGCCGGAGCGCGCGTGGTGGCCTCCGACCTGGTGAAGAGCTACCGACTGTTGACGTACACCTCGGGAGCCAAGCCGGTTGTGCGCGTGGAAATTTTGCTGAGCCAGGGCGTTGAGCCACGACTCGAGCGAAAGGATTCGCAAGAACTGACCTTACTGGTCGGTCGCACAGACGATGCGGAGGGCAAGTCTGCGGTAGTGACAGGGCCTGCTCCTGCAATGGTGCCTATCGCGGCAAAATCACCAGAAACCAAGCTGCCCAACTCGACGATTGAGGCCATACGCCAAGTGAATCTGTCGCAGAACGGCGACCTGACCGATGTGAATGTGGTGGGAACGGGCAAGCTGAATTATCACGCAATGCGATTGCAGAATCCGGACAGACTGGTCCTGGATTTTTCGGGAGCGCACCTGAAAACCTCCGAGAAGCATATCGCGAGCAATCTGGACCCGGTCCGCGAGATCCGGCTGGCGCAATTTTCACCGGGAGTATCGCGCATCGTGATCGATTTGCGGCAGGCCACGCCGTACAACATCACCAGCTCTGATTCGGGGATTACCATTGAGTTTTCACCGAAGACGGCGAAGGGCGCGGTTAAATCCACTCCGCAAACACAGCCTGCGGACGTGACCACGACCAAGCTAGAGTCACCAAAACCTGCTCCGGCAATCTCTGCGGCTACCGAACCCAAGCAAGTTTCGGCTCCGGTCATCATTCTGCCTCCGGCTCTAACGCAGCCTACTGCGGCGTTAGCGATTCCGGCTGCAGCGATGCCGCAACCGCAGGATCAACAAGTTGGATTAGCGGCCAAACAAGTTGCGGCTCAGGGTGCAGCGAGCGTTTCTAACTCGAACGGAACTGACGCTTCGGCATCAGCGCCTGCTTCGAGTCAGCCAGTGGCGATCACGAATGCTACCGTGCAGGCCCAGACTCCTCCGCCATCCGGCAAGTATTCGGGTGAGCCGATTTCGGTAAACTTGAAAGACGTTGATTTGCGGGACTTTTTCCGGCTGATTCACGAAATCAGCGGACTGAATATCGTGGTGGATCCCAGCGTAAAGGGCAGCCTCACGATCGTTCTAGACGATGTACCGTGGGATCAGGCGCTGGACATCGTTTTGAAGAACAACGGTTTGGACAAGCAGCTTGACGGAAACGTGTTGCGCATCGCTACCAAGGACACCTTGAAGAAAGAAGCTGACCAGAACCGCGAATTAGCCAAGGCGCAAGCGGAAGCCGCCGACGTGGTCACAACCACCCGCCAGCTAAGCTACGCCAAAGCCGAGGACCTGGTTCCAACGCTGAAGAAATTTCTTTCTTCGAGAGGCGACGTGCTGGCTGACGTACGGTCGAACACGTTGATTATCCGGGACATCCCCAGTGTTCTGCCGGTGATGGACAACCTGCTGCGCCAACTCGACCGGAAATCGCAACAAGTGGAGATCGAAGCGCGCGTGGTGGCAGCCAACCGGTCATTCACGCGCGACATCGGTACGCAATTTGCGGCAGCCGTATCCTTGGGCGACGGGCAAAGCATCCTCGGCGGAGCGAGCACGGTGGGTACCAGCCCGATCGTACGCAACTCGCCGCTTCCGTTGCCTCCGATCATAGTCGGGAACACGGGAGCGAACACGACCAGCGGTTCGATGCCTTTGATCACGAACCTGGGTGCCACGACGCCAACGAGCGCACTGAGCTACGCATTCTCGTCCCAGAACTTCGCGCTGGACTTTATTATCAGCGCGGCGGAAGAGCGGGGCGTAGGCAAATTGATCTCGAAGCCGAAGGTCATCACGCAGAACAACCAGAAAGCTATCGTGAAACAAGGTACGAAGATCCCAGTCCAGACCATCGTGAACAACACGGTTTCGGTGCAGTTCGTGGACGCCGTGCTGGAACTTGACGTGACCCCGCAAATCACCGCGGAAGGCACCATCTACATGGATGTGACGGTAACCAATGATCAAATCGACACGGCCATTCCCCGAGTACAGGGCATACCGGCTATCGACACGCAACAGGCGAACACCAAGGTGCTGGTGAGCGACGGCGCGACGGTGGTTATCGGTGGAATCATCGTGTCCTCGCAGCAGCGCACAGTCGACCAGGTGCCGCTGTTCGGGAGCATTCCGGTAGTGGGCAATTTGTTCAAGCACACTCTTGTGAACACATCGTCCCTGGAGCTATTGTTCTTCCTGACTCCGAGGATTCTGCCGAGCTAACAACGGCGGGAATCGATAAGCGGAGCATCAGGGGAAAGTGAAATCCAAACCGGTGCAAATGAATTCAGGCCGGAGCCGAATCGATCGGCTCCGGCTTTCCTTTTCCAACCTGCGAGCTGACGCCTTTCTAGTAACTCACCTGCCGAATATTCAATATCTGTGCGGTTTTACGGGGAGCGCCGCGATGCTGCTGGTTGAGCCAGCGCGGTCAACGCTGTTCACGGACAGCCGGTATACATTTCAGGCGCAGGAACAGGTCACGGGGGCCAAGATCCATATTGCCAAGCACGGTCTGCTACTGGCGGCTGCGCAGGCGCTAAAGAAGCGCAGAGGGCGGTTGCACGTCGCCTACGCGCCCAGCCAGGTGACGGTGGGGCAGAAGGCCGCTCTAGAGAAGCTCACGGGCACCGGGGTGCGCTGGGTAAGCGGAGGGGATGCCGTAGAAAGGCTGCGGGCGGTTAAGGACGCGTCAGAGCTAGCCACCATGCGGGACGCGGCCAAGTTAATCAGCCAGGTATTCAGGGAGACGGTGCCAAAGATTAAGACGGGGCTTAGCGAACTGCAGGTGGCCGCGGAGATTGAGTACGGGATTAAGCTAAAAGGCGGGAGCGGGCCTGCGTTCGAGACCATCGTAGCTTCAGGCCCGCGATCCGCATGGGCGCATGCGCGGCCCAGCGGTAAGCTCCTCGGGAAAAACGAATTGGTCGTCCTAGACCAGGGTGCTATACTTCGCGGTTATTGCAGCGACCTGACCCGGACAGTGTTTCTGGGGCGAGCGCCAGAGAAGGTAAGGCGACTGTATGAAGCTGTGCTAGAAGCGCAGCAAGCTGCCAAGGACGCGGCCGGGCCCGGGGTGAAGGCTGGAGAGGTGGATGCAGCAGCCAGGCTGTCGCTCAAGCGACACAGGCTGGCAGAATACTTCACGCATAGTACAGGGCATGGGCTGGGCATCGAAGTTCACGAGATGCCCCGGCTGGCAAGAGACGAAGAAATAGAGCTCGAAGAGGGCATGGTAATAACGATCGAGCCCGGCATTTACCTAGAGGGGCTTGGCGGCATACGCATAGAGGACGACGTAGTGGTTACTTCAAATGGCGCTGAGGATTTGACCAGCGCATCCAGGGAATTCTTAGAACTCTAAATGGCGAAAAAATCGACTCCGTCTACGCAGAGTAGTCCGCAAACAGGTGGCGTGGATCTCCAGGAAGTAGAGCGGCTTCTCGAGTTCATGGCGAAACATGGACTGGAGGAGTTTGAGTACGAGCGCGCCGGATTCCGGATAAGGCTGAGGAAGCCATTCTCGCAGCCGATGGGGTTCAGCCGCGCGGTGTCGGCTCCCGAGATTGTGGTCGCGGCGGTTCCGGCAGTGGCAGCAAGCCATGCGGGAGCGGCGGCAGCCAGCGGAGCGTCCGGTGGAGGGTGGTCTGCCAGCGGAACTTCTACCGGCGGGGCTCAGGCTGAATCGGCGGAAAGTGCACGAGCGGCGTCTGAGGATGTTCACGTGGTGAAATCACCGATTGTGGGGACGTTTTATGCGGCCCCTGCGGTGGGTGGCGAACCTTTTGTGAAGGTAGGCTCTCGCGTGGACGAGGGGCAGGCATTGTGCATCATCGAGGCGATGAAGCTGATGAACGAAATCGAGTCGGATGTGGCGGGAGAAGTAGTGCGGATTTTTGTCGAGAATGGCCAACCGGTGGAATATGGCGAAGCGCTTTTCGGAATCCGCGCGCACCGGAAGAAATAGCTCACCCCCAGGCGAAATGTTCCGAAAAATTCTGATCGCAAATCGCGGCGAAATTGCGCTGCGCATCCTTTCGGCGTGCAGGGAACTTCACGTCCGGACAGTAGCGGTTTATTCGGAGGCGGACCGCAATGCGTTACATGTGCGGTTTGCGGACGAAGCGATTTGCATTGGGCCTCCGCGGAGCAGCGAAAGCTACCTGAACATTCCTCAGGTAATCAGCGCGGCGGAAATTGCGAATGTGGATGCGATTCATCCGGGATACGGATTCCTGTCGGAGAATGCGAATTTTGCAGAGGTGTGCGAAGCGTCGCACATTACTTTTATCGGGCCGACGCCGGATGTGATCCGGCTGATGGGTGAAAAAGACAAAGCCAAGGAAGCGATGGCGGCGGCGGGGATTCCGGTGATTCCGGGAAGCGCGGGAGTAGTGCCGGATGAAGATTCCGCGAAGGAAATCGCGCGGGACATCGGCTATCCGGTGATGATCAAGGCGGCGGAGGGCGGCGGCGGACGCGGGATGCGCATCGTGCGTTCGGCGAAAGAATTGATTCCGGCGTTTCGAACGGCGCGGACGGAAGCAGAACAGGCGTTTGGAAGTCCGAATGTTTACATGGAGAAGCTGATCGAGCGGCCGCGGCATATTGAGTTTCAGGTATTGGGTGACAAGCATGGGCACGTGGTGCATTTGGGGGAGCGCGAGTGTTCGCTGCAAAGGCGTCACCAGAAAGTGCTGGAGGAATCGCCGTCGGTGGCAGTAGATGCGAGCACGCGGCAACGGATTGGGAGGCAAGTGGTGGACGCGTTGAAGAAGATTGGGTACTCGAGCGCGGGGACCATGGAATTTTTGCGCGAGGATTCGGGGAACCTTTATTTCATCGAGATGAATGCGCGGATTCAGGTAGAACATCCGGTGACGGAGATGGTGACGGACATTGATTTGGTGAAATCGCAGATACGGGTGGCCGCGGGGGAAAAGCTTTCGTCGGTGCTGCCGACGGTGGAATTTCGCGGGCATGCCATTGAGTGCCGGATTAATGCGGAAGACCCGGAGACGTTTACGCCTTCGGCGGGACGAGTGACGGCGTTTCGCGTGCCGGGAGGGCCGGGGATTCGCGTAGATACGGCGTGTTATGCGGATGCGGTGATACCTCCGTATTACGATTCGTTGATTGCGAAACTTATTTCGTACGGACATGACCGCGCTGAAGCGATTGTGCGGATGCAACGCGCGCTCGACGGATTTGTGGTGGAGGGAGTGAAGACGACGATCCCGTTGCACAAACGGATTCTGGCGGACCCGAATTTTGTGGCGGGGAAATTTGATACGCACTTTTTGGAGCGCATGCCGGCATTAGAAGCGAAAGCAAAATAATCTCACGCGGAGGCGGTTTGTTCCCGGCCCTTTACGCCATCCTGGATGCCAGCCCCGAATTTGCAGGCCCTTCTAAATTTTCCATTCTTGAAATTGCTAAGCGCTTGGCGGGGTCGGGGGTAGAACTGTTTCAATACCGCGACAAGCAAGGCTCGGCGCGGAGAATTCAGGAAACTTCGGCGGCGCTGGTTGAGCGGCTTGCGAGTGAGACGAAGGGCGCGCGGTTCATGGTGAACGACCGGGCGGATATTGCGGCGATTGTGGGGGCGGGAGGAGTTCATGTGGGGCAGCAGGACCTTCCCGTGGAGGCCGCGCGGAAAATATGCGGCGTCGCGTTGTGGGTAGGGGTTTCGACACATAATTTAGAGCAATTGCGGACGGCGGATGCTACTTCGGCGGATTATATTGCTGTGGGGCCGATCTTTCGTACGGGGACGAAAGAGAACGCGGATCCGGTGGTGGGATTGAAATTTTTGCGCGCGGCGCGGGGGATTACGCGAAAACCTCTTGTGGCGATAGGCGGCATCACAGTAGAGTCCGCGCAGGCTGTTTATCAGACGGGGGCGGATTCGCTTGCGGTGGTTCGCGATTTGATGGTGGCGGAAGATCCGGCGGCGAGAGCGCGGGAGTATCTGGCGATTGCGAAGCGCCTGAGAGCTGCGCCTAGCGTCGGGAACTAAGAGCATACGAGATGGCTGACCAGGTCCAGACGATCGGGGCGGTGGCGAGCAAACAGCCGGAGCTTGTGAAGGGGCTGGGGCTGTTTGACTCGACGATGATCGTGGCTGGCTCCATGATTGGGTCGGGAATTTTTATTGTTTCGGCGGACATTGCGCATCAGGTGAAGAGTCCGGGGCTGCTGATTACTGTATGGCTCGTCACGGGAGTGATGACGCTGATTGGAGCGTTGAGCTACGGGGAACTGGCGGCGGCGATGCCGCACGCGGGCGGGCAGTACGTTTATTTGCGCGAATCGCTGGGGTCGCTGTGGGGATTTCTGTACGGCTGGACCATGCTACTGGTGATCCAGACGGCGACGATCGCGGCGGTAGCGATTGCGTTTGCGAAATTTACGGCAGTGATGCTGCCGTGGTTTTCGGCGTCGGACTGGATTTGGAAGATTGGGACGTTTGGGCCGTGGCAGATGTGGTTCGGGTCGCTGGGGCCGTACAGCGTGGGGATCAACCGGCAAAATTTGCTGGCGATTGCGTCGATTGTTTTTCTCACCTGGATTAATACCCGCGGGCTGCGGGTGGGGAAGATTGTTCAGAACGTGTTTACGGTGGCGAAGGTGGGGTCGCTGGCGGCGCTGGTGCTGTTGGGATTTTGGTTTTCGACGGATGTGGCGCGCAGAGTGAATTTCGCGGATTTCTGGCGCAATGCCGGGCTGTGGGTGATGCATCCGTATCCGCCGGACCATCCCGTATGGACGATCAGCACGCTGACGCTGATTGGCGTGGCGATGGTGGGTTCGCTTTTTTCCGCGGATGCGTGGAACAACATTACGTTTACGGCGGCGGAAGTAAAAAATCCCAGCCGAAATTTACCGCTGTCACTGGCGCTGGGCGCGGGGATGGTGATTACGCTGTACACGCTGGCGAATATGGCTTATTTGCGCGTGTTGCCGATCTCCGGAGACCCCCGCGGGACGACGGCGATTGCGCGCGGAATTGAGTTTGCAGCGGATGGGCGCGTAGGGACGGCGGTGGCGGAAGTGATATGGGGGCCGGCTGGCGCGATTGTGATGGCTGTGGCGATTTTGATTTCGGGGTTTGGCTGCAACAACGGGTTAATCCTTTCGGGGGCGAGGATTTACTACGCGATGTCGAAAGACAAGCTTTTTTTTAAGTCCGCGGGACGGGTCAATAGTCATCATGCGCCGGCTGCCGCGCTGATCGTGCAGTGTATATGGGCGTCGTTTCTCTGTCTCTCGGGGACGTACGGCCAACTTCTGGATTTTCTGATTTTTGCGGTTTTAATTTTTTACATTCTTACGCTTGGCGGACTGTTTGTTTTGCGCTGGAAACGGCCGGACATGGAGCGTCCTTACAAAGCGTTCGGCTATCCATTTTTGCCGGCGCTTTATCTGCTGATGGCGATATTTATCGAAATTCAGTTGTTGCGGTATAAGCCACAGTACACTTGGCCCGGGCTCATCATCGTTTTGCTGGGAGTTCCCGTGTACTGGTTATGGAAGCGAGCCGGAGCGGGAACTGCTGAAGCATAATTTGGTTTTCTGCATTGAACTGACGAGTCGGATTCTCTGAGAGGAGATGCGAATGAGCAATCCGCTGTTCAAGAAGAAACCGATGGATTGGCTGCTGAACGAAGCCACGGCCACGGGCGAGCACACGCTGAAGCGGACGCTGGGTCCGGTTTCGCTGACGGCTTTGGGCGTGGGCGCGGTGATCGGGGCCGGAATTTTTGTGCTCTCGGGGCTGGGAGCGCACTACGCCGGACCTGGCTTGATGATCTCCTTCGTTATTTCCGGATTGGGATGCGCGTTCGCCGGACTGTGCTACGCGGAGTTTGCGGCGCTGATTCCGCTGGCGGGCAGCGCCTACACGTATGCGTATGCAGCGCTGGGCGAATTAATCGCGTGGATCATCGGGTGGGACTTGACGCTCGAATATGCCATGGGCGCCAGCACGGTTTCTTCGGGCTGGTCGAACCACTTCATTGAGTTTCTGAAAATTTTTCATCTGAAGATGCCGCTGTGGCTGGCCTACGATCACTGGACCGCTTTGATTACGGCGGAAAATATCATCGCACGGCAAATGGCCCACGTTTCCGATCCTGCGCTGGCGGTGGGCAGCCAATCTTTTCTGATGCGGGTGGGCGATATCATCTCGGCGCAGTCACCCGAGCTGGTCCAACGCGCTCACGATATGGTGGCGGCGCCCAGGCTGTTTGGCGTCGAAATCGGATTCAACCTTCCGGCGTTCCTGATCGCGCTGATCATCACAGCCGTCCTAGTGATCGGGATTAAGGAAAGCGCGACGTTCAACGCGACCATCGTGATCATCAAGGTCAGCGTGGTGCTGTTCATCATTATACTGGGCATGCATTACGTGAATCCCACCAACTGGGGACATGATTGGTCCTCTTTTGCCCCCATGGGATTCAGCGGAATCGGTAGAGGCGCCGCGTACATATTTTTTGCATATATAGGTTTCGACGCCGTTTCCACCACGGCGCAGGAGGCCAAAAACCCACAACGCGATTTGCCGATCGGCATTATCGCTTCGCTTATTTTGTGCACAATTCTTTACATTTTAGTGGCCGCGGTACTGACGGGGATGGTGCCCTGGAAGGAAATCAATATCGAGGCCCCGCTAGCCGTCGCGTTTCTCGATCGCGGCTTAGTGAAAGCGTCCTACCTGATCACCGCCGGCGCGCTGGCGGGGTTGACCAGCGTGATGCTCGTGATGCTGCTGGGTCAGACTCGCGTCCTATATTCCATGGCCAACGATGGCCTGTTGCCGCGGAAATTCTTCGCCGCGATTCATCCGAAATATCGCACGCCCTACAAAAATACGATCCTGGTCGGGCTGATCGCGGCGGTCATCGGCAGCATCACTCCGATTAACATCATCGGAGAGATGGTCAACATCGGCACGATATTCGCGTTCATCATCGTTTGCATATCGATCATGGTGCTGCGTAAAACGAACCCGGACCAAGCGCGTCCATTCCGCACTCCCTGGGTTCCGCTTGTGCCAATTCTGGGCATTTTCTTCAATGGTTACATGATGTACAAACTGGGCTGGGTGAACTGGGCGCGGCTGATCATTTGGCTGATTATCGGATTGGTAGTTTATTTTTCCTACAGCCGATATCACAGCCGAGTTCAGAAGAACGATCGGACTGCACTTTAACGCCAACACAGACCGCAGCGCGGTTCTTTTGGGGTCGGTATCTTGCGTTGATGTCATCGCACGCGAAAGAAAGATGCCGCCCTAAAGGGCGGCGCTAGGAAGGCATAAAACCAAACGGGAACATAAAGCCATACGATGATTTGCAGTTTTTGGTCTTGAACTTCTGCCCGCCAAGATATACTGAATTTCGGGAACGATAAACTTGCCGCAATTTTCTCCACGCCGAGGGCTCGTGTTGTTGCGGAGGACTTCGCCACTGGACCGTGTGGCGTCGGGCATTCTGCTATTGACCCTGATCGCGCGCCTGGGCGCTTTGGCGGGCATCCATCTGCCCTATTCTACGTTCCTAGGTTTCCTAAGCTTTCTGTCCATTATTTACCTCGTGGTCCGGTTGATTCCCTGGTTTCGCACGCAGGTAATGTGGCCGTTGCGCAACCGTTTGATTGTGGCGTACGTGTTTATTGCCGTGGTGCCGGTGATTTTGCTGCTTTCCATGGCGGGCGTGGCCATGTACGGCTTATATCTGCAACTGGGCGCGCACCTGCTTCATGATGATTTGCAGAATCATGTGGACGCGATTAGCGCGGATACGGAGGCCCTGATCGGCGCCGTTCGACAGGAAATTGCGAAGGGGACCTCCGCTCAGGATGAGTCGCTACTTTCGAAGCCGGATGTTGCGCGGCTGATCGCCGCGGAGAAAACTGAGAATCCAGAGCTTCGCGTTTATTTAAATCGCGGCACGCATCTAATTGAGAAGAAGGGCGACGGGCATCGGTTCGCGGGACTGGTTGAGTGGAATGAGAAGCCGCTGATCGCTTGCGCTATGGAAGAGGAAAGCCCGGGGGACGCTGTAACGGTTCTGGTGACGGAACCGGTGAACTCCAATTTCCTGGACAGCCTTTCTTCGCAGTTGGGGCCGATCCAATTGATTTTTCTTCGTCCTGCCAACGGAAAAGCAAACTTCAACTTTAGTTTCAATGGCCGCGATTATGTTCCGGGAGAGCAAGTATCCAGCCGCCGACGCACGCTTCCTCCGCCGAAAAACTTTATGGATGTACGGGTGGCGGGCGCATCGACGATTGAATTGGCGCACCTGGAGGAGGACAAAATTCAAGCATCGTCGGCGATACTCGCTTCGTTTTCGCTGCGGCCTTCGGCTGTAAACCAGGAGCTTCTAACCTCAGTGGGAGACGTGGGGCCATTGCTGGTGGCGGTGCTAGTGGGAGCGGCGATCATTTTTCTGGTGATAGAAATTACTGCGCTTATTACCGGAGTAGTGCTCACCCGGACGATTACATCTTCGGTGGGTGATCTTTACGAAGCGACGCTTTATGTGCGGCGCGGCGATTTCGCGAAACGAGTTCGAGTGAGGCAAAGAGACCAATTGGGGGCGTTGGGTGAATCGTTCAACGAAATGACCAGCTCGATTTCCGAGCTAATTGACGAGCAGCGACAAAGGCAGCGTTTGGAAAACGAAATATCGATCGCGCGCGAAGTGCAGTCACAACTTTTTCCGCAAACCTTGCCATCGCTTCCGGGATTGCAATTGGGAGCGATTTGCCGACCGGCGCGCGTGGTGAGCGGCGACTACTACGATTTCATCAAGACCGGGCCGGACCGGCTGGGAATTGCGCTGGCGGATATCAGCGGGAAAGGAATTTTTGCGGCGTTGCTTATGGCCAGCTTGCAGGCAGCGTTGCGCAGCACGGCCATGCTGGATGGAGAGGGCGGGACGGCGGATCTGGTGAGCAAGCTGAACCGGCACGTTTTCAGAAATACGTCGGACGACCGCTACGCGACTTTCTTCTATGCCGTATATGACGAGCGTGCTCGCACGCTGACTTATACAAACGCGGGACATCTGGCGCCGTTTTTTATTTGTGACGGCAGCGTTCAAGAATTGGAAGAGGGCGGAACGGTGGTTGGGTTATTTGAGGAATTTCCATTTACGCAGGGAGTGATTAAGGTGGGGCCGGGAAGCCTGCTGGTGCTGTTCAGCGATGGATTGACGGAGCCGGAGAACGTTTACGGAGAAGAATTTGGGCGGCAGCGCGTGCGGGCTGAAATTCTGAGGCAGATAAATCTCGCGCCGCAACGGTTGGCGGAGAATTTAATTGCGTCGGCGGAACAGTGGGCGGGATCGCCGGAGCAAGCGGATGACATTACCGTGGTCGTCGCGCGCATGGGATAGATACAAGCTAAAACACAGACGCGTGGCCCGGCGCGATTTTGATTATACTGGCGAGTTCATTAGGGAGGCTGCAGCTTGCCTTTAAGCGAGCGAATAGCTTTGGTGACTGGCGGAAGCCGAGGAATTGGGAAAGGAATTGCGCTGGGACTGGCGAGCGAAGGCGTGCGCATCGCCATTTCATACCGTTCTAACAAAGGAGCGGCGCAAAGTGCCTTGCGACAATTGCAGGAGCGCGGCGTGGAATGTTTCGCGGTGGAAGCGGATTCCGAGGATCCGGGGAAAGTTCAATTTTTGGTGGACAAAGTGGTGGAGCGATTCGGGCGATTGGATATTCTAGTGAACAATGTTGGGGAATTTAACTGGAAGCCGGTGGCGGAGACCTCGGTGGCGGAATGGAAGGGCGTTATCGCGTCGAACCTTTTCAGCGTTTTTTATGCCTGCAAGGCCGTGTTGCCGGTGATGCGACGGCAACATTGGGGACGCATCATTAATCTGGGCGCGCTGGGAGCGGAGCGGAGTTTTGGCCAAGGAACGATTTCCGCCTATGCAGCGGCGAAGGCGGCGGTGGTTTCGTTTTCAAGGTCGCTGGCGATTGAGGAAGCAAAACACGGGGTTACGGTGAACGTGATCAATCCCTCGAATATCGACGAGAGGGAATTGACTGCTGACGAAGCGCGACGCATGCATGACTCGCGGTCGCCGATTGGACGGCCGCCGTCGGCGGAAGATGTGTCTACCGCGGTTAAATTTTTTGCGTCGGATGGCGCGGATTTTATTACTGGGCAGGCGCTGAACGTTAGCGGCGGGTGGATGCTGTAGCGCTCTGAAACTACTTTTGCGAAAGATGTGCAAACCCTGCGTTCGTGTTCTTTGATGGAGTTTCGTCTTCCATGAGTTCCCAGCTATGAAAGTTCTGACAGCGGCGGAAATGAGGGAAGTGGACCGGCTGACGACGGAGCGCGCCGGAATCCGCAGCGCTGTGCTGATGGAACATGCGGGCGGGAGCGTGGCGCAATTTATCCGGCAACGCTTTCCGAATCTTGAGGGAAGGCTAATTTTTGTTCTGTGCGGGAAGGGGAATAACGGCGGGGACGGGTTTGTGGCTGCGCTGCAACTGCTGGGTATGGGCGCGAGGCCGGAAGTGATTTTGTTCGCAGACCCCAATGAGTTGAAAGGGGATGCGGCAGATAATCTGCGGCGCTGGGAGAATGCGTCGGGAGAACTGCATGTGGTGCGGAGCTCGGCGGAATGGAGCAAGTGGAAATCCCAGATTGCCGAATGCGACATTTTAGTGGATGCCTTGTTGGGGACGGGAGCGCACGGCGCGGTGGAAGGGTTGTGGCGTGACGCGATTGAAAGTGTGAATGGGCGAGAGTCGCGGTGTCCGGCGGTGGCTGTGGACATTCCGTCGGGGCTGCATGCGGATAGCGGGGAAGTGCAGGGCGCGGCGGTGGAGGCGGATTACACAGTGACGTTTACTGCGCCGAAGGTTGGGATGTTTCAGGGGGAGGCGCAACGCTATTTGGGCGAATTGGTGGTGCGCGATATTGGGTCGCCGGCGGAATTGATTGAAGAAGTTGGCCACGGAAATTTGCGATGGTCTGAGCCAGGTGAGTTTGGGCAATTTGCGAAGCGGCGGAAGGCGGAGGGAAACAAGGGCGATTACGGGCATGCGCTGATCGTTGCAGGGTCGGTGGGAAAAAGCGGGGCGGCGGTTTTGGCGTCTTGGTCGGCGTTGCGCACCGGCGCGGGACTGGTGACGGTGGCGACCCCTGAACCGGTTTTGCCGATCGTGGCAGCGCATACTCCAGAAATCATGACTGAGCCGCTCGTTGCCACAGAGAGCGGGAGCGTTTCGCTGCGGAGTTTGGAATACGGAAAGTTCGAAGCCATATTGAAAGGGAAGCGCGCGCTCGGGATGGGGCCGGGACTCACTACGCAGGACGAGACGCAGCAATTTATTCGCAAGATTGTGGGCAAACGGAACTCTATTCCTCTTGTGCTCGATGCGGACGGGCTGAATGCGTTTGCGGGGCGCGCGGGAGAATTGAAAAATGCGGAGGGGCTGATCGCGGTGACGCCGCATCCGGGGGAAATGGCGCGGCTTACTGGGTTAAAGACGAGCGAGGTGCAGGCGCGTCGGTTGAGGCTGGCGCTGGAATCGGCGGCGGCGTGGAATGCCTGCGTGATTTTGAAAGGGCACAACACGATTGTTGCGGCGCCGGATGGGAAGGCTTTTATTAATTCGACGGGGAATCCGGGAATGGGGACGGGCGGGACAGGAGACGTTCTCACCGGGATGCTGTCGGCGCTCACTGCGCAATTTGGTACGGAAAATTGGGAGCGTGTGCTGGCGTTTGGAGTTTATTTGCATGGGCTGGCGGGAGATATGTCCTATGCAGATTTTGATGAGGCTCCGCTGATGGCGGGCGATTTAGTTCGCGCAATTCCTCGGGCTTACCAGCAATTTTACGCGGCGTGCAGTCGTGCCTAGCAGCGAAATCATTACACATTCTTCCGATGAAACGATTGCGCGCGGGCGCGAGATTGGGGCGCGTCTGAGGCCACGGGTGCTGGTTCTGCTGTCAGGGGATTTGGGGGCGGGCAAGACTACGCTGACGAAAGGGATTGTAAGCGGGATTGGGGCGGCGACGGAAGAGGAAGTGACGAGCCCTACGTTTACGCTGGTGCATCGGTACGATCGCGAGGGGCGCGTTTATCATGTGGACCTGTACAGAATTTCCGGGCTGCATGATTTGGAGACGCTGGGGCTGGAGGATGTGTTTTCGGAAAATGCGGTGGTGATTGTAGAGTGGCCGGACAAACTTACTTTGCGAGTGGATTGGCCGGTAGTGCGGATTCAGTTGGAGCATGGGGCTGAGGATAGTCGACGAATTTCGATTGTGGACGATGCGGGGGTTTTGATTTAGGACGCTGTCAGCTTCGCCTCGAGTGTTTTTCTGAGTTCGAAACTCCGTTACAGACCCATGATTTGGAAGCCGGCGTCCACGTAAATCACGTTGCCGGTTACGCCGCGGCCGAGGTCGCTGCCGAGGAATACAGCCGTGTCGGCGACTTCGGCGGGATCGGTGTTGCGGCGGAGCGGGGCGTGTTGCTGGACGAAGTCGAGAACTTTGGAGAAGTCTTTTATTCCGCGGGCGGAGATTGTTTTGATGGGGCCGGCGGAGATTGCGTTCACGCGGATTTTGGCGGCGCCGAGTTCGCTGGCTAAATATTTCATGGAGGCTTCCAGGGCGGCTTTCGCTACGCCCATCACGTTGTAGTTTGTGACTACGCGCGTGGAGCCGAGGTAGGTAAGGGTCAGGATGGCGCCGCCGTCGGTCATGAGCGGGGCGAGCGCTTTGGCCACGGCTACGAGCGAATAGGCGCTGACGTCCAATGCCAATTTGAATCCATCGCGGGAAGTATTCACGAAAGGCTGATTCAGATCCTCGTGATTCGCAAAGGCCAGACAATGCACAACAATATCAATCTTCCGGCCCTCGGCTTTGAGCGAAGCCGCGAGCCCGTCAATGTCTGACTGCAGCTGTACGTCGCAGGGGTAGTAACCGCCGACTCCGAGTTCGTTTCCGAGCTCCTCGACCGTAGGCTTTGCGCGCTCATTCTGGTGAGTGAGCAGAAGCTTCGCTCCTTCGCGGACGAAGGCCTGCGAGATTGCGTAGGCGATGCTCCATTTATTCCAGACGCCCAGGACCAGGGCTGTTTTTCCTTCGAGTAGTTTTGGCATGGCCCGCCATTTTACCCGGAAAAGGACGGTTAAGAACTATCTTCTGCATGGAGCACGAGGCGAAGTGTGCTGGGACCGTAGGCAGGCACTTTTCTGAAAGCGACTGATCAATGCGCGTGGATCCAGCGAATCACTTCTCGGACAATATCTGCGAGATAGGGCCAGATAACCGCAACGATAGCCAGGACAGAAGCGACGAATTTTTTCGACGGTTTTGATGTGCTACCGGGTGTGCCGCCGGGTACGCCACCGGGTTGATGGATGGCGCAAAAGCCGCCGGTCAGGGCGCGGCGGTTGCAGCGTTGGCCACGAGGGCCGAAATAGAGGCAGGGGCCTTGGTCGGCTCCCTTGGACACCATGGCGGCGGGCGAAGGCGTGGCGATGCCAAAATCCTGGCCGTAGTCGTCGGGTTTGGTGACCGAGCCTATGCCGAATTCGCCACCGGAAGCTATGCCGAATTCTTCATTTGGCGCGGTGCTGTCGCGCTTGGCATTAACGGTTACGACTCGTTCCATTGCGTCCCGCATTTTTCCTCAGATAGAGTGAAACTTGAAGCGAATTCCTGAAGCACTTCGATCAACATCTTCCGGAACGCGCCGTGCTCGGGCGTGCCAGACTGCTTACGGTCCCCGTACACCAAACTGATATTTACGGTCTGCCGCACCAAGTC
>Ga0207015_1140_pt1 | contig 20364 bp, 17 predicted proteins | sample Alteio_BWMinCont_53_FD_153486 | JGI IMG/M metagenome (GOLD analysis project Ga0207015, IMG submission 153486) | Enriched cells from forest soil in Barre Woods Harvard Forest LTER site, Petersham, Massachusetts, United States -... | ecosystem: Environmental > Terrestrial > Soil > Temperate forest >...
GGACGTGACGGAACGCAAATGCCACGAGCGAGACCTGGAATTCATCAACGACGTGACGGACGCCCTCACCTCGACGCTGGATTTCCGAGGATCCCTCAATGCATTCGCGCTTCGTTCGCTCGGGTTTGAAGAGGGAAGGCTCGACTTGGGCTCTCGTGGTTGGAATCGAGGATGTGACGGATGAACTGAGTCTGCGTCAGGGAGTCGCCTGGGATCGCGAGTTCCGCAACGGACGCAAGAGACGGGAATTCTCCGGGCAAATAGCCCGTGAGCTTCTTCCAGCTTTCATTCGTTTCAAGCAACGAGCCCTGGCGTGAACAAAGAAGTGCGGGCAAAGGAAGACGATGAACCAGTGCTCGGAGCGTCGTTTGGTCTAGAACCACACCCAATTACCCCCCCTAAGCCAGAGTTGGTTTATATGGGGCGCCGCCGAAAATCTATCAAAAAGAGCCTAAAGCGTGGGTTTTTGCCGAAATTTCGTGACCGGAAAGTCGTGCAAACTGCATTTTTCCGGATATTAAACCGGCTGTGTTGAAAAATGCACGGAAACAGCGTCGGTTAGACGCTGTTTCCGTGAGTTATTCACTGACCGGTGGTCGGAGCTGCGGGAGCTGCGGGCGCGGCAGGAGCGCTTCCTGCGGACTTGTTCATGCGTTCATCATGATTGATTTCATGGCTGACGCCGTTTTCTTCGTGGTTGAGCTGGCGCTGTTCAGCTTTGGTGATGTGACCGCCATTTTGGGCTGCATCCCGCTGTTCTTGCGAGCGAATGCGGCTGTCCTGGTTCTGAATCTTGTTGGCTTGTTGCTGATTCAGGCTGCCGTTGGCCAGGCCTTGGTCGGTGCGTTTCTGCTGATTGTTCAGGCGCTTGTTTACCTCGTGGCGGCGAGGATGGTTCTGATTCCAGTTTTTCTTCTTCTGGGCGTTGTCGGCGTTGGCCGAAACGGAAGCGAAGCTGACTAAAGCGATAAGGGTAACGACGAGGGTTTTGATATTCATACGGGGTTCCTTTCTCTGAGATTTTCAACTCAAGCCGAATAAAGAGCAAGCCCAATGCCGAGACGTCCGGCCGAAAAATCCAAGAGTTTCATATGTGTAGGCGGTGACACCTGGAGCGAAATGCGACAGCTCTGTCGCATGGCTTGAGGCGTTCCGCTCAGACTGTCAGAAACCTGTCAAAGTCCGGGTATTTCCTCAAACTTTAGGGGTTTCCGACCGATAGGTCATTTGATGAATGCCGAGAATCGTCGGCTGGTTGCGATCATGTTCACGGACATGGTCGGTTACAGCAAGCTGACCCATCAGGATGAACCGCTCTCGATCGAACTCCTCAAGGAGCATCGATCGATCGTTCGTCCGTTTGTGACTGATTTCCGAGGCCGCGAGGTGAGCACCACGGGCGACGGCTTCGTCGTCGAGTTCGGTAGCACGAGCGATGCGGTTCGCTGTGCGCTCGAGATCCAAAAGGCGTTTCATGAGCGCAATTCAGCGGCGGATCCGGATCGACAGATTCGGCTGCGTATCGGACTGCACATTGGAGATATTTTCGGGATCGAAAACGACATCTATGGCGACGGCGTGAATATCGCGGCACGCTTGCAGTCCATGGCTCCTGCGGGCGGTATTTCCATGTCGCAGGCGGTTCACGATCAAATTCGCAGCACGGTCGACTATCCCATTCAGAGTATCGGAGTGCATCGGTTGAAGGGAATTCAGCATTCGATGCATATCTGGGTCATGGACCTGAAGCCTCCGGGGCGAAGAGAGAGGTTCAAGCGCGCGGTTTTCAAGATGCGCAAACATCGCGCGTCGGCGGCCGCGATTGCGGCTTTGATCGTCGCGGTCAGTTGGATGGAAATCCGAGGAAACCAAGCGCTCGACGCCAGTGCCCTGGATCGCCAACGAATCGCGGTGCTTCCCTTTGAAGGATCGGGGCTCACGGTCACCGACAACTACATTCCTGCCGGACTGACGGACGAATTGATTTCGGGTCTGTCGCGTACGGACGGCGTGAGAATTCTCGCCAAAGGTTCAATCAGCCGATTCAAACGCGAGCAAAAAACCCCGAAGCAGATCGGAAAAGAGCTCAGAGTCGGCGCATTCCTGGATGGTGTCGTGGCCAAATCCGGAGATTCGCTGCAGATCACGGTCGCGCTCGTCGACACCCAGTCCGAAGAAAACCTTTGGTCTGAAAAGTTCGAAGGCAGGACCGAAGACATCTATCAATTCCAAAAGCAAATCGTCGATCGCGTCGCCAGCAGATATAATTCGACCCGCGCGCCCGCAAGCGTTTCTGAGTCGAGCGGTGCGAATCCGAATAGCGACGCCTATCTCGCCTATCTGCGCGGAAAATATTTTCTCGGCCGCAGAACGAAGGAAGGGATTCTGAAGGCGATCGGAGAGCTGGAAAACTCAGTCAAGCTTGACTCGCATTACGCCCCGGCCTATGCAGCACTGGCAAACGCCGCAGGGCTGGAATCCTACTACGGCATCGTCTCTCCTTTGGACGCTTCACTGCGTGTTGTTCAAAATGCCACTCAGGCCGTAGCGCTGGATCCGGCGTCGACGGATGCGCTGATGTCGCTTGCCGAGGAAAAGGCTTACACCGAGTATGATTTCAAAGCCGCGGAGGAGTTTTTCCGCACGGCGATTAATTCCAATCCAAGGCATCCCACGGCCCACCAGTGGTATGGAGAATTTCTTACCAACCGGGGTCGTTTTAAGGAGGCCCTCAAGGAGCATGATATCGCGATCCAGTTGGATCCGATGTCGCTCGTTACGGGAGTGTCCAAAGGAGCCTCACTCTATTTTGAGCGTGATTATGAGGCCTCCATCAAGACTTTGAAGAGTGTCATCGAAATGGACCCGACTTTCATGGTGACCTACTATTGGATCGGCCGAGCGTACTCGGCCAAACATGATTATGATTCCGCGATTTCCTCTTTGACGAAGGCCGTGGAGCTCTCCGGCAATGAGCCGATGATGCTGGCGGCCCTAGGCCATGCCTACGGGGCTGCGGGTAAGAGGAAAGAGGCGGCCGAGATTCTTTCCCAGCTTCAAGTCGATGCTCAGTCGCGATATGTCTCGCCTTATCAGCTCGCCGAGATCGAAGTCGGAATGGGCGAAAAAAAGGCGGGTCTAGAGTACCTCGGCAAGTCCATTGTCGAACGGGCTTCCCAAACCACCTTCTTGGACGTGGATCCGGAGCTGGATTCCGTTCGAGACGAAGCGCAGTTTCGCAAAATCGCCGAACAGATCCGTTCCCGCTGATCCCTCAGCGTTTCATCTGGCTGCAGAAATAAAGAGCCGGATACGCGGACATCCAGGCGAACAGAAATCGATTCAGACCAAAAAGAAAAAACACACTGAGATGAAAGAGAAGCGCACCCGCAATTGCACACTGGCATGCGAGCGGGCTTATTAGCGAGAGCGGAAACAAGCATTCGAAAATCATCGTCGCCCAGGAAAATAGCCTTCCCGCGAGTGGATCAGCGAGTGCCCGCTTCACCCACTTGGGGGTCTCATAGGAGCTCGACGGCAGAAAGCCCGGGAGGGCTTTTCCAGTGCGCCAGTTCTCTTTGCGAAGCTTGATGATTCCCGAAATGAAATACGACGCGCAGGTTTGAATTGCGATGTACCAGAGAGCGCCGAGGCGAAGTTTTTCGGAAGACGGGTCGAATTGCGCAGCCGTGACTGCCATGAGCACGACCAGAGTCATGAAGTCGCTTCCGCCGTTGAAGGTTCCGCGCCATCGCAGCAGGACTAGGACGGTCGTAAGCAGAAGAAGAGCTAGAAGGAAGAAAGGTACATCGGCCGAGATGAAGTAGAACATTAGAATGCAAAGAGAGAGAAACCAGCGGGCCAGCAGAACTCCCAGGAAGCCTGAGTAACCTAGGAGCACGTCAAAGACGCGGATCACTGATTTTGGAAAAAAACCGAAATCCTGCCTGAGTGTTTTCCATCGCCAGATTCCCTGATCCGACGTCAATGGCCTGAGCGCCAGCATCTCTGTGGACTGAAGCAAAGAGGCCACCGCGATCAGCGCGATACAGGCCCGGACAGCTTGGACGTCAGTGAGGATCATCATTTGCTTGGGCGATCTCCGTAGACCGGCGAAAGCAGAACCTCGTCGTCACCGGCGAGTACTTTGAACTGATACGATACCGACGCGCTTTCAGGAAGCATCTGGTGAATCCGATAACGAACCCAATCTCGGATGACACGGTAGGAAACTGTATTCTCAAGCGCTCCGGGATCTGCCTCGTCGGCTTCCTCGATGTCTGCAAGGAGCAACTGGGCGGCTGAGCTGCAAGCGAGAAGGCGGTTTCCTTCCGGATTGAGAAAGAGGTGGTACCAGCGCCTGCGAATCTTTCGGAGACAAGGCTGCCATTCGCCGAATTCGGCGTCATCCACGGAGGTTCGGAAGAGGATCGTCGGCGCATCTCCCAAATCCTCGAAAAATCTCCAGGATGGGAAGAAAGCGCGAAAGAGAAACAGAGCCCGTCCCTCAAGCTGCGTTCTCCGCGAAAGCGAGAAGACAGCGAGAAGCGCAAAGAAGGCAAAGAGAAGGAAGATCGCGCGTTCGTTCATGGGTCAACGATAATTCTGACCCAAGAACCTCAAAACGTCATCCCGTCATCCGACGCCGCGAAATTACTGCTGAACGACTTTGCTGAAGTCGTAGCGAACTACGTTGCAGATCATGCCCGTGCTGACATCAGCGGCCTGACCGATGCGGGGAGAATCCGTGTTTTCGCAGGTGGAGAAAGTGCCGGTGTAGGTCACGTTTGCGATGATCGTGCTCTTGGTGCGAACGACGGTGGCCGTTCCGGCGCATGCGGTCCAGGTGTCGACCTGTTCGTTGCTGAGTTGGCGGGTTTCTTCGACCCGAAGAACGGGATTTTTCACGCTGCAACGGGTAAGTCCCGTGCCGGTGACAGCGGTCACGCTGCCGTCGAGCTCGGTATTCAGTGTGTTGTTCTGGTCGGCTGAGCATTCATAACTGGTCTGAGTGGACTGATTGGACAAACAAACATCATCCGCGCTTGCTGATGCGCAAAGAACCACGAGACCCAGGACAGAAATCACCCCTAAATGCTTCATACGGCCACCTTTCAAAGTGGCTGGTATATACGAGCTGCGATGCGCTAAGTCAAGGCGTGAGCGCGGTCGGATCCGCAGCTCCATCAGCCTCTTCTTGCATATGTTCGCTTAAAAGGTCCCAGCTGACGAAATCCCCGGCTGCAGTCGGTTCACCTGTTTCGGGGTTGTAGCATTCGTTCATGCCGTCGGTGACTTTGATGTCCGCAACCAGCATGTCCACCGTTTCATGAGCCAAGTCATGAGCCTGCTCTTGATAGCCATAATTGAGCAGGCCGTGCATGACGAGGTAGTTGGAAACCACCCAGATCGGTCCCTGCCAGTACCCATCGGTGGGGTTGTACATGGGTTCGTCCTTGGCGACGGTACGAATCCCGTGGTCAGACCAGAACTCTTTGGAGTTCAGCAAATGTCCTTCGATCAGTTTCTGGGCCTGAGCTTTTGTCGGGAGATTCACCCAAAGAGGGAGAAATGAAACCCAAGTTTTGATCTTGATCTGCTGATTCGTCCGCGAGTCGATGTCGTAATAGAGGCCGTCCTGCTCGTTCCACATCAGCTTCTGGATCTTGTCCGAGACATCGGCGATGCGAGTTTGAAACCCGATTTCGTCCAAGGGATGTCCGAGCTCGTGCGCGATTCTCGCGAGGGCCTGGTATTCGCGGATCATGAAAATCTGAAGATCCACGCCTTCCGTCACGGTCGTAGGCGAATCAGAGACGGCGGGATTGTTATCCGAGCCGCTTTCTTCGCCGTTGTACCAGAGAAATAGACCGTCCTTCGCGCGGCGGGAGTTTTCCCAGTACGAGACGAAATTTTTGAGTCGATCGTAGTAAGGCGCGATCCACTTGAAATCTCCGCCCGTGAGCGACGCGCGAACTGATGCTTGGGCGAGAAACGGTTTGCATTGCTGAGGAAGCGCCCAGAAAGCATCGGGCGCGATCTCGCGCGGGACATAGCCCGGTTCATTCGAATTGACGCCCTCGTAATCGAGAAAATTTTCGACGCTACCGATCACTGGATCGGAAACCTTGTCGTAGCTCAAGGCGACACTCATGAAATACATATCCCAGTCGAAGAGTTGGAAGTACGGGCCCGCCGGAACGAGGTAGGGGTGTTTGAGAAGTCCTTGAGGCGCTTTGATCACGCCATCTTTGTAGCCGTGGGCGTTGATAAGAAATCCGATTTCATTGGGTGAATTGTGACTCGCCCCGAGAAGGAGAACCCCCAGCACACCGACCGCCATCCCCAAGAGTTTTTTCATATAAAAGTTTTATCGCGACTTTCGAGCTGTGGCAATTCGCTTTTAGGAGGCTTGCCGGGCCTCAGTGAGGCTAACGGGGAGGGTTCGAGGAAGTGTGAAAAAGAACGTGGTTCCTCGGCTCAGGAACGATTCGCACCAGACCTGTCCACGGTGCTGCTGGATGATCCCTTTGACGATGGAAAGCCCGAGACCTACGCCCTGACGTGACGCGTGACGAGCTTGCCAGTAACGATCAAATACATGCTTGAGCTGCTCTTCGGGAATCCCAGGGCCGTTGTCGCGGACGTAGAACTCGACGTTTGCAGGCCGAACGACATAACCGATGACTATTTTTCCGCCGTGACTGGTGAACTTGATCGCATTGCCGATCAGGTTCGAGAAAATCTGAATCACCCTTTCGCGATCGCAAAGAACCGAGGCGTCCTCTTGAGCAGGTTGAACGATCAGCTGCTGCGATTTCTGATCGACTAGCGGAGCCATGATGTCGCGAATTTCCGTGAGGAGCAGGCGAACATCTTCGGGCTTGGCTTCGAGTCGCAAGGTCCCGACACGGACTCTTTCGTAGTCGAGGAGATCTGAGATCAATTTGAGCATGCGGGAGGACGTATGGGCGATGTTCTCGAGACTTTTGCAGATGCGCGGGGAAGTCTGGGCGGCTTCTGTTCTCTCAGCGACCTGAACATTGAGCTGAATCGCGTTGAGTGGATTCTTGAGATCATGGGCCACGATGGCCAAGATATCGTCGCGTGCTTGCACGGCATCTTCAGCTTCCCGGGCGGAGTGCTCGGCGCGGAGTTGCGCGCTGTGAATGATCGACCCGAACCAACCCACGACGAAAGACATCCCAAGAAAAATGACGATCTCGAAGATATCGTCCCGCGTGCTGAACGAAAACGAATTGTGAGGTACTTGGAAGAAATAAGTGTGAATGATCGCGGCCACGATGGCCGTGACGCCTCCGGCGAGGAGTCCGCTGAAAAGTGCGCAGAAGACAGTCGTGGAAAAAAGCAAGAGGAGGGGCCCCGTATGGGCAAAGGGACTCACCGCAAAGCAGATGAGCGTCACGACGGAGAGCATCAGGAGATTGATCGTCATGCGGCTCGCCCAAGAGAGGCGTGAGTGCGGTCTCATCTGGCGGCTGATGGGTGCAAGACGAACGCCGCGCCTGATGGCGCTAGATTCTATTGCCGCGCGCAGCAGCCAGAATCACGTCACTCGCTTTTTCGGCGACCATATAGATCGGGACCACAATGAAGAGGCCGGGGATCTTGGGAAACACGGATGCGTCGACGATTCGGAGATTCTGCGTTCCATGAACGAGGAAATTCGTATCCACGACGGCCATCGGATCTTCTTTGGGTCCCATTTTATTCGAGCACGAAGCATGGTGGCCCCATGACTCGTTGCGAATGAACTCACGCATCTGATCATCGGTCGCGACTTCGCGTCCCGGCACGACTTCCCGATCTGAGAGAATCTTCACGGCCTCACCTTGGGTCAGGCTTCGCGCAAACTTCATTCCCTCGAGGATCCCTTCGAGATCGTCACCGCTCGCGTCATTACCTTCGTCGAAGTAGTGAAAGCAGATATCCGGAGTATCAAGCGGATCTTTTGACTTGAGCTTGACGACGCCTGCAGTGTTGTTCGTATGTCCCTTGAGAACGGCCCACGAAAAACGATTCTTTTGATAACCGTCGGCCGAATAACCCGGGTAATAGCCCCTGAAGTGGCTGGGACCTCCGAAAATCACGAGATCAGGAGTGGTCTTGTTAGGATTCGAGCGCTTGATCAGGGCGAGAACGATTCCGTTCGTCGAGTACACGCTGGAGTGGCCCATCATGTAATCGTCGAGGCAGGGATCTCCCGGCCGACCGAACATGCATTTCTGGATCAGCTCGAAGGGATTCAGAAGCTGCGTGACGGAGGTGATTTCGTAACGGTCCTGAAGATTGTGGCCGACGCCCGGAAGGTGAATGTGCGGCTTGATTCCGTGATGCTTGAGATGCTTCTCGTTGCCGATGCCCGAGAGCATCAGAAGCTGGGGACTGTTGAAAGCGCCGCCTGCAAGAATGATTTCGCGAGTGGCGAAAACTTTTCTGGGCGTCGACATTCCCGCGCTTCGCTCGCCTGAGTTCGGATCGGCACGGTAGAGATGTTCGCCTTCGAGATACTCGACGCCGACGGCGCGGTTTCTCTTCGAGTCCTCACCGAATAGAAGCCGGGTCACGAGACAGCCCGTTTTGAGAATGAGATTTCTGGGATTCTCTTCGATCGTGGCGAGAATCAGCTCACGAGTGCCGCTTCGCACGCCATCCTTGGTGACTTTCGGGATACTGAAAATGCCGTCTTCTTTGTTTTGGACGTATTCCCAATTGTTCGGATCGAATTTGAGATTGCCGCCTTGAAGGAATATTTTTTCGAAAACGTCCCGAGAGATTCCCTGTTTAGCGGCGGCCTCGGCGACGAGGGTCAGAAGCTGTGGATCTTTCAGAAGCAGTCTCGGATCGCCTTGTTCCGTGTCGAGCCAGCCCTCAAAGCCATTTCGCGTGCGATTGCGATCGCCGGGTTTGATGTAATGGTTGCGCTCGAGGCGCTCGAAGTAGCCGCGCATTTCGCCGCTGTTCCACGAACGATCGTTCATGAGGGTCGCGATGTTATCCCAGTCCTGATTATCCGGATAAAGGGTGACGAGCGCATTGTGCGCGGTGCAACCGCCCACGGTGCCTGCGCGAGGGTAGAGGATCCCTTTGCCGGGTACGTACTTGCTGTCGCGTTGTTGCCGCTCTTGATTGGCGTAGTGTTTGACGAAGAAATTCCACGCCATTGAAGGGTCTTCGGTCGAGTGAAGATGAAACGCGGGCACGGTCGTGTTCTGGCCTTTTTGAACGGTGCCTGCCTCGATGAGGAGCACGCGGTGCCCGGCTTTTGCGAGGTTGGCCGCGACGGGTCCACCGCCCGCGCCTGAGCCGATGACGATGTATTCGTATTCTTCTTTGGAGCCGGCAATGGTTCGAATGGCTTCTACGTGGGCGCAGCCCGTGAGAGTCGCTGCCGTGACTGCATATCCGGCTGCAGTCTTGATAAACTCCCGGCGGCTAAGGTCTTGTTTTTTCTTGGATTTCTTTTTGGTCATGGGGTCGTTTGCGCGCCTCTCAATGATTTTCGCGGCCTTCGGCAGCAAAGGCAATCGACAAATATCCGACTTTACAAGTCAGGTATTATCGGGTATAAATCCGCGCAGATGAAGATCATTTCGGCATTCTTTTCACTTTGGGCGGTTTCGTGTTTGGCGCTCCCGGTATTCGCCCAGGCGGGTGAAAACGTGACGGACGAATATCAAAACACTTTGAGCTCCATTCGCGCGCAGGAATCGAGTCTTGATCGCCAGCAGTTGTCAGGTTTCACGATCATTTTCGTTCCCGGAATCGCAACGGACCTGACTCGGGTCATGGGCGAGGCGACGGGGCATCTCGGAATTACGCCGGGAACAGGATTTCTCGCTCCGTTTGATCAGCAGATGGATTGGATGATCCAAAGTCATATCGACTTCCAGATGGCCCCGATCAACCGTGAAGGTGGCTGCGCTGCAAACGGTGACGTCATCGCCGACACGATCGCCGGCGCCGGACATCCAGTGATCCTCATCACGCAGAGTAAAGCGGGTGTCGATGCGCTTTACGGAATGATTCGCCATCCCGAAATTCGCAAAAAGATCGCCGGATGGGTCGCTTATCAGCCTCCATTCGCCGGTTCGCCGCTTGCGGATATCGTTCACGAGAAATCCGAGTTCAAGATTCCGACGGATCTTCTCCTCAAGGCCCTGGGCGGCAATTCAGTCTCTTACGAAGACATGGAAACAGGTGTGCGTCAGCAGTTCAATTACGCCCATCAAAACGAGATCGACGAGATCTCGCGCGAGTTTCCGATCGTGACGTTGATTACGACCGAGACTCCCAGCACGGCGACGGAGTATCTCTTCGAGGATAAGTCGAAATCAGGATTTCTCTCACCGTTCGTTGAGCCGATCCAAGAGCGCGGCGGCGGACCGAACGACGGAATCGCCATGGTGGCCGGAAGCTGCCTGAAATACGCTAACTGCATCTATCTCCATGGGCTCGACCATTTCGCAGCAGATATGGATACGGCGCCCTATAAGACGCTGACTCGTGACGAGCGCATAGCGCTTTTCAGAACAATGCTTGAAATGCTGGCGCGTCGCGCGCATAGCTAGTTCATGGCCAATCCGGCAACCCTCTACCGCTTCAGACTGAATGTATCGGACGTCGAGCGCGGTTTTTACGAGTCGCTCGACTTCAGAGTCGGGATGCATCCGTCGGAGACCGAAGATTATCTGCTCACGCGAGTGATCGCGTATGCGCTCAACTACGAGTCCGGTCTCGAGTTCGCGCCCGGGCTTTGTACCGCGGACGAGCCCGCGATCCGACTGCTGGGCCCGAACGGCGAGATCGCACTTTGGATCGATATCGGAAACCCAGCCGCGCGCCGGATTCATAAGGCTTCGAAGGCTTCCAAGCGCGTAAGAATTTATACCTACAAGAACCCCGAGAGTCTCAAGGCGGAAGCACTGAAAGAAGAAGTCCATCGCGCGAGTGAGATCGAAGTTTTTTCGTTCTCTCAAAACTTTCTATCGGGATTAGCGCCGCTTTTGAAGCGCGATAATGCGTGGAGTCTCATTCACACCGAAGGCGAACTCATTGTCACGATCAAGGATGGGACAGAAGAAAAGAGCGTCATGGGAACGCTCGAGGCCCATCGGCTGGGCTAGTAACGATCCCAGATCGGGCACTGAGGCTTCGGTAGCCACGAGGGGATCTTGTAGTTCTCCGCACGAATTCCAGCAAGCATTCCGTCTCTGTAAACGGAGTATTTGAATCCATGTGCATGGAAGAGGTAGTAAGGGCTTCCCATCCATTGCCAGTCGTCGCGCTCGATGGAGTCAAAGTAGGGTGCGTATTCCGAAACGTTTCGAGCGTGGCGGGTAAAGATGACGACGTCTTTCCCGTCCCATTGCCGAAAATCCGTAAGCAGATCGTCTTCTCGTCCGAAGAGCACGCCCTCGCCGATGATGCTGATCCGGCGATTCGAATACGTTTCCAAAAGGGATTCTTCCGTGTAGCCATCCGTTGCGATCGGAACGTCCTCGGGAGTCGTCTCGTCCAATGCCTGGGCGATCGCGGGAGCGTGAAACGAGAGCATCAGGCCACCGTAAAAGCCGCGATCTTTCCAATGCTCGACCGGGACGAATGCGATGACGAGAAGAACAGCAGCTTGGAGCGCCGTGAACAGGCCCTGAATCCAAAGCGCGATGCGAAGCTCTCGCGCTTCGAGAGCGAGGCCTGTCGCGACATAGAGAAGAGGATAAAACGCGAGCGTCCAGTGGAGACCTTGAGAAGCGTGAAACGACGAGTACAAGAACAGCGCGATCGGAATGAGGTAGCCGATGAGAAAAACCGAATCCCCCGTACTTCGAAGCTCGGCTCGGAAAGCCGAGAAGCGCCTGACGAGCGCATAAAGCAGCGCCGGTCCCAGAAGATACAGCTGATAAAGCAGAAACTGCTCGACGTATTCGATATGAAAAAACTGCAGAACGTTTCGTCCGCCCAAATTGAAGGCCACGGTGGCCCAGCAATGAGTATAGCTCCAGTAAAGATGGAGCGCTACGAAGGGCAGGGAGCAAACCGTGGTGATGATGAGAGTCTTCCAGACTGCGCGCGAGCGGCGCCAGAAAATCGCGTGAGCCAAGTAGGAAACTCCAATGAGGACCGCGAAGTATTTTGAGAGAAATGCTAGCCCCAGGGCCGCCCCTGCTGCCGCAGCGAAGGCGCTTCGCTCCTCACGTACCGCTTTTTCATAGAAGAAGACGCTCACGAAACAGAAGAAAACGAGCGGAACCTCAGTCGCGTAGAAAAAGTTCAGCGCATGAACGGGCGCGAGTAGAAAAATCGCCCCTGCCAGATAAGCACGCTCGGCTCCGACTCTTCGTTTCAGAAGATCCACAAACATCGGCGCCATCCCGACGCTGAGGAGGAGGGCGGGGAGTCGAAGCACGATTCGGTTTGTTCCCAGGAGGCGAATCGCGGCAGAAATCCAGCCGATCATCGGGGGGTGATCAAAGTAGCCGAGCGCCGGATATTTTCCCCACATATAGTAGTACGCCTCGTCGCCGATGATCGGCACGCGGGAGGCGAGGAAAGTTCTTATGGCCAAGGTCACGAAAAGGACCAGCCAGAAGAGGCGCTTATTCATGGGCTCAGTGTATCAAAACTTCAACGAGAACAGTTGGATTTCGTGGTTGTCTGCGGGCATTTTCACCATGCAGTCGAAACGGAGGCCGAGCTTTTCGAGGAGCTTGATCGACGTCGTGTTGCCGGGGGAAACAATGGCGTAGATGTCCGTGAAGGAAAGGATATCTCTGGCGTAGTTCATGACAGCGGTTGCAGATTCGAAGGCGTAACCTTGTCTCCAGAAGCGCTCGAAAAAGGCGAAACCGATGTCAGGATGTGCCAGGTTCTCGCGTTTGAATAGAGTACAGATGCCGACCGGAGTTCCGGTCTCTTTGAGCTCCACGACGTAGAGGCCGTAGCCGTTTTTCTCGTAACTGGGAATGATTCGCTCCAGGAGATAGTCACGGGCTTGTTCGACCGTCCTGACCTGACGATCGCCGATGTTCCGTTTGAACGACGGCTCATTCAGGACTTCCAGCATGAATGGAGCATCGTAAGGCGTGATGTACCGCAGGGTGAGTCGAGCAGTTTCGAGGAGGACTCTGGGGGAGCGGGACATTGGGGGATTGTATCACCCTTGCGTCGCAGTATGAATCGCTGCTTGCATGGAGTTGGCTCAAAAGGCTAAGCTCAGGGTGCTTTTCCGGCCTCGATATTTGAAGGAAAGAGAAACTGATGAAGTCTTCCTCGAGAAGCTCGCCTGCTCTTGGCGCCCGGCGAAAAGCCGCGGCCAAGGCGAAGACCTTTCCGATCGTCGGCATCGGTGCTTCCGCGGGTGGATTGGAAGCTTTCACCCAGCTGCTCAAAGCACTCCCGGAACGCCCTGGCCTGGCGCTCGTTTTGATCCAGCACCTGGATCCCAAGCACGAGAGCATGACAGCAGAGATTTTGGCTCGTACGACACGGATGCCGGTTCTTGAAGTAAAAAACGGAATGCGCGTGGCATCTGATCACGTCTACGTGATTCCTTCCAATCACGCGATGTCGATTTCACGTGGAATTCTTAAGCTCGTGCCTCGGGTGGAGGTGCGCGGCCCCTATATGACGATTGATTATTTCTTTCAATCGCTCGCCGAGGATCAGGCGAACAAAGCTGTCGGAGTAGTTCTATCCGGAACGGCTACCGACGGAACTGAGGGTGTGCGCTCGATCAAAGTGTCAGGCGGCATTACGTTCGCGCAGGAGCCAAGCTCCGCAAAATTCGACGGAATGCCTCGGAGCGCGATTCTTTCCGGCAGCATCGACTTCATCCTTTCGCCCGAGGCGATTGCAAAGGAGCTAATGCGACTTGCGAGTCACCCTTACGTCGCATTCGAAGAAGCGCGTCAAGTTGAACAACCGAGCGATGCCATGTCCCGCCTCTACAATATCCTCAGGAGACAGTCGCGCGTGGATTTTTCGGAGTACAAACAGCCGACTCTTCACAGGCGAATCGCCAGGAGGATGGTCGTTCAGAAGACGGAAACTCTCGAAGAATACGTCGACTACCTTCAAGTCCATCCCGAGGAAGTCGATGCGCTGTATGCTGATATTCTGATCCATGTGACAAGATTCTTCCGCGACCCGGATGCGTTCAAGAGGTTGAAGAGTCATGCGTTACCCAAACTGATGAAGGATCGCCCTCCTGGAGGCCCTTTTCGAATCTGGGTCCCCGGCTGTTCCACGGGAGAAGAAGTTTATTCCGTGGCGATGACGGTCCTCGAATTTCTAGAAGAAGGGCGCTCGCAGGAACGACTCCAGATTTTCGCTACCGATATCAGTGAGCAGGCTCTTCAAACGGCTCGGGTGGCTGTTTATCCGGAGAGCATCAGGAAGGACGTTTCAGAGGCAAGACTGCGTCGGTTTTTTGTCAAAATCGACGGCGGTTATAAGATCAATAAGCAGATTCGTGATCTGTGTCTTTTTTCGAAGCACGACGTGGGAAGTGACCCTCCTTTTGCCCGACTCGATCTCGTCAGTTGCCGTAATCTCCTGATCTATTTTTCAGCGTCGCTTCAGAAACGACTGATGCCGATATTCCATTACGCCTTGAATCCTTATGGACTCCTTTGGCTGGGACGTTCGGAATCGGTTTCAGGATATTCGGAGCTTTTTGGTACGTTCGATAAGGGCAGTAAGATCTATTTCAGGAAGGTCGGGCGCCCCGACACCCGGTTCGTGTATCCGACGGGTCCCGCGCGCGTAAGAAAAGAGCCGGCGGCCCTGCCCGAAGTGCGCCAGGTAGTCGCCGGATTTAATCTTGAGAAAGAGGCCGATCGCGCAATCCTGGCGGAAAGCGCTCCGCCCGGTGTCGTCATCAACGAGCGAATGGAGATTCTGCAGTTTCGCGGAAGAATCGTCCCTTTCCTGGAGCCCGCGGCGGGTCAGGCGAGTCATCACCTTCTAAAAATGGCGAGGCCTGCTCTGGTCTCCGATCTACGAACCCTGATTCAATTGGCAAAGAAAAGAAATCTTGCCGTCATTAAAGAAGGCATTCAGCTCGTGGACGAAATCGGTCGCGCCCTGACGTTCGACCTAAAAGTCATTCCGGTACAAAATCCTTCTCATGGGGAAGAGCGTTTTTTCGTGATTCTCTTCGAGCGCGCGACAGTCCAGGAGAAGTCACGTTCGAAAGCGAAGCAGGGCAAGGGCGGAAAAAGAAAAGAGAATCTTCTAGAAAAAAGAACTGCGCAGCTTGAGCGCGAGCTTTTCGAAACAAAAAGATATCAGGAGTCTCTCTCGCAGGACTACGAAGCCGCGCACCAGGAACTCGCGGCGACCAACGAGGAGTTCCAGGCGACCAATGAAGAGCTTCAGAGCACCAATGAGGAATTGGAAACGGCGAAGGAAGAACTTCAGAGCACGAACGAAGAACTTACGACCGTGAACGAGGAGTTGCAGGTTCGCAACACGGAACTCAATCAGCTCAACAGTGATTTGACGAATTTATTGAGCAGCGTGAAGATCCCGATTTTGATGGTGGGAGGCGACGGACGGATTCGCCGATTTACGCCGAGAGCCGGAGAGGCGCTCCATATGATCGCGACCGATATCGGAAGACCTTTCAGCGATATCAGCTCCAATTTCAGTGTCATTGGAATTAACCTCGATCTCGGGCAGCTCATCGACGAAGTTTCAGATACCGCGAGCGCGAGGGAAATCGAGACCCAAGACCGATTCGGTCACTGGTTTCGGGTTCAAGTGAAGCCCTATCGAACGCTTGATAACCGGATCGACGGTGTCGTGATCGCTTTCATCGACATCGACCTTCTGAAACGGACGTTGAACGATGTTTCCATAGCGCGTGCGCAGGCTGAAAGCGCCAACCGAGCGAAAGATCTCTTCCTGGCTATGTTATCCCATGAGTTGAGAACGCCGCTCACGACGATTCTTTCCTGGGCTCAGATGCTGAGAATGGGTCGGCTTGACGCGGAGAAGACTCATCGTGCGGCGGAGATGATCGAGGAGAGCGGCAAAGTACAAGCGCAGCTGATCAACGATCTTCTGGATGTTTCGAGAATCGTAATGGGCAAGCTCTCGCTGGTGTTGAGTGAAGTGGATCCGGCGATTGCCATTCGCGCCGCCATTGAAACGGTTCGTCCGAGCGCCGAAGCGAAGGCGATTCAGATTACTGCTCAATTGGACGCGAATGCCGGAACAGTCATGGCCGATCTTGGGCGTTTACAGCAGGTGTTTTCGAATCTGCTGATGAACTCGATCAAATTCTCGCCGCGGGATTCCACTGTCCATGTGGTCCTCGCGAAGGACGTGAATCATCTTGGAAAGATCAGGATTCAGGTCATCGATTCGGGCAAGGGGATCAGCGCCGAGTTTCTGCCGCATCTGTTTGACCGATTCACGCAAGCGGATAGTTCCCACACGCGCGTGTATGGAGGTTTGGGTCTCGGTCTGGCGATTGTGCGCGACCTTCTGAAGCTGCAAGCCGGAAGTATTGAGGCGTCCAGCGCGGGTCCGGGAAAAGGGGCTGTCTTCACGGTTTATCTTCCGCTCAAATCGGCACGCAAGACGGTCGATACCCTGCGTAGAGAAGTAGAAAGTGGGCTTCACCTGGCCAAAATGGGCGAAGTCCGTCTGGATGGCGTTCGGATCCTCGTGGTGGATGATGATGCCAACGCCCGGGAGGCCTTCACCGAGATGCTTCACTCCTACGGCGCCGATGTCAGCTCCGTGGCATCTTCTCAAGAAGCGATCGACAGCATCGGCGATATTAGGCCAAGAGTTCTGCTCTGTGATATCGCGATGCCTGAAGAAGACGGCTATTCGATGATTCGCCGGATTCGGGCTCTTCCTGCGAACAAGGGTGGAGAGACTCCGGCCGTCGCGGTGACAGCTCATGCGGGAGCCGAAGACATTCAGGAAGCTTTGTCCGCTGGTTATCAATCTCACGTGGCGAAGCCGGTCGATGCGGATTATCTCGCTAACGTCATTGCCTCCGTGGCCAAGCACAGCTCTTAACTCCAGATGGCGCAAAGGTTGCTCATCTCAGAAGTGCTTGGGAAATTTTTCCTATGAGATGCTGCAGGCCTTATTCGAGGGAACGAGCGATATCGTTTTCGCGAAGGGCGTCGACGGCCGGTATTTCGCTTTCAACGAGGCGGGAGCACGATTGGCCGGGCGCTCCGTCGCGGATCTGATTGGCAAAACAGACGCCGAAATTTTCCCGCCTGAGTTCGCCGCTCAGAAACTAGCGGCGGACCGAACAGTTTTAGAGTCCGGAAAATACCTGAATCATGAGCTGACCCTTCGAACTGAGAATGGGCTGCGAACTTTCAGTTCCACCAAGGCCCCGATCCGGGACGCTCAGGGTAAGATCATCGGAGTCTTCGGGATTGCGCGCGAAACCACAGAAACAAATCGGGCGGAACGGTCACTCAAGGCCCAACGACACGTTCTTGAGATTCTGGCGATGGGCGCTCCGCTCAAGGAAGTCCTGGACGAGATTGTCCGGAGCATCGAAAGTGAAACCCCCGGAATCTATTGCACGATCCTCCTTGTAGACCGGGAAGGGAAGCACCTGCTCACGGGAGCTGCACCCAGTCTTCCTGATGACTACAATCGGGCCATCGAGGGCGCTCCGATCGGAGCCAGAGGCGGCTCCTGCGGAACGGCGGCTTACCTCGGCAAAGAGGTGATCGTGACCGATACGTTCACGGATCCGCTTTGGACGGATTATGTCGAGCTCGCGAAGAAATATGATCTCCGCTCGTGCTGGTCGACGCCAGTCATTTCGAAAGAGGGGACGGTCCTGGGGACCTTCGCGATGTATTCCCACGAAATGCGTTCTCCCACCGCGCTCGATTTTCAGCTGATCAAAGATGCGACACACCTGACTTCCATCGCGCTCGAGCATATTTGGATGAGGGAGTCCCTCGTGGTGGCGGCAAAAAGAGAAAAAGCGATGGGAGCAGTCTCGAAGAATTTGCTCGAAGCGCAGTTGGATCTTCCAGTCATTCTGGAGCGCGGCGCGCATTGGGTGGTCGACAATATGAGCGACGGATGCATGATTCATCTTCTCTCCCGGGACCAAAAGCATTCCAAGGCGGTAGCCTTTCATCACGTGAATCCCGAGGCGGTCGAAATGGCGAAGAAGCTCAAGCTGGGTCATTTCTTCATTAAGCAAGGTTCTACGGATCTGGTGGTGAGGACCGGAAAGTCGGTCCTGATACCGGAAGTGACTCGGCAGATCGCGTGGTCCTTGATCGAGCCGGAACTCAGACCGTATTTGGAAAAGTTCTTCGTTCATAGTTTTGTCTCCGTGGCGCTTCGTGCCGCAGGTAGAACCATCGGAGTCATCACCGCGATCCGGGACCAAACGAAACGGCCGTTTAACGAAATCGATCAAAATTTCTTGCAAGAATTCGCGGACCGGTTCGCGCAATCCGTTCAGAGTGCATTCCTCCTTGCGGAGACCCGTGACGCGGTTCGGATTCGCGAGGACTTCATGGCTGTCGCCTCGCATGAATTGAAAACGCCGCTGACACCGCTGAAGATGCAGTTGAATCTTCTCAGGCGAATCTTGGATTCCGGAGGATTGGAAAATAAACCAAAAACGCGCGAGGTTCTACGGCTGATCGGAAGTTCGGACCAGCAGATCAAGAAGCTCGTCTGGCTGATCGATGACATGCTCGAGGCGTCCCGGATCAGTGCCGGGCGTCTCACGCTCAAGGAGGGGTCTGTTGATCTGGCGGAGGTCGTTCAGGACGTCTGCGATCGGTTTGCCTATGAACTGGGCGCCTCGAAATGCGAACTCAGGTTGAATCTGGAGCCTGGAGTCGTCGGGCGCTGGGACCCACTCCGGATCGAGCAAATCGTCACGAATCTTCTGACGAATGCGATGAAGTATGGCTCCGGGAATCCAATCGAAATCACGGTGACTTCTTCGAGCGGAAATGGGGGAAAGCTCGTGGTCCGAGATTTCGGAATCGGAATCTCACCGGTCGATCAGGGAAGGATCTTTCAAAGATTCGAGCGCGCAGTCACTTTGAAACGTTACGGCGGACTCGGGCTGGGACTTTTCATCACACGCCAGATCGTGGAAGCCCATCATGGGACGATCAAAGTAGAAAGTCAGGTGGGGAGGGGATCGACATTCACCGTCGAACTGCCGAAGGAAACCGAGGCGAAGAAGGCGGCCTAATGGTTCTCCAGGCAATACTTGTGTGAGACTTGGGGAGGGCCCGGATTTTCCGGTTATTTGAGCGTATCTATCTGTGAGGAGGAAATACTCATGGATAATATGAAAGTGATTTTCCAGGTTATGATCGGCGGATGCCTTTTCATCGCCTTTATCTTTATCGCGGCAATTGCCGGTTGCAGTTCGAACAGCCCCGTCGGTTTTGAAAAAGTTTTACAAAAGGCGCCGGTGGTTCAGGGATACGATACGAGCTATGTGGTATCACGATAATACGTTTGACGGTGTTTACGCTCACTATCGTCGCCCGATATGGCAGTACTTTCTTGCGAAGACCAAGAACAAGAACGTCGCCGATGAGCTGACGCAGGATGTGTTCCTGAAGGCTTATCGCGAGCGGGATTCGTTTAAGCAGGAACTCCCGGTTTCGGCCTGGCTATGGACCATCGCCCGGAACACCGTGACAGATTGGTTTCGAAAATATTCGGAAAGCCAGAAGCTCACGGACCGGTGCGAACCCAAGGTCATGAACCAAATCCCTGACCTCGGGCAAGGGCCCGAAGCGCTGCTTGAGTCGAACACCGAAGCCAGAAATTTGTTGCGCGAAGTCTCGTTGCTTCCCGTGGCGGAGAGAAAAGCTTTGACCCTTCGATTGCTTTACCAGTTGCCCTATCAGGAGATCGCGCGCTGCTTGAACATCAGCGTGTCCGCGGCAAAGCGATTGATTCAGAGTTCCAAGGAGATGTTGAAGCGCGAGCATTTCTGAAAAATGACCGAGTCTGGTAACGAGTCTCTTAGTCCGAATCTCGTGACAAAACGTCTCAACGCCTCCGCCGAATTCGCGGTTCTGAGAGGTTTTTCCCTGGTCTATGCCTTGCACAATGGCGGGCATGAAAAAAATCCCAATCTTGCTTATCCTTCTCCCATCCTTGGCGTTCGCGAACGCGGATCAAATCTCCCGGTCCGCGTTCCGAGCGCGAATCCTGTCCGAAACTTTTCCACGGTATAAGTCACGTTCATCGAGATTCCCACCAATGCAACCGCAGTGGGTGCCCGCACTGTCCGAAGTGGATCGTCGGAAAAAGAGGCCCTCTCGACTCGAGCATCTGAAAGTTTTTGAACGGACT
>Ga0207015_1141_pt1 | contig 20304 bp, 14 predicted proteins | sample Alteio_BWMinCont_53_FD_153486 | JGI IMG/M metagenome (GOLD analysis project Ga0207015, IMG submission 153486) | Enriched cells from forest soil in Barre Woods Harvard Forest LTER site, Petersham, Massachusetts, United States -... | ecosystem: Environmental > Terrestrial > Soil > Temperate forest >...
GAGCTGAGCGGCGAAGGCGCGAAGAGCGTCAATGCAAAAGGTTATGTGGTCTTCAAGGGGGACACCGAGTTCTTCGGCGCCTTTGTAAACATCATCGCGATTGACGCCGCGAGCGAATGCTTTATCCTTAAGTTTTTTCTTCACGCTGGCGGCTTGCACTTCATGAATGCTTTTGCTGGGCTTGATGAGGGCACAGGCGGTCAAGAATCCGGCCAGCTCATCACAGGCGAAAAGCGCGCGATCGAGTTGCGATTCGCGCGGCACACCGCAGTAATTCGCGTGGCCCAGAATTGCGTGAATCATTTCCTCGGAGTAGCCGCGTTCGCGGAGAATTTTCGAACCTTTGTAGGGATGTTCTTCGGTCGGGTGGTGGGCGGCGTTGGGCCAACGCTCGTAATCGAAATCGTGAAGAAGGCCGGTAAGGGCCCAGAGATCTTCGTCAGCTCCGAATTTTTGGGCGTAGGCGCGGGTACAGGCCTCCACGGCGAGAGCATGTTTGCGGAGGCTTTCGCTTTGGGTATATTCGCAGAGAAGGTTCCAGGCATCGTCGCGTGTGGGCATCAATTCCTCGAGACAATGTTGCTGATAAGCATAACGAAAAGCAAGAGTGTTTCGCTCGCACGGCATCAAACGGGGCATCGCGGTCTTCCGTGTGGTTGGATTAGTTTCGATGGGTGAAAACACTTAGAACTGACTTAGGGTCTTATCGGTATTCCATGTACGCGGCGGTTATGACCGAATAGAGGTCGGGGAGCGTCCTATTTCCTACAATGAAAAAACGAATCCTCGTCGCTGACGACAAACCGCTTATCAGGAAAATGCTTTGCAAAATATTCAGCGATCATAAGGCGCTGGAAATTTGTGACGAGGCGTTGAACGGTCAGGAGGCGGTGGAAAAGGCCGAACGGTTGAGACCTGATTTGATCATTCTAGATTTAGCGATGCCGGTACTGGACGGACTGAGAGCAGCTGAAGCATTTGCAAATTTATGCCGGATGTCCCGATTATTTTATTTACTTTGCATGCTCAGACGCTTCAGGATTTCGACCTCAAGAACTCAAGCATTAGAAGGGTGCTTCCCAAAACTGAGATGATTCGCATGCTGGATCACGCAGGGGATTTAATCCGCAGCGCGTAACGTTTCTCCAAAAGTGTTGGGCCATTTAAGGCGCTGGGTTTAGATATTCAGTAGTTCCTCGCGGGCCTTCTGAAGCGCATCTAATTCATCTTGACTGCCCGGTAGAGGGCTGAGCTCCTGCAAACGCAGGAATACCGTGGGTTCTGCAGCGGGCACTTTCTCGCTTAACCTTTCCAAATTGGGTTCGTTTAGAGCTTCTTGCAAGGGCTTTGCCACGCAGGATATCGATATTCGCTCATCGCTGTGCCGTGATCGGCGATTGCGACGCTGAAATTAGCTGTAGACGCGCGGGAAAGTTAACCCCGCCCGTTATAACGAAAAGGCTAAAACACCAAATCTGCAACAAAGTTGCTCCCGTGTCTCTCGTATCGGTTCTGCCCAGGGCAAGAATGTGCCGCCTATGGCTACTGTTGCCGGGCTAACCCTCGTAGGTGGTGAGCCTAGCACGAGGAACAGTACCTAGCCGAGAGGCGTTCCATTCAAACCCAACTGGCGTGTGTGCGTATCGGAATGAGACAGGCGGCGACTGATTGAGACGGTGCGGGCCCGGAATGAGACAGTAGAACACGACTTTATTAAGCGCGCGGGGCCGCGGTACAGGCGAAGAAATTGCGTATCTTGCGATAGAAAAGAAACTTACGGGAAATTTCCAGCGCGGAGGGCGAAAGGCGAAGAGGAAAACCTTTTCGGAACCCGAAGTGCAAGAGATGGAAATGTAAGCCAAAAATCGTCACCGAATGACGCAGCGGGACGATGTGTTCAGAGAGATAGCAGACTCTAAGCGTCAAGCGAACAACTCGAAAAATCTTATTTGGTGATGTGGGCGGGGCAACCAGTTTTGTTTGTAAGGAGCTAAGAAGATGGCACTAAAATTGGCAGCTCGGGCAGGCGAAATAACACTTGACAAGAAATGGCACCCTATGGACAATCACTCGCGCGCCGTCCCTGCCTTCCCCCTGTCAAAAGAGTCCTCCCCTTCGCATCGCCGGAATAGTCTGCGAGGAGAACCGGTGGCGGAAAAAGAAAGTACAGCAACCAGTATGGATCTCGATCGAGAAGTAATTCGTTGTCAGGTATGTGGTTTGGTTCAATACCGTACACGGACGGACAACTGCCGTCGGTGTTTGCGCATGCTGCCACCCAAGGTGTCATTTGTTATACCGACACCGTCACCTCAAGACCTGCCGGGCGATGACCGGCAACTGTTCGAGAACTGGCCCAACCGCGAGACGGTGGAAAACATCGGCCAGCGGATTCGACAGTTGCGCGAGTCTCGCAGCATGACGCAGAGCCAACTACAAGCGCGTTCGCGAGTTTCGCGATCGTATCTGTCTCGAATTGAGAGCGGACAGATGACGCCCAGCCTCGGCACGCTGGAGAAGATCGCCGAAGCACTGGGAGTTGGACTGAACCGCTTCTTCGTGCCGGAAACAAACGGCGAAACAGTGCTCGAGGATCCATTCATTCAGGGACTTCGACCGTACTTGCGTCAACTCGATTGGACACAGTGGCAAGGCATTTTGAAGAGGTTGCAGGCGATCAGCGAGCACGTAAGCACCAATCACAGCGTGCGTCCCCTAGCCCCGCAACCCATGGATCGGCTCCCTCACAATATGCCCCGGCGGCAACAGCAGATTGGCCACTCCGCCGCAGGACTGCACCGCTAACCCGCGAACGCGCGGCACAATGAAATTGAAGAACAAATGGCTCGGAAGGTTCGCCACGGGGCGGCCTGCCGGGCCGTTGTTCGTATAAGGCGACGATCATCCCGATCTTCCTTGATTCGAATTTTCTTTCCGCATTTGTCAATTGTTTGTAAACAACGTTGGTTGAAGTGGCGCTTTCGTGGTGCAACGATGTCATTCGGGAACTTTTTCCAAGATTTTACGGAAGCTTACAACGAGGCGTCTCTTTCTGCCCAGATCCAAGGTAGCGGAGCCTTCAGGACTGAGTACCAGAATCATTTTTTTGTCAGGAAGAGCGCGACTTTCGGTTGGACGGCGGGTTGAATTCGCCGCATAGGTTTCGCGCAGGTGTCACGGATTCCGCTCAACTTCTGAATATGAGCGGATCTTAGCGAGATTGATTTGTTTCGTCTTGCACAACTAAAATAATGTTCCGGGAATCAAAAATTAGGATTTCGTCTTAATGTAAATCGTGGCAAATACCAATGGGAGGAACCAATGAGTAGAAAGTTGCAAGGCCTGGGGCTCGCAGTCCTGCTGGCCTTGGCGTTGAACGCAGGAGCGGCCCACGCGCAGGCGGCCGCGGAGACGACTACGAAGTCTGCTATTCCGCTGAGATATGATATCAGCAAGGAAGTGACGCTGAACGCCACGGTTGAGAGCTTGCCATCGAAATCGGCTCTTACACAATCCGGACCGAAGACAGGTTTCACTTTGCAAACGACTGCTGGGCTTGTGGAGGGGGCGCTGACACCATTTGTTCGCAACGGCAGTGGCGCAATATCCATCACCGTAGGCGAGCACATTCAGGTGACCGGGGTGATGATGACGATGAAGAGTAGCAAACAAGTTTTTGTGATTCGCACAATTCAAGTGGGTGGCCGCAGCTACGCAATCCGAAATGACCGCGGATTTCCTCTGGAACATCCGGGGCAGAATACCTCCGCGACGACTGAGTCGAAGGGAGGGCAGCTATGAACCGCAAAGTTCTCTGGATGTTTCTGCTGACACTGGGCGTGACTTATGTCAGCGGTTGTGGGAGCGGTTCCGTTATAGCAGTGAGCATCAGCCAAACGCCCCCTGGAATATTGGCGCCGAGCGCGACGGCTCAAATCACAGCTACGATAACCGGAACGGGGGAAGGGGTTACGTGGAGTTGCTCTCCCGGCAATTCAGCCAGCACGTGCGGCTCGTTTAATCCATCGACTACCACGACCGGCGTTGCGACAACGTACACAGCTCCGCCGACAGCAGTAGGAAATGTGAGTATCACTGCTACGTCGTTGAAGAATGCTGCGGCGTCCGCGACTGTGAATGTGACCATCACAACGTCAGCCGGGCTGGCAGGTAATTACTCTTTTTACTTAAGCGGCTGGGATGGCAGCACATCAAATGTCTATTCCCTTGCTGGATCGGTGACAGTTGCGGCCGATGGCAGCCTCACTGGCGAGCAGGATTTCAACGATGGTAGCGGGCTGACTTCTCCGGAACCGGGCGGCGACATGATTACGGCGGGAAACTTATCGTTCGATCCGACCACGGGTTTGGGAACTCTGAATCTGAATACAAACAATACGCACTTGGGAGTTAATGGCACGGAAACTTTGTCACTAAATTTCGTGAATAGTAATCACGCGCTCATTATTGAAGCCGATGGGTTCGCGACATCCAGCGGCAGCTTCGATCTGCAGACGTTGCCGAGCACGCCGGACGGCGGATATTCGTTTACGCTGTCAGGTGCGGGAAACACCGGAAATACGACGTTCTATGGGGGCGTATTCAGCTTGTCGGGAACCAGCTTAACGAGCGGAATATTCGACGAAAATCATGCCGGAAGCATAGCTCTCAATCACTCCTTCACCGGAACACTGTCGTCGGCAGATTCATTCGGCCGCGGTAAGCTGACCGGCACTGGGATCGCCGGAACGATTGTCTATTACATCGTTGGACCAGAAGCGCTACGGCTGATCGACGTAGATTCAGCTGGCACGTTGGTAGGTTCAGCGTACGGACAAGGGAATGGAAATTTCACCATCGGTTCGCAGAATTCGGTATTCAGCGTACAGAGTAACCTGGCAGGAGTTGTTTATTCAGCGATTGGCGAGATTTTTCCGGCGGGTGCTAACTTTACCGGAGTTGCGGATGTGAACGAAGTTGGCATAGGTTCCGGAGACGCGGTGCCCATCTCGGGTACTTTCACCGTGGGCGCCAACGGGTATGGAAGCTTGGCAATTACGTCTGGGAATTTTGGAGACGTGACTACTTTCGGACTCTATGCGATCGATCCAAATCTCAATATCAACGATCCGAATAACTCAACCGGAGGAGGAGGAGCCCTAGTGGTTGACCTAGATAACAACGTGGCCGGCTCTGGTGTAATGGTCCCTCAAACCGACAACTCGACGGCTAGCTTTACCGGCAATTATGGAGTCGGGTTTCAAGACCTCACGGTGAACGGGGAATTCGATTTCGTGGGCAATGCGACGGCCAGCGGAGCTAATTTTTCGGGTACTGGAACTCTGAGCGATTGGGCAGGTATTCTTGGGGTGGCGGAGGTCAACCCCGGGACTACCTTCACTAGCACAATCGCGCCAGATTTGAACAACCAAGGCCGTTATCTGTTGAGTTCGTTTAGTATGATCGTGGGTGACGGAGCGGCCGATATCCCTTACGACGGGGCCGTCATTTACCAGGCCAGCGGGCAACAGTTGTTCTGGATGGAAAACGGATCCGATGGATTTAATACGTTGATTGGTGGAAGCGCTTTTTCTGGTCCGATCGAACAGCAGACGAGACCGTTGATACCGGCTGCTAAGCCGGCAGCCAATAAGACTCAGAAGCCGTAATTGTCACAGAGGCGGCACAGTTGGAGCAATCCGGCTGTGCCGCCGTTCTTTTTTGGGCTTAGTGCTCGCCACGCTTCTCGGTAAATAAAAAAAAATGCAATTTCATCGCTAGAAGATGCGGGATTGAAGCTCGGCGCTACGACTGCAGTCCTACTACTGTTGGGGCTGCGGGTTTGCGCGGGCTTCGGCCATGATTTTTTCTATTTCATCCGGGTTGCGAGGAAGCTTTGCGGTGAGGAGTTGGTTGCTGCCGGCGGTGACTAGGACATCGTCTTCGATGCGCACGCCGATCTTTTCTTCGGGGATGTAGATACCGGGCTCGTCGGTGATGACCATGTTGGGCTGCAGCGGGCTGGTACGGTCGTTGGCGTCGTGGACGTTGAGGCCGAGGTGATGGCCGACTCCGTGAAAGAAATAGCGGCCGAGTGTATTGCCGTGCAGGTCGTGGCCGTGAGTATTGATGTAATCGTAGGCGGCTTGCTGAACGCTCTTAGGGCCTCCATAGAGCATGGCGCCGGGTTTTATTGCGGCGAGCGCGGCGTTCTGCGCGCCTAAAACGATTTCGTAAATTTCGCGCTGGCGAGCGGTGAATTTGCCGTTCGCAGGGATCGTGCGAGTGATATCCGCAGCGTAGCCGCCGTACTCGCCACCTACGTCAATGACAACCAGGTCGCCATCTTTGATTTCGTTCTTTAAGTCGTCGTAGTGCAAGACCGTGGAATATAGACCGGCGCCGACAATGGGCGCGTAGGCTTCACGCGAGCAGCCTTCCATTTCGTGGACTTCCTTCATGCGGGCTGCAATCTGATATTCGTAGAGTCCGGGTCGCATCATTCTCATGGCGGCGAGCTGCGCGTCAACGGAGGCATCGACGGCTTTTTGAATCAAGGCGATTTCGCCGGGAGATTTTATCTGGCGGAGTCCGGCCATGGCGGGCGCGATGTCGTCAATGGTGGATTGCGGCAAGGTGCTGCGAACCCAAGCACTCCAAATGGTGAGGTGCGGGTAGCCGTTTTCCTCCTTGGCAGGAAGCTCGGTGTAGAAAGTGGAATACGTTTTCGCGAGATTCACCAGGTCGTCGTGAAGGCTGGCGAAAGGCTCGACGGCTTGGAATCCGGTTTTTGCCGCGGCGTCGGGATCATCCGGACCCATCCGGGGTCCTCCCCATTTTTCGTCGTTGGGATTGCGCGGAGGAAGATAAAGAATCTCGTGCGGGGCGGTGGAGGATTTGGCGTCGGGCGAGTCAGGGATTAGAAGGAGTGCGGCGTCGGGTTCGCTATGACCGGTGAGGTAGTAGAAGTTTTCTTCCTGGAAGAAGACGGCGACTTCGCCGGTGTCCTGGCGGCTGGTGTAGCCGAAAATCACCACGGGGCCGTTGATCATGGAACGAAGCTTGGCGCGGCGCTCTTGGTAATCCGCGTTCGGCTGGCGGAATCGTGCTTGGATGAACACTGAAGCGCAAGCAAGAATGAGAAACAAGAGGCCGAAACGCCGGGCGATTTTGCGAAGAGTCATCGGTTTTTGATCGCTCCATTTGTCGGGAGTTGGTCAAAACTTTCTGTAATCGCGTCTTTGAAGTTTTTGGCGATTTGAGCAAGTCTCTGCCGTTTCTTTTCTGTATGTTACATGGCGTTCTAATTCCGGAATTTGGCGATTTAGTTTCGAGAGTTTGCAGCTGGATGAAGACCCCGTGCTGAGAGAAAGTTCCGAACCACGAAAGCCCCAGAGGTACACCTTTGCCGCATTTTGTTGAAGGGCGCGATGTCTCTCTATTTGAATAACGCGGAACGGTAGCACGGCGTTTTGCCAAATTCAAGGAGTCGTGTGCTGTGGACGCGGTAATACTTCGGCGCACTTTTCCCGCTTTGGGAAACGAGTTGAACCAGCGGATCGCGTCAAGCTGCGGTGGGGCCGGCTGGATTCGCAGACGGTGACAAGGGTTTGAGCGGCACAGGAGGGCTGTAGACGTGCCAGAAATCACCATGCGCATGCGCGCTGGCAAATTCGACGGCGACTCGCCTACGACCGCGGGGTTGCGGATCGACATATACTACGCGGCATTCGCGCTCTTCTTCGGTGAAGCTATTGACGATGAGAATCTTTTGGCCGAGTTTTACGCGGCGCTTCATGTCGATTAGCCCGCCGTATAAGCTCACTGCCATGGTGGCGGTAACATCGCGGAAGGGATGGTTTCGAGGGGTACGTCCGTAAACTTTGACGGGAATCGTATAGGGGAAGCGCTTGCAGCGACGGCGCTCTACCATCGGAACCTCCTCAGTAATGCAAGAACTGGCGCTGATTTAAGGTTAACGGCGGTCTGCAATGGAGGGCAATAGTACTTCGTTGCTTAAGAGATACGGCCTACTTCCTCCGACTTGGTAACCGTAATTGCCGATAAGTTTTCGCGGAATATGGAGCGACATCTAGACCGGACTTTCGAACACCCCAACGGATCAATCCGAAATGGATTTTCTAGGCGTAAGCGACGGCGAGCACAAAACGAATTCCGCGAGCGTTCGACTGAGGACTAAGTGCCAGTGAGGCGATACCAGGCCAGACCGGTTTTTGCTCCGAGCCAGCGGAAAGGCTCGTTGGGGATGTAATCGAGGCTCGCATTCAAGAATGGAAACGGCTTCCACGCTTGTTCGCGACCTGCTTCGAGATCGGCGATGATCCTGCCGAACACAGAGGTGAGATTCACGCCATGTCCGCTATAGCCCAGGCCGTAGAAGATGTTGTTATATTTTCCGGTGCGCCCCACGGAGGGCGCCTCGTTGAGGGACCAATCAACTATTCCGCTCCACATCGCTTCGAATTCGACGCCCTCGAGAGCTGGGTAAAGGCGGACAAGCTCGCGTTGCAAGTACCCATAATGGCGGGCAGACTCATTGGGGTCACCGACTCCATTGTTGAAGAAGTAGCTGGGGCTTCCGCCGCCGATGTGGATACGATTGTCTCGCGTAAAGCCAAGATATATGACCTCGGTGCGGCTGTCGTTGAACGGCGCTCGCCTTGGCCATCCGATCTGGGCAACTTGCTGATCGCTTAATGGCGGCGTCATGGCGACGTATTCATGAACCGGGACAATTGAGTTTCGGAAATAGCCGAGTCTTGAGGTGAAGGCATTGGTCGCAAGGACCAGGGATTTCGCCTTCACGCTGACCCCGTTCATGGTATGCACCAGATTCTGTGGACCTTCCTCGATGTGCGTCACCACTGTATTTTCGTAAATTTCTGCACCCGCGGACTGCGCGGCTGCTTTCCAAACCTGCACGAGCTTCATGGGATGGATATGTCCGCCGTTGGGGTCAAAGAATGCTCCTTCATAGAGACCAGTTCCTATTGCGCTTGCAACTTCTTGCTTGTTCCAGAACTCAACCGGCATCCCCGCGGACCTTGCCGCCTGCACATATAACTGCGCATCCCGAACATCGTCGGACGTGTTGAGGACCTGCAAAGCGCCGTTGGTTTCCAACTCGCAATCAATTCCGGTGATGGCGCTGAGCTTCGACAATGTCTGGATGTTCCGGGCGGTCAAGTCATAGATACGTTTGTCGACCGCGGGATCGGGACCGAGTTGCATGTAACGGTCATCGGTGAGGTTCAGGACCATGGCGCCATTTCGTCCCGAGGCGCCATTACCGCAGCCTTTGGCTTCGAGGAGGACGACGCGTTTTTGCGGGGACAGTGTGCGCATGAAATAAGCAGAGGAAAGTCCAGTGAAGCCGCCGCCGAGCACTACGACATCGGCAGTGAGGTCTTCGGCGAGCGGCGGGTTTTGAGGAGGCTGACTTTTGGCCCAGTAACTTTGGTTGGGTTCGAACACGATTGGCTCGGGCCAGATTTTAGGGGACAGTTCGTTTAAGCCAGCGGCCCCGAGGACCACGCCGCTTCCAGCGAGGGCGGCCTTTTTTAGAAAGCTGCGGCGGCTAGGGCGTTCTTGCATTTGCAAACTTCAGAGTTCGAACTAAAAGCCGGGGGCGCCGCTGGAAGCGGGGCGGACCTCGCCGGATTCGACGGTGAAGCGCAGGCGCTCGAGGTAGGTTTGAGCGAGAGACATGATTCCGGTGTAGAGGTAGCCCCAAACGAAAAGGAAGAGGAAGGGGACGGTGGCGTAATTTTCATTTTGGAGGGCGTAAACCACCGCGAGCAAAAAGTAAATTCCGAGGGCTACTTCTGCGAAAGGCATCAAGCCGGCGCTTTTGCGGTAGGTCTTTTTGGCCCAGTCGCCGTTGTTGCTTCCGGTTGCGGTGGCTTCGACGCGGTATTTCGGGGTGCGCACGAATTCAGATTTCACGTTGAAGATGGCTTCGAGAACTCCCCAGGCATTGCGAACGGAGAGCCCGATGCCCAAGGCCATTACAAAAGGAAGATAGAGAAAGGTGCGCTGCCAAGTCTTGGGGTAGATCGCGCGCTCGGCGGCCAGATAAAAGGACGATATCGAACAGGTGGAGGCCAGGAACAACGGAAGGTCAATCACCAGAACCTGGAACCAGCCTTGGTAAAAACGGACGATCATTGCTGGAAGCAAGATGATGGACATGACGACCATGAGCGGATAGCTAATGTTGGCGGTGAGATGGAAAAAAGCTTCGGCTTTGACGGCGGCGGACTCTTTTGAACGCAGCACGCGTGGAAGGATTTTTTTCGCCGTTTGCATCAAGCCTTTGGCCCAGCGAGCTTGTTGCGATTTGAACGCATTCATCTCGACGGGCAGCTCGGAGGGGCATTCAATATTCGGCAAATAGAGGAAATGCCAGCCGCGCAGTTGGGCGCGATAGGAAAGATCGGTGTCTTCGGTGAGAGTGTCGTGCTGCCAGCCGCCAGCGTCGTCGATAGAGTTGCGGCGCCAGATGCCTGCGGTGCCGTTGAAATTGAAGAAAAGCCCGCTGCGGGCGCGCGCGGAATGTTCGATGACGAAATGCCCGTCGAGCAGGATGGCTTCGACCTCCGTGAGCGCGGAATAATTGCGGTTGATGTAACTCCAGCGCGTTTGCACCATGGCGAGCTTTTCGTCTGTGAAGTAAGGCACGGTGCGGCGCAGAAAATCGCCGGGCGGAATAAAATCGGCGTCGAAGATGGCGATGAATTCACCCGAAGCGGACTTCAGACCTTCTTGTAAAGCACCCGCTTTGTAGCCTTCGCGATTGTCGCGATGGATGTAAGAAATGGGCAAGCCGAGAGCGTGAAAGCGATCTACGCAGTCGCGAGCGATTTGCTGTGTCTGGTCGGTGGAATCGTCGAGGACCTGAATCTGCAGAAGGTCGCGCGGGTAATCAAACTGCGAAACGGCTTCGACCAGGCGGTCGATGACGTAGCGTTCGTTGTAAATCGGAAGCTGAACGGTGACTTTGGGCCAAACTGTAATTTCGGGGGGCGGGCCAGGGACATTTTTGCGGTTTTTGTAATAGTTGTAAACCAAGGCGTAGCGATGAATGCCGTAGGCGGCCAGGATAATCATCACGAAAAAATACGGGAGCATGATGGCGAGGTCGAAAGAATTCAGTTGATAGATGCCGCGAAAGGGATTGGCGGTGGGGTCCATGTTACGGCGCCAAAAATCGTAGAGGGGGTTACCGCGGGCGAGCCAAGTGGCGGTGGAGAAAAGCCAATTATGAAGCGCCATCACGATTGCTGAGTTCCTTGAAAAGTCGCGCCCAATAGGCGCTTTAAGCTATTGATTAGCCTGCGATTGCTGGGGAGTCGCGGGTCTCGGAAACGATTATACGGGGGCATAACGGGCTGTCAATGAAGATGGTTTGCCGGCTTTGTAGGCCACCTAACGGACGCCTATGCAGAGCGAAAAGGTGGCGATCAAGAGGCTATTTTGTGTTGGCGTAATAGCCGGGGCCGACGCGGAGGTGATGGTGCCAGGCCAGCGGGAAGGCCCAGAATACGACCGATCCGAGGACGGCTTGACCGACGGCGAGAGGAATGATGTTGCGGATGCGTCCGAACATGAAGGCCATGGCGGTGCCGGCGATGAAGGTCAACGGAACCAGGACCGGGTTGGGCCAATGGCATGCGGCGAAAATCAAGCCGGTTAGTGAGGCGGCGAGCCATTCGTTGCGCACGAGCGAGAGCATGCGGTTGTGAACCAGGGAATTTAGAGCTACTTGTTGGAGCAGGCAGAAGGCGAAGTAGGTCCACAGGCGATGCCAGGAAATTAGATTGGGCGGGAGGTGCGGCCGCGCGCCGAGCACGAGACCGATGATGACCAGGCCCACTAGCATTAGGGAGTAAACGATCGCGGCTTGCTTGGTGGCGGGCCACAGATTGTCGGCGCGCCAGCCCAGCGTCTTTGCCGTGTCGCGATGAATTAGAAAGCTGGCGACAATCCAGAGGATGAAGATCATCCAGGTCCATCGGGCGGTGAATTGCAATTTCCAGATGAACCAAAAGATGAAAGCGGGGAAGAGCGTTACGTCTGCGATGGAGAACCAGCGCTGGATCCGCGAAATCATTTTCTTTTTTTGATGCTGGATTTGGGCGGTGCGTCGGTACTACTTAGCTTTTTCTGCCAAACAAATGCGGCCGGGCCGAATGTCTGCTGCCTTTGGCCTGAGCAACTAGTGTAGCGAGGCGCTCGCGCGCCTGGACGTGCATGGGATTAAATTCGAGAAGCTGGGAATAGACTTCGCTGGCGCGTTCGGGAAGCTGCATTTCCTGGAGCAATTCAGCGAACTGAACGTAGATTTGCTCGCGCCAAGGGTCCAACTTGATGGCGGCTTGGAAATGTTCGATAGCCTCTTCGTGGTATTGAGGAATTGTAGAGAGGCTGCACGCTAATGTGGCGTGGTAAAGCGCGTTGTCCGGCGACAACTGAATACACTTGCGCAACCAGACCACGGAGCCGACGAAATTTTTTGCGCGTAAGCATTCGTTGGCGCGCTTCAGCCATTCCTGGATGGATTCTTCGGCCGTTGTTTTTTCCCGGTGCATGCTGAAACCGCCGCGAGCAGCCAGGCGTTTATCGTAGGCGGTGCGTTTTTCTTCGTTCTCAAGAGTTCTGTAAGCTTCGGTGATGATGACCATGAGGTCTCTGACCGGCGCGTCCAAAGAGCGGTTACCCATGTGGGCGTCGGGATGAAATTTGCGGGCAAGCGCGTGGTAACTCTTCTTAACCTGGCGGAGGGGAGATTCGGAGGTGACTCCCAACAGTTGATAGTAAGTTCCTTTACCGGTGAGTTCTATAAGCCGGCGGAGATCGCGTTCGAAGCGGCGCTGGGCGGCTTCTTCGCTTCGGAGCGAGAGGGCGAGATAGGAAGGAGCGGAGTACACAGAGTGTGTGCTCGTGGGCTTCGCGCTCGCTGCGCGTGGAATGGCTTCATCAACGATGGGAGAAAGCTCCTGCAGAGATAAATACTTATTGAGCTTCGCGCGATCTTCGGGGCGCATTTGAACAAACTGTATGCCCATACCTTTATTGGGTTGCAGGCTGCGCACGATGGCGCGCGCACGGACTTGTCCCGTGGGCAAATCAAAAATCAGTTCGATACTGGAGCCTTCGGAGGGCGGATTTGCGGTGTGTAAGAAAAGGCCTCCGAGGCCCATAACTTCCGCAAGCGATGTGCAGGTTTGTTTGGCGGACTTCCAGCCGACCCACATGCCTTTGGGCGCGCGGACGCGAGGATATTTTCTGGGTATTTTGGGTTCGGGCGACATGCGTCAGGACCTGCTTACTGCCATAAGGAAATTTTATTCGGTGAGAGGGGTGGAACCGTTAATTTTCAGCGTGGGTACGCTTCAATTAGTAACCTAACAAAAGTAGTACGCTCGAAGAGTGCGGCCAAACTATATCTTTTGGATGGCCCCGACGAATCGGTCGAGCGGAATCCGCTTACAAGAATTGTGGCGCATCGGTTTCTGCCGGACATACATTGACCGGTTGTAAACGCCCGCCTACAATGCGTGCAGGTGAGGGGGAGAGCTGCTAATGGATGGCTATAGGGATCGGTTGTCGCTCGTGATGCTGATGGTACTTGGGATCGCGCTTATCGCAGCGCCTGTGTTTTTGAACGCTAAGGTAGCCATCATGAATACTGGCGATTCCGCGGCGTTGGAACAACGGCATGCGGACGATCCGGTATTGGCCAAGGCGTACCGCTTCGAGCGCGGGGGCTGGATCTACGTTCATTTGGAAGGCGCGCCGCACGATCTGGGCTATCAGCACGGGTATCTTTTGGCGCCGGAGATTTCAGATGCGTTCGCGGCGGTGAGTTCGGAGATGACTTATACGTCGAAGCGCAACTGGGATTTCTTCCGGCGCGCTGCGCACACGATGATGTGGCCGAAGATTGATGTGGACTACCAGTCAGAGCTGGCGGGAATCGTCGATGGTTTGCGCGCGCGGGGATACACCAAACTGGATCAAGACGACATTGTGGCCATGAATGGATTTATGGAGTTGGCAGATTATTACGTGCCGTGGTTGGACAAGCAGACGGCCACCGCTGCGCCGACGTCAAAACCGGCGGAGGAACACTGCAGCGCGTTTGTGGCGACAGGAAGTTATACGAAAAACCACCAGATCGTGATGGCGCACAATAACTGGACGAGTTACAACTACGGCGCGCGCTGGAACATTATTTTCGACATCGTTCCGCAACGGGGCTACAGCATGTTGATGGACGGATTTCCAGGAGTGATAGCGAGCGACGACGATTTCGGGGTGAACTCAGACGGGTTGATGATCACCGAAACGACTATTACCGATTTCCATGGCTGGGACCCGAACGGAAAGCCGGAATTTGTACGAGCTCGGAAAGCCATGCAGTATGCAGGGTCGATCGACGAGTACGTGAAGATCATGCTGGATGGAAACAACGGCGGCTACGCGAATGATTGGTTGCTGGCGGACCGCAAGACGGGGGAGATTGCGCGTTTTGAGCTGGGGCTGTTGCACAACAGAGTGTGGCGGACGAAGGACGGCTATTACGTGGGATCAAATTTTGCAAGCGATCCGGCGGTGCTGAAGGACGAAACAACATTTGATCCGAACAACATGAAAACCCAGGATGGCCGTCACGCCCATCACAATATACATCCCCGCACGATCTTTGGCCTTCTGCGCGTTATCCACCAGCCGCAGAACTAATGCAAGATACAACAATAACACCACACAGACCCCGATAAATCCTTGCTCCTCGGCCAGCGCCGCCAGAATGAAGTCTGAATACCGCACCGGCACGAAGCCCAACTGGTTCTGGCTTCCCTTTCCAAATCCTTTGCCCCAAAACCCCCCGGAGCCTACCGCAATCTCCGACTGCAAAACCTGATACCCCGCGCTGCGCGGATTTTCTTCAGGATGAAGGAATGTCTCAATCCTCTGCTGCTGGTACGGCTTCAAGTGCTTTCTCATGTTCCACGCGAGCGGAATCATTAGCGCGATTAAGACGAAACCGATAGCTAGATGTTTCCATTCGATGCCGGCGAGAAATGCGCCGACCACCGCGACGGGCACCAGCACCATCGCTGTACCAAGATCCGGCTGCATTAAGATTAGGCCTACCGGAACAATCGTGAGAACAGCTACTTTAGCCAAATCCGGGAGCGTCAGGCGGTCGGTGCGCACTTCGCTGAAAAACCGGGCCAACACTATAATTATAATCAACTTCATCAACTCTGACACCTGGAAATTGGGCCCGCCTCCCAGTGAGACCCAGCGTTTGGCGCCAAAATGCGACTGGCCAATCGCAAGGACGATGAGCAAAGTGCCCAAGCCGATCATATACAACACAGGGGCTTGGTCCATCAGCGTGTGGTAATCGATCCTGGAAATAATAAACATGCCCGCGACGCCCAGGCCCAGCCACATTAATTGTTTCCATTGCATACCGGCCATGGCGCTGGCGTGCGTGGAAGAATAAATTTCCAAGACACCCAGAGTAGTGATTGCGGCAACAATGGCGAGCAAAACCCAATCAAAATCTTGTGTGCGTGGCCGATCCTTCATTAGTGTTGTACTCCGACGGTGGCAACAAGAGGCTCGGTCGAATTTGGTCCTGCCGGTGAATCCGTCGTAGCCTGCTGTTGCGAGCGAGCGGTTTTCTTATCGTAATAGGCTTTCACGATGTCGCGCACAACGGGGCCGGCCGCTTCGCCACCGTGTTCCATGGTGTCTTGTACGATTGCCGCGATAACAATTTCCGGATTGCGGCGCGGTGCGAAGCCGACAAACCAACCGTCCATCTTTTTGTTACCCAGGCGATTTGCAGCATCGTAACTCATCAATTGCGCGGTGCCGGACTTTCCGCACAAATCAATATTTGCCAACCGAAGATGATAGCCGGTGCCGCCGCCCTCATTCACTACACCGTAAAGTCCCTGCGTAACTTGTTCCACGGTATTCTCGGAAAGAACGAAATGATCGACTTTCGGATTCGGAAAGCTTTTCAACAAGTGCGGCTGGACGAGAGTTCCGCCACTGGCGACGGCAGCGGCCATGCGCGCCAGTTGAATCGGCGTGACGGTGACGGCGCCTTGGCCTACTGAAACAGAAATCGTTTCGCCGGCATACCACTTGTGGTGATAGACGCGCTCGACCCATTCTTCGGAAGGTACGAGTCCAGGTTCTTCTCCTGGCAAATCGATCCCTGTGCGACGACCGAACCCGAGTCCAGACGCGTAGAACGAAATCTTGTCGATTCCGAGCTGTTTGCCGACGTTGTAGAAGAAGACATCGCAAGAATCCACGATCGCGGCGTGAAGTCCCACAGTTCCGTGTCCCTGAGGTCGCCAGCAGTGAAACGTGCGTCCATAAAAAACGGCGGAACCCGGGCAGTAAGCAGTGAAATTTTCCGGAACAGCTTTTGATTCGAGCATGGCGGTGGCCATAACAATTTTGAATACTGAGCCCGGAGCCAGTTGCGCCTGAATGGCTCGGTTTAGAAGCGGTGTTTGCTTATTGCTGTTAAGCGCTTGCCACTCTTCTTTGGGAACTCTTACGGAAAAATCGTTGGGATCGAATGTGGGACGGCTGACCATAGCGAGCACTTCGCCCGTGCGCGCGTCCATCGCGACCACAGCGCCTTCTTTGCCCTGCATGTCCGTTTCTGCAATAGCTTGCAGATCGTAATCGATGGTGAGCTGAACCGGCCGGCCGGGAATTGCCTCCACGTTGTCGAGCGTGCGCATCACTTTGCCTACGCTGTTGACGACTACGCGACGCATTCCATCGGTGCCTTCGAGCTGATCGTTGTATTCCCTTTCGAGGCCGGCTTTGCCGACAAGATCGCCGGGCCGGTAGTGACCGTCACTCTGATCCATGTCCTGCACGGAAACTTCGCCGACATAACCGATGGCGCTGGCGAGCATGGAATCGTGCGGATACCTGCGGCGCTGAACCATCATGAGTTCAAGGACAGGAATATCGGCGCGGTGCGATTCTACGAAAGCAATATCCGCCTGTGTAGCAGCGGGCTTGATAATGACCGGCATAAATTTGGGCTCGGATTTCGCGGCATCGAGCGCCTGCCGCAGATCACCGTGATCGATTCCGAGACCTTCCTCAATTTGCGAAAGACTTTTCTCCAGCGACTTCGGGTCGTCGCGCATGAGCAAAATGCTAAAAGAAGGATAGCTGTCAACGAGCACGCGACCTTCGCGATCAATCATGGGACCGCGCGGGGCGATGATAGGAATCGAGCGAACGCGGTTGCGTTCAGCAAGGTCGGCAAAGTGCCCGGACTGCACGACCTGAAGTTTCCAGAAGCCGACCATGAGCAGGACAACGATGGTCACGAAAACATAAGAGACCAGCGCAAGGCGGCCCTGCGGGATTTTCTGGTCGTTAACTCTCCACGACGGCAATTGAACTCCTGCGTGACGGGGCGTACTAGTCCCTGCTGCCCCGCGGAAATCGAGCCTCTACGAATCTCGAAGTATCAATGAAATTATCACCTTGCGCGGGAAAGCTGCAAGCGGCGTATGTCTAGTACGTTACCTGGACTTGTCCGTTTTGGTAATTTCCTATTCGCATACATATGGCAGACTGACGCTTATCTATGCCTGACGCTTCACTAGTTGGTATTCCTGTTAAGCCTACCCGGGCCCAACCTGTGCCGGGGCCGGCTGCTTTCAAAGTCCTCTATGACGGACAGTGTGAGATTTGTCAGGCTTGTGTTTCGTGGCTGAAAACTCTCGGCGACGGGACGCAAACGATCTGTCTGCCCATTAGCGAAGAAGTTCTATTTTCCCTGAATTCTCGCCTCAGGATGGATGATTGCCTGCGGCAGTTGCAGGTAGTGACTCCCGAAGGTGAAATCCTAATTGGCTGGGACGCGGTCGCGCTTTTGGCCCAATCATTCCCTGCTACTTGGCTGATTGGAGCATTGGGACAACGTTTTCCTTTTCGAAATATAGGTCGGTGGCTCTACGAATTTGTTGCTACCAATAGATATTCACTCAGCAAGTGTCGTGGCGGCGCGTGCAGTATCTCAAAACCAGAAGTAATGCGGGTCGACGCGTTTTACTTCTCACACTCTGACTGGCCCCAAGGCAAGCCGTTCGCCGTGGGGCACATCCTTCTCATCTCTCTGTTTTCAGTGCTAGCAGCAAGCTACTTGGGATTGTTCACCTGGCATTTGTTGCAAAGATCTCAAGGATGACCCACCCGTGGTGAATATTATTTACCTGTTGCTTTCCCAAAGGAAGTCTGGCATCCTTCCTGTTGGAAACCCAAATGGCCAATAAACAAAAAACGGAAGTTCTCCAAGGCACTCTGGCGTTGATGGTCCTGAAGACTCTCGATGTTCTGGGTTCGCTGCATGGCTACGGAATCGCGCGACGCATTGAGCAAATCAGCGGAGATATCCTCTCCGTGAATCAAGGTACCCTCTATCCCGTGCTTTTGAAGCTGGAGCAGGAAGGCGCCATCGAATCCGAGTGGGGCGCCTCAGAAAACAATCGCCGGGCGCGCTTCTATCGGCTTACAAAAGAAGGACGCAAGCAGTTGCAGTTGGAGACCGAGGATTGGGAACAAACGGCGGCTATCATCGGCCGGTTTTTTGAAGCCAAAGCGGAGGATTTATCATGAAATCCCTTAGGCGGTTTTTCTCACGGCTGGCCAGCCTTGTGACAAGGCGGGCACAGGACCAACGATTGCGAGAAGAGATCGACGAGCACATCGCTCTGCAGACTGCCGAAAATATTCGCGCCGGTTTATCATCCGTTGAGGCACGGCGCCAAGCCCTGCTGAAATTTGGCGCCGTCGAGGCCATCAAACAAGACTATCGGGCTCGCCGCGGTTTGCCGTTCGTGGAAAATGTAGTGCAAGATGTGCGCTTCGCTCTCCGCAGTTTGCGCCACACGCCCGGACTTACCGCCTTCGTGGTGATGACGCTCGCGCTGGGGATTGGAATGACCTCGGCGACGTTCAGCATGGTGGATGCGCTGATTTTCAGGCCCTACCCCGTGCCGCATCCAAGCAACATTGTCACTCTGGTGAGCACCACGCACGATACCCCCTTCGACGATTTTTCCTATCGCGAATATCTGGACATTCGCGACAAAACGAAAAGTTATGACGGCGTGGTGGCCAACGCAGATATGGAAGCGGTCGGCTTCAGCGCCGAACCCGGCACAACTCCGCGCATCAAGGGCGGCATGATGGTTTCCGGTAACTATTTCCACGTGCTCGGTGTGGAACCGCGGCTTGGGCGCGGATTTCGTGAGGACGAAGATCAGGTTCCCGGGCGAGATGCCGTAGTGGTGCTCGGGCCGGATTTCTGGCGGCACGAATTCGCGAGTGATCCGTCCATCCTCGGTAAAACGATTCTCCTGAACGGTACGAAGTTCACCGTGATTGGCGTGGCCCCGGACAGTTTCCCGGGGATGCTGACGTTCGGTCATCCCGATTTCTACATGCCGTTAGCCATGGCGCACGTCTTTTCCACCAACATCCAGAAGAATTTTTTCGAGGACCGCGACGACCGCGAGCTCACAGTAAAGGCACGTCTGAAACCGGACGCCACGCTGCCGCAGGCACGCAATGAACTCGCCGTGATCGCAAGAAATTTCGAAGACGAGTATCCGCAACTTACCCGCGGCCGTGGCGCGGCGGTGTTCACCCAATTCCAAACGCGCACTATAGAAGACGACAATTGGAAATTCGGCGTGATCTTTTTGATCCTTGCGCTGGCGGTCCTGCTGGTGGCTTGCACTAACGTTGCGGGACTTCTTCTCAGTCGTGCCCGCGCGCGAGCGCGCGAAATCGCCATACGTTTGGCGCTCGGCGCCGGGCGTCTTCGGCTCATCCGCCTGCTGCTGACCGAAAGCATGATTCTGGCGACGTTGGGTGGATTGGCCGGGATCGCTATCGGGTACGCTGTCGTAGAGTGGTTTCACTCGAAAGACAGTATCGTTTTTGCGACCGAGCTGCCGATGGAAGTGCCGTTCCACATGGACAAGCGCGTGCTCCTTGCATGCGTCGCGTTGTCCGTCTTGAGCGCGCTGCTTTGCGGCTTGGCGCCGGCGCTTCAAAGCACGCGTGTGGATCTGGTGAACGCTCTCAAGTCCGCCGACGTGGACGTCCCCGGACGCAAGCGCCTGTGGGGCCGCAATATGCTAGTTGTCGCGCAGGTTTCCATGTCCCTGATGCTGCTCACCGCGTCTTTCCTGATGGCCCGCGGCTTCC
>Ga0207015_1143_pt1 | contig 20161 bp, 19 predicted proteins | sample Alteio_BWMinCont_53_FD_153486 | JGI IMG/M metagenome (GOLD analysis project Ga0207015, IMG submission 153486) | Enriched cells from forest soil in Barre Woods Harvard Forest LTER site, Petersham, Massachusetts, United States -... | ecosystem: Environmental > Terrestrial > Soil > Temperate forest >...
CGATATTTACCGCGGCGCCGTAGTGTTGGTTCGCGTGATGGAAGGGCGGGTCAAGAATCACGTAAAGGTGAAGCTCGTCGCCGGCGACGAGACCTACGAAGTCGAACAGCTCGGCACGCTCACCCCGAAACCCGTCGCGCTCGAAGAGCTGGAAGCCGGCGATGTAGGCTTCATCGTCGCGAATATCAAGCGCGTGGCCGATGCGCGCATGGGTGATACCGTCATCGAAGTCGCGCGGCCCGCGCCGGCGCTGCCCGGATTTGAAGCCATCAAGCCCATGGTCTTCGCCGGGCTCTTTCCCGTGCTGGCCGACGATTACGAACCGCTGCGCGACGCGCTCGGCAAGTTGCAGCTTAACGACGCCGCTTTTTTCTACGAGCCGGAGAATTCCGTGGCGCTCGGTTTTGGTTTCCGCTGCGGCTTTCTCGGCTTGCTGCACATGGAAATCGTGCAGGAGCGCCTGGAGCGCGAATTTGGCTTGAACCTGATCACTACCGCGCCGAGCGTGCGCTACCAGATCACCAAAGAAAGCGGCGAGACCATCGAAGTCGATAGTCCCGCAAAATTCCCCAATCCCAGCGACATCAAGATCATCAAAGAGCCGATCATCAAAGCCATGATCATCACCAGCAGCGATTCCGTCGGCGGCATCCTGCAGTTGTGCCAGGACAAGCGCGGCACGCAGAAAAACATGGAGTATTTGTCTCCGACGCGCGTCATGCTCACTTACGAATTGCCGCTCAACGAAATCGTGCTGGATTTCTACGACCGGCTGAAATCGGTCTCCCGCGGTTACGCTTCACTCGACTATCATCTCGCAGGCTACGTCGAATCCGACCTGATCAAGCTGGATGTGCTGGTCGCCGGCGAACCGGTGGATGCGCTCGCCCTGATCATCCATCGCGATTTTGCGCAGGAACGCGGCCGCGAACTGGTGACGCGCTTGCGCAAGCTGATTCCGCGGCAGATGTTTGAAGTGCCCATTCAAGCCGCGATTGGCAGCCGAGTGATCGCGCGCGAAACCGTCGCGGCCATTCGCAAAAACGTGCTCGCCAAGTGCTACGGCGGAGACATTTCCCGCAAACGCAAACTCCTCGAAAAGCAAAAGGAAGGCAAGCGCCGCATGAAGCGCGTCGGCCAGGTGGACATCCCGCAGGAAGCTTTCCTCGCCGTACTGAAAGTCGCCGGCTCCGACGAAGACGACTGAGTAGCACAGGCTTGCCCTGCGCCTCGAAGGGCACTCCTGTTTATCCTGAACTTCGAAGGGCTTGTGCAGCGTCCCCCTGAGCCGCCTGCCAATCTCGGCATAACTTCACGCATCTAGCCTGGTATTTCCCCGCCGCTCTTGACGCCAATCGCGTGAAACGCTAGTTTCACTTGCTCCTGGAGGTGTAACATGCGTTCGCTTCGCTTTTGCTGCTTGCTGCTTATGCTGGTCCTTTGTCCGATGCTGACCTTCGCTGGGCCAAATCATCCCAAGATTCTCATCATCTACGACATGGAAGGCGTTTCCTGCGTTACCCACTACGAAATGCTTTGGGTCGAGCGCCCCAGCGAATACGCCAAAGGCCGCGAATGTCTGACCAGCGACGTGAACGCAGCCGTCCGCGGACTGGTTGCCGGAGGCGCTGGACCGATCTGGATCCAGGATGGCCACGGCTCGGGAAATGACAAGGAGCCCGATTTCCTTGTCGACAAAATGGACCCGCACGCCAAATTCGATTTCCGGGATCATGACTTCGATCCATACAACACCGGCATCGACGCTTCGGTGGACGCCATCATCTGCATGGACATGCACGCCCACGCCAACGCCGATGGCTTCATGGCGCATACCGTGACCGACCGCATCAGCTACAAAATCAACGGCGTCGAATTCACCGAGACGCATATCGTGGCGTTGTCGGCCGCCCGCTTCGGTATTCCCGTCATCATGGTGTCCGGCGATCAAGTGCTGCGCGACGAGCTGAAGCCGGATTTTCCGGAACTCGAATACGCGCAGGTGAAGAAAGCCATCAATCGCGCGAGCGCAGAACCGCTACCGCCTGCAGAAGTCACCAAGAACATCGAAGAAGCGGCGAAACGCGCGATGCAGAAGTTTCTCGCCGGAGCGTTTCGCCCTTACTACCTCCCGCCGCCCTACGATTTTCAGCTGGGCTTCCAGAATTGGCAGCAAGCCGGCGGCGCAGCCACCGCTCCGGGTGTTCTGCGCGACGGCGAGCTCGGAGTGCGCTACCGCGCGTCAAATTTCATAGAGGGTTACGCGCTAAGTCTGGATGCGCTGCGCCGCAGCAGCGACTCCATGCAGGTGCTGATTCGCATCCTCAGCCAGGACCCAGCCGGCAAAAAAATATCTCGACCAACTCAGCGACACCTTCTGGACCCGCTGGCTAACTCCCGACAAAGCGCCAGCCTACATGCAACCTGGCCCAAAGCCCGCGCCAAAAACCCGCTTCTACGGCGACAATTAGCTTGGGTGCCGGGACGCAAGGCTTTTGAGCCTTTACCTTTGTGCACCGAAGTGTAGAATTGGGCGCTCGCAGGGAAAACTGGAGCCGACCATGTCGATTCGATGTTTTCGTGTGCCTGCATCGCTGCTGATCGCTTTTGCCGCGGCCTTACTGGCCGCCGCAACCGCTTCCGAGCCGAGAAAACTCTACGCGCAAGACGGCACTCCGCTGACGCAGGAGCAAACCGAAGCACGCAATGCACTAAACCAGGGCGTTGAGGCATTCAAGCGCGGACAGTTTGACGAAGCAGCGCGCCTCTTCGATCACGCCAAGCAACTCGATCCGCGTTTACTGAATGCCCGGCTGTACCTCGCGACCACTTATGCCTCGCAGTACATTCCCGGCGCGCCCAGCGAGGAGAACTTGCGCAATGGGCGCCAGGCGATCGAGGAATTCAAAGGAGTCCTCGCTGTCGACGCGGAAAACCTGTCCGCCATCGACGGCGTCGGTTCCATGCTGTTTCAAATGGCTGGGGCGCCGTATAGTCCGAATTTTTTCCTGGAGTCCAAGGCCTACCATCAGAAGCACATGCAGATCCAGCCGGACGATCCGGAGCCGTATTACTGGATCGGCGTGATCAACTGGACGCTGAGTTTCCGCGGAAACGCCGAACTGCGCGGCCGCTATAACCAGAAGGTCCGCGGGAAAGAGGTCCGCGATTTCGATCCCTTGCCGACGGATCTTCGTGCGCAATATTTGCGCGACTTTGGGCCGATGATCGACGAAGGTATCGAAGCGCTACGGCACGCGATTTCACTACGAGCAGACTACGATGATGCGATGGCGTATCTGAATCTAATGTACCGGCGCAAGGCGGACACGGTTGCTACGAAGACGGAACGCGCTCGCCTTAACGAAATGGCTGACGACTTACTCGACCAGATCAAGGAAATCAAACAACGCAGAGCCCAGCAACGCAACTAGCCAGTACTACTCAGAGGGGCTCCTTCTTCTTCACTTCCGAAATTAGGCGGCCGCGGTGAAGCTGAATGGCTACGGTGTCGCCGAGGGCGACGCTGTTGGCGTCGCGGAGGACGTTGCCGGCGGCGTCGGTGGCGATGGCGTAGCCGCGTTCTAAGACTTTGAGGGGGCTGCGTTCTTCGAGTTGGAGGCGGAGGCGCTCGAGGCGTTCGCGTTTGCTCCGAAGGAAGCGGTCGGCGCGGGCACCCAGCAGATCGCTGCGGCGTTCGAGACGCAGCCGGAAGGCCGCGACTCTGGCGCGGAAATCGAAGGAGACGATCTTTACGTGGGCGGCGGTGTAGCGCTTGCGCGCGTCCGCAAGGCGCGCCCGGAGACCTTGCGCCACGCGCGAAGTGAGGTCGTCGGAGCGCTGGCGGAGTTGGCGGAGAATCTCGAAGGGCCGGTCGAAACCACGGCGATTCTCCAACTCAAACACTTTGTTAGAGAGTTCGAGCATGCGGTAACGCAGGAGATTGGACATCGTCTGCACAAGGTCAGCGACGTGCTTATCGAATTCGCGGCGGGTTTGCACGACCAGCTCGGCGGCGGCGGACGGGGTGGAAGCGCGCACATCGGCGACGAAATCGGCGATGGTGAAATCGGTTTCGTGGCCGACACCGGAAATAATGGGAATGGAGCAGGCGAAGATGGCGCGCGCGACTGCTTCTTCGTTGAACGACCAGAGATCTTCGAGCGAACCGCCGCCGCGCGCGAGAATGATGACGTCGACGAGTTGTTTGCGCTGGAAAAACTGAACAGCGCGAACGATTTCGGTGGCCGCGCCTTCGCCCTGAACGCGCACAGGAAAAAGCGTGAGATGCACGTTATGAAAGCGGCGACGCAAGATGCCGACCACGTCGCGGACCGCGGCGCCGCGTGGCGAGGTGATCAGTCCGATGCGACTGGGCAGCATGGGCAGCGGCTTCTTGCGCGCCTCAGAAAACAGGCCTTCGGCTTCGAGACGCTTCTTGAGCTGATCGAAAGCCAATTGCAGCGCGCCGAGGCCGACCGGCTCGATATGCTCGATGTAAATCTGATACTCGCCGCGTGCCTCGTAGACGCTGATGGAACCGCGCACGGTGACGTGCAGGCCGTCCTCTGGGCGAAACTTCATGCCGCGCAACTGGCTCTTGAAGCAGACACAGCGGATCTGGGCGCGATCGTCTTTCAAGGTGAAATAGATGTGGCCGGACTGGGCTTCGCGGCAATTGGAGATTTCGCCTTCGACGAAAATGTCCGTGAAGTTCTTGCCGAGAAGATCGCGAATCTTTCCGGTGAGTTCGCTGACGGTGAGGATGCGGCGTTCCGGAGCGAGATTGAATTGGAGCTGAGTGGTTACGTCACGCGGGGCCATGGGTGAAATCTACCCGAAGCAGCCCCAATTTGGGAAGCGAGGAGCAACGCGAGGGGCGACTTGCGTTCCAATAAAGGTGGACTCAGGAACGGATGCGGGCGGCGCGGAGGTTGCCGCTGAGTTCGAGACAGGCGACGCATTCGTGCAGCGAAGCGCAATGGCAACGAAGGACGCCCTTGAGCACGTCGCGGAGGCGCGTGGCGCGGCGGATGGTGTCGTCCATTTCGAGGATCTTATGGCCGGCGAATTCTTTCCAGCGGGGCGAGGGTGAGGCATTGTCGCGGAGGCCGGAGAGGAAAAGTTTGATTTCGGCAAGGGTGAAACCCATTTCAGAGGCGAAACGGATGAGCAGGACGCGGTCGAGGGCGGCAGCGGGATAGCGGCGCTGGCCGCGGAGCCGGTCCGGGGCGGCGAGCAGCCCGAGTTTCTCGTAATAGCGAATGGCGGAAGCGTTGAGTTTGGCGCGGGCGGCGAGTTGGCCGATTTTCATTTTTTTGTACTCCGAACGATTGGTGCGCTGGCGTTCCCTCGGGTAATGGGCCTTGCCGAGATGGGGCGTGGCCGTGCTGCGCCCCCACCAACGGACCAGGAAATCATACTTGACTTAAAGCGGACTTCAAGTTCTAGGATTTTGGCGTTGAGCGTCAAAATCACTTTGGAGGCGAGTTATGAACAACCTGTTGGCAAAGAGAAGCACGTTGTGGGCGGCCGGTGGACTGTGCTTGATCTGCCTGGGAGGAACGGCAATGGATATGGCAGCGCAAGATGCGCAACGAACTGCCCAAACGGAGCAGAAGTCGACGAGGCAAGAGGGTTTCTACTGCAACGCTAAGGCTTTGACCGCAAGCGAACGGGCGCGGCACAAAAAGCTGACCGAGAAACTGATGACGTCGCGAACCGATACGGTTGAGACGGACAAGGGGTACGAATTCCAATACAGTCCGGCGAAGATCTCGGTTGCCGAAGTGGCGGAGTGGGTGGAGATGGAGAGCAAGTGCTGCCCGTTTTTCGATTTTCACATCGATCTGGAACAGGAAGGGCAGCTGGTGTGCTTGCGGCTGACCGGGCGGGAAGGGATCAAGGCGTTTATCCGGGCGGAATTTTCGCTATAGGAGGCATGAGGAGGAAAGTCTCCGACGTCCCGTTTCGGGCTGAGTGCTGTTCGGGGTACGGCCTCGATCTACGGCTTGGTGGCTTTTTGCAGCTGGGCTTTCATTCCGGCCCAGCTCTGCCGCGTGGACTCTTCTGGAGTGGCGGCGCCGTGCCAGTGAGTCTCCAGACTGAGACCGAGATGATAGCCGTCGCGCTGCAGGGCGCGAAACTGGCCGGTCCAATCGATTTCGCCGCCACCCACTGGCGCCCAATCGTACCCCGAGCCATCAGGCTTTTTCTTGGCGTCTTTGCAATGGCAGTGACCGATGCGCTCTTTCGGCAACCGCTGGTAGCCGTCAGGGTAGGGCCGCTCGCCGAGCGTGGCGGCGTTGCCAGGATCCCAATTCAGAAAAAGATTCGGTGACGGGATTGAGGCGAGGACTTTTGCGGCTTCGTCGCCCGTGGCGGTGTTGCAGGCCGGCTCGTTTTCCAGCAGAAGAGTGAGGCCTTGGGCGCCAGCTTTGCTTGCGGCGTCGAGGAGCATTCTGTTCATAGGGACGCGATAGGGGGCCTGATCATCGAGGCGCCAGAAATCGAAACACCGAATGCGCTCGGTGCGGAAAGACTTGGCCAGAGAGATGCAGCGGTCCAGGACGCCGCCCTGCTGGTCAAACGTGAAATCGGCGTTGAACTGCGCGGTTGCGGGGCTGAACTTCGATTTTGGCGCGCCGGGCCAGTCGACCTTGAAGAGCGGGCTGGCGATGTCCGTAACGCGAAGATCGAATTTGTCGAGGATGCGACCGGCTTCGGCGATTTCCTTGGCGTCGAGAGAGAGAATGTTTTTGTTCCATAGGCCGCGCAACTCCACCCAGGACATGCCGAACTCGTTGGCGGCGATTTCGCAGGCGTGGCCGAAATCCTGGGAGATTTCGTCGGTGATGACCGAGACGCGGAATGGAAATTGCAAGCGTAGACTTTTTGTGGATTGCCGGAGCAGGTGCGGAAAAGCGGCGCAGGCTCCTAGACCAGCGATGAATTGGCGGCGAGTTGGTGCAGCGTTCATTTCGATGCTCAACAGCGAAAGTGGTTGAAGAGCCAGAAGACAAGACTAAGAGCAATGCTGAGCAACAGGCAAGTGACAATTGGGAAGTACAAGGTGGAGTGTTCGCCGCGGTGCACGATGTCTCCAGGGAGACGGCCGAGGCGAAACGGAAGCTTGGCGCCGAAGAAGAGCAGCGCACCGATTGCGACAGCGACGGCACCGAGAATCATTAGCGTTCTGCCGAACTCGCGAAAAGGATCCATGAAAAAAACTTCGCCGGAAAGCCAGAGACAAACAAGCTGTGCCAGCGGAATACTAAATCAGTTCGAGGCCGGCGAAGAAGTAGCCGATTTCGAAGGCGGCGGTGTCGGGAGCGTCGGAGCCGTGCGTGCAATTGTTGCCGATGCTGGTGCCGAGGTCGCGGCGGATGGTGCCAGGAGCGGCTTTCTTGGGGTCAGTGGCGCCCATGGTGTCGCGCCATTTCAAGATGGCGCCTTCGGCTTCGAGAACCATGGCGATAATTTTGCCGGAAGACATGAAGTCTGTGAGTTCGCCGAAGAAGGGGCGTTCTTTGTGGACGGCATAGAAGCCCCCGGCTTCCTCTTTGGTCATGCGCATGGACTTGATGGCAATAATCTTGAAGCCGGCTTTATGAATGCGGCTGAGGATCTCGCCTTGTTGTGAAGCTTTGACCGCATCGGGTTTGATGATTGCGAAAGTGCGTTCGAGAGACAAGAAGAATTCCTCCGAGTGATTTGTCAGACGTTGCAGGTGTTTTGCCTGCGGCTTACGCGGGCGGGGCAAGCCCCGCCACTACAAGAGCTACTTGAGGGCTTGCGCCATTATGGAACCCAAGTCGGCGGGCGTCTGTACGGTGCGGATGCCGGCTGCGGCCATGGCGGTGTATTTGTCTTTGGCGGTGCCTTGACCGCCACTGATGATCGCTCCGGCGTGACCCATGCGGCGGCCTGGCGGGGCGGTTTGCCCAGCGATAAAGCCGACGACGGGCTTTTTCACGTTGGCTTTGATGTATTCGGCGGCGCGTTCTTCGGCATTGCCGCCAATTTCGCCGATCATAATGATGGCGTGCGTGTCTGGATCTTCGTTGAAGAGTTTGATGGCATCGAGAAACGAGGTGCCGATGATGGGATCGCCGCCGATGCCGATGCAGGTGGATTGGCCGATGCCCAGCCGCGTGAGCTGGTCGACAGCTTCGTAAGTGAGCGTGCCGCTGCGGCTGACCACTCCGACGTGCCCTTGCTTATGAATGCGCCCGGGCATGATGCCGATTTTACATTTCCCGGGAGAAATGACGCCCGGGCAATTCGGGCCGATTAGCCGCGTCTTCTTGAAATCGACAGAAACGGTGGCCCGCACCATATCAATGATGGGAATGCCTTCGGTGATGCAAATAACCAGAGGCAGTTCGGCGTCTGCGGCTTCCAGAATGGCGTCCGAAGCGTACGGTGGCGGAACGAAAATGACCGAAGCGTTCGCGCCAGTGGCTTTCACCGCTTCGGAGACGGTGTTGAAAACCGAGCGCTCGAGATGCTTGGTACCGCCTTTTCCGGGAGTGATGCCGCCAACCACGTTCGTGCCGTACTCGATCATTTGTTGCGAATGAAAAGTACCTTCGCGCCCGGTGAAGCCTTGGACGATGAGCCGCGTTTTTTCGTTTACCAGAACGCTCATGAGCTGACGTAAAGGAGGTAAATGAAGTTAAGGAGGCAAAGGACCGGACCTCCCAACGTTATATTTTCCTCCACTCCTTCCAAAGTTTATGAATCATAAATCCCAGCTTTGAATATTCCAGGACCAAACTCTCTGCCTTATTCCTGGGCAGGATTTCCTCATCGGCCGCCAACTCAAGCCAGAATTTTGTTTCGGCGTTTTCGCCAGCAGCGATCATCAAGTGCCGCTTAAAATCCGCCGCAGAATTTCGCTTTGTCCAACCTTCCACGATGTTGGCTGCGACGGAACGCGCGCTTCGCCGGACCTGCCGGCCAAGTTCAAACTGCTCATCGCGCGGCAAGAGCTTGCTGAGCTTTGAGGTGGCCAGCGCAAGGCGATAAGCTTGCTGATACACCAAGAGATCTGAGTAGCGCTTTACCGGACCCAGCCGCGCGGCCTTTTCCTTTACCTCCTTAACTTCCTCAACCTCATTTACCTCCGCCATGGCCTAGCCTCCCGCGAGCTTCACGACTTTTTCGGCGCCATCCTTCATGCCGTCGGCGATGGTGAAGTTAAGGCCGCTCTCGCGGAGGATTTTCTGGCCGAGTTCGACGTTGGTGCCTTCCATGCGAATGACCACGGGAACCTTGAGTTGCAGATCTTTTGCCGCAGCGACTACGCCGGTGGCGAGAACATCGCAGCGGAGGATGCCGCCGAAAATATTGATGAACACGGCTCTGACGCTGGGATCGCCGATGAGGATGCGGAACGCGTTTTTGACTTGCTCGGCGGAAGCGCCGCCGCCTACGTCCAGAAAATTGGCGGGCGAACCGCCGGCGTATTTGATGATGTCCATAGTGGCCATGGCCAGGCCAGCGCCGTTGACCATGCAGGCTACGTTGCCGTCCAGTTTGATGTAGTTCAAGCCGTATTTCGAGGCTTCGACTTCGAGCGGATCTTCTTCGTCGAGATCGCGAAGTTCGCGGAGCTCTTTGTGGCGGAACAGGCCGTTGTCGTCGAAAGTCATTTTCGCATCGAGCGCGACCAGCCGGCCATCGCCGGTAACTACGGCAGGATTGATTTCCAGCATGGAGGCGTCGGTGTCAACAAACGCACGATGCAGCGCTTGCAGAAAAGGGCCTGCGTTAGCGGCAACTTCGCCCGAAAGCCCCAGACCGAAAATCAACTTGCGCGCTTGATACGGCTGCAGGCCCACGGCCGGATGAATGCTCTCATGCATGATCGCTTCGGGATTGGTCTTGGCAACTTCCTCGATGTCCATGCCGCCGGAAGCGCTGGCCATGAACACGACTTTGCTCGCCGCGCGATCCACCAAAATTGAAAGATACAGCTCGCGCTTGATGTCCAGGCCCTCTTCGATGAGCAGACGCTTGACGATGCGGCCGCTCGGGCCGGTCTGAATGGTCACCAGATTCATGCCCAGCATGTGGCTGGCTATGTCGGCGGCTTCGTCTGGCGAATGAGCCAGCTTGACGCCGCCCGCTTTGCCGCGGCCGCCGGCGTGAATCTGCGCCTTGACCACCACCACCGGCGTTTTCAGGCGGGCGGCACCTTCGCGGGCTTCTTCTTTGGTGAAAGCGACTTCGCCGCGGGGAGTGGTGACACCGTAGCGGGCCAGGATCGCCTTGGCCTGATACTCATGAATCTTCATCTAGGTTCCGTAGTGTTAGAATTTGGAGACTGCGTGAAACATAAGAGTGTAATCGGAAACGCGCGGACGGAGCAAGGACGCGCGGAAGATGAGAAAAAGCCAATGAGCAGGAAGATTTGGCCTTGGGTGATTTTCTTCGCGTGCCTGCTGGTATTGTCGCTGGGCCAGACGCACTACATTACGGTGGCCGACCGGGCCTTAATGCCGGTGCGGCTGGCGCTGCTGGCCGGGCTCTCCATTCTGGTGACGCGAAAATGGTGGCGGGGCCGGCAGCACCTGGCCGGCATGTGGAAAGGCCGCAGAACTGACGCGGGCGACCGGTTTTTGCAGCGCGCACGGGATTTGTATTACGGCGAACCGAAGAATCCGCACTGATGACGCTCACAATTATCGAAGGGTTAGAAGCGGGACGAGTCTTGAGCCGCGCGGCCGCGGAAGCTCTGATGGAAGAGCTGTTGTGCGGGCGACTAGCGACGCCGGAGATTGTGCGTCTGCTCACGGCCATGAACGCGCGTCCCGCGCAAGTGGCGGAGTTAGCCGGATTCGCGACCGCCATGCGGCGGCATGCGGCGAAACCCTTTGCGGCGAACGAGTTGGTTCCGGACCGGCTGGTCGATACCTGCGGCACCGGTGGGAAGACTACGGGAACCTTCAATATCTCGACGGCGGCGGCTATTGTCGCGGCGGCGGCGGGCGCGCGCGTAGCCAAACACGGAAATCGTGGGATGAGTTCGCGCAGCGGCTCGGCGGATGTGCTGGAAGCGCTGGGCGTGCGCGTGGATATTCCGATCACTCGGCATGGACAAGCGATCCGTGAGGTTGGCATCGGCTTTTTGTTTGCGCAGGCTGCGCACACGTCAATGCGCCATGCCGTCGAGGCGCGAAAGCAGGTTGGCGTGCGGACGGTTTTCAATCTGCTCGGACCATTGACCAATCCAGCAGGCGCGCGGTTTCAGGTGGTGGGCGTCCCGTCGATCGAACTGGTCGATGTCATGGCCGCAACTTTGCTGGAGCTTGGAGCCGAGCATGCGTTTGTTGTGCATGGAGCCGGCGGCTTGGACGAGATTTCGCTGGCGGGCGAGACGCTGGTCGCCGAAATCAAGAACGGAACAATTCAGCGATTTACCTTGACGCCGGAAGACTTCGGCGTTCGTCTATCTCCTTTGCAGGCCGTAGCCGGCTCGACTCCGCAAGAAAATGCTGCGGCGATACGGCGAATTCTGCAAGGCGAGCACGGACCGAAGAGAGATATCGTGGTGATCAACGCGGCGGCGGCACTTGCCGCTGCGGGCGCCGCGCCTGATTTTCGCGGCGGCGTGGAACTGGCCGCGGAAGCTCTGCGTTCGGGCGCGGCAAACGAAAAGCTGGAAACGCTTGCTGCGTTCACGAGGTAAGGTTAGCTCGGCTTTCCTGGGAGGATGATTTGCAGACTGCGGCGCGACTGTTGGGAATATTGACGGTGTTCACTGCGAGCGCTATGGCGCAAAACGTTGCTCCCAATCCCGCGCATCCGGCTTTGCCGCCGGCCGGCCAGGTGGTGCAGGAAGTGCGCGCATACCGCATGGACAACGAAAAGCGCATCGTGCGCGAGTTGCGCGAGTTCCTGGCCATCCCCAACGTGGCCAGCGACACGGAAAATATTCAGAAAAACGCAGCGCATCTTGTCGAGATCCTGGAGGCCCGCGGAATCGAAACGCATTTACTGCCGATCGCGGGGCGCGGCCCGGTGGTCTTCGGCAAACTGACCACCCCCACAGCGCGGCGCACCATCATTTTCTACGCGCACTACGACGGCCAACCGGTAGACCCGGTTGCGTGGACCGACGGCAAGCCATTCGAACCGGCGCTGCGCAGCGAGGCCATCGAAGCGGGCGGCAAACGCCTTCCCTTTCCGGAGAATGGCGGCAAAGAAGACCGCCCTTATCAAGACCAGTTTCGAATCTACGCGCGCTCCGCTTCGGACGACAAATCCCCCATCGTAGCCATCCTCGCGGCCATCGATGCGCTGCGCGCGCGCAACATTCCTCTCGCAGTGAATCTTAAATTTGTTCTGGAAGGCGAAGAAGAAGCCGGCTCCGACCATTTGCAACAGACTCTGGAGCTGCACAAGAATCTCCTGGACGCCGATTTGCTGATCACCGGCGACGGTCCAGTGCACCAAAGCGGCCGCCAGTTGATTTTCTTCGGCAATCGCGGGGACATCGGGCTGGATATCACCGTCTACGGTCCAGTGCGCGCGCTGCACAGCGGCCACTACGGAAACTGGGCTCCCAATCCGGCGATGGAACTTGCGCGACTGCTCGCATCGATGAAAGACACCAACGGCCGGGTCCTCATCGACGGCTACTACGACGACGTCGCGCCGCTGGGCGAAGCCGAGAAAAAAGCACTGGCAGCCATGCCGCAAAACGATGCGGACCTGCAACGCGAACTGGGCATCGCCAAACCCGAAGGCGGCGGACGAAAGCTGGTGGAACTTTTGATGGAGCCGTCGCTCAACATTCGCGGCCTGCGCAGCGCCTATGTTGCAACGCAGGCGCAAAACGTCGTGCCAGACACCGCCGAAGCTTCCCTCGACGCGCGCCTGGTGAAAGGCGAAGACCCCAAGAACAAATCCGCGCAGATCCTGAACTTCATCCGCAAGCAGGGATTTTACGTGGTGGACCACGAGCCGACCATGGACGAGCGCCGAACGCACGCGCTGCTCGCTAAAGTGATCGACCAAGGAGGCTACCGCGCCTCGCGCACGGCAATGGACTTGCCCGCTTCAACCGCGCTCGTCACCGTGATGCGCGCAGCCACTGGCGGTGATTTAGTAGTCGCCCCAACCCTCGGCGGCAGCGTCCCTATGTACATCTTCGAGGACTTCGGCCTGCCGTGGATTGGCGTGCCCATCGTCAACTACGACAATCACCAGCACAGCTCTGACGAGAATCTCCGCCTGGGCCATTTCTGGCGCGGCATAGAAGTTTACGCGGCGCTGCTGGCCGGTTTGGATTGGTAGTAGAGAGAAGCCCGATGCCTACAGCGACAGAAAATTCTTCAGCAATTGTTTGCCGTGCGTAGTTAACACCGACTCCGGGTGAAACTGCACGCCTTCCAGTTTGTAGCGCCGGTGCCGCAAACCCATGATTAGCCCATCGTCGGTCTCGGCGGTGATCAGCAGTTCGCGCGGCAGCGATTTCCGCTCCACCAGCAGCGAATGATAGCGCGTGGCCGTGAATGCCTTCGGCAGCTTGCGAAAAATATTCTTGCCGTCGTGATGAATCTGGCTGGTCTTGCCGTGAAACAACTTCGGCGCGCGCACAATTTTCCCGCCGAACGCCGCACCGATCGCCTGATGCCCCAAGCAAACCCCCAGAATCGGAAACCTGCCCGCCAGCCGCTCCACCAACTCCACCGAAATGCCCGCTTCCAGCGGCGTGCAGGGCCCTGGCGAAATCACGATACGCTCCGGCTTGCGGCGAACGATCTCCTCGACGGAAATTTTGTCGTTGCGATGTACTTCCACGTAGCAGCCCAACTCGCCCAGATACTGTGCCAGGTTGTAGGTAAACGAATCGTAGTTGTCGAGCAGCAGGATCATGATGCCTTACCGGAATTCTTGCGCCGGTGCGCCGCCTCTAAAGCGGCAAACAAGGCCCGCGACTTGTTCACCGATTCCTCGTACTCGCCCACCGGAGTCGAATCCGCCACGATGCCGCCCCCGGCTTGTACATGCGCCACGCCGTTCTTGATCACCATAGTCCGCAGCGCGATGCAGGAATCCAGATTCCCCGCAAAATCCAAGTATAGAACACCGCCTGCATAGATGCCGCGTCGCGTCTTCTCCAGCTCCTCGATGATTTCCATGGCCCGCACTTTCGGCGCGCCGGAAACCGTGCCCGCGGGAAAGCACGCCATCAGCGCATCAAAACAATCCACATCTTCGCGCAATCTTCCCCGCAAGCCCGAAACGATATGCATCACGTGCGAGAAGCGCTCGACGATCATCAACTGTTCGACTTTTATAGTCCCGTAATCGCACACCCGGCCCAGATCGTTCCGGCCCAGATCCACCAGCATGATGTGCTCGGCGCGCTCCTTTTCGCTGGCCAGCATGCTTTTCTCGTTGCGCAAATCTTCCGCTTCGTCTTTGCCGCGCGGCCGCGTACCTGCGATAGGGCGGTAGAAAACGTCACGCCCCTGCACTTTCACTAGTCTTTCCGGCGAGCTGCCGGCCACCGCGACATCGTTCATCTGCAAAAAGAACAGATACGGCGAGGGATTCAGCGCGCGCAACTCGCGGTAAATATCGAAAGCGCCTGCGGTAGTTTTTGCCGCGAAGCGCTGGCTGATGACCACCTGGAAGATATCGCCCGCGCGGATATACTCCTTGGCTTTGCGCACTGCCGCCAGGTATTCCGGCCGTTTGAAGTTCGAGGATATTTTTGGCGCCGCAGCTCCCTTGCGCGCAGCGGACTTTTTCTCCGTCTCCGCCGGCGCCGGCTGCTCCAGCAAACCCCGCGTCCGGACAATCTCGCCAACCGCTTCGTCGTATTTCCGCTTGAGCGAGCCCGGACCTTCCGTATAGACGTTACGCACGATCCACAATCGATGCTGCACGTGATCGAAGGCGATGATGCCGTGATAAAACATCAGCATCGCGTCATATAAGCCGATGTCGTCGCGCAACCGGCGCGGCAAGCGCTCGATCAGCCGCACCATGTCATAACTGAAATAGCCGATGGCCCCAGCCACCAGCGGCGGCAAGCCCGGCACACGCACCGGCTGGAATCGTTCCATGCGCGTCCGCAAAAACGAAATCGGGTCGCGTTCTTCCCAAATCACTCGGTCGTGGCTTTCCAGAACGCAAGCGCCGTTGGCGTAGCGAAATATTTCTTCGGGATTGGCTCCGGCGAAGGTGTACCGCCCGATCTTTTCCCCGCCTTCCACGCTCTCCAGCAGAAACGAATAGCGCGCACCCTGCGCGATACGCAAATAGGCGCTTACCGGCGTCAGCAAATCGGCTGAAAAAACGTCGTAGACCGGGACAAGATTGCCCTGCTTGGCTAGACGCTGAAATTCGCGAAAGTCCGGCTGAATCATAGACACAAGTTCACAATCGAAGATTTACGAGTCCCGGCGAAGAGACGCCATTATGTCATTGCTTCGCGGATGGCGCTAACTCCGCGATTCCTTCGCCGCCAGCGCCCGCAGAATCGTCCGGCGCATTACCGCTTCCGGCGCTCGCCGGCCGGTAAAGACTTCCCACTGGGCAAATCCCTGCGCCAAAAACATTTCGACCCCGGATACCGTGACGATTCCTCGTCGCGCGGCCATCTTGAGCAACTGCGTCTGTTGCGGCCGGTAAATCAAATCCATCACCACCCGGCAGTTGAGCTCGTTCGCCGCCAGCGGTGAGACGCCTGGTCTTGGGTGCATTCCGACCGGAGTGGCATTCACGATCACGTCGAAGTATTCAGTGCGCAAAGCCCGCCGCGGCACCGTGTCGCCGCCCGCCGCGCGAGCCAGGGCCCGGGCCGCCTCTTCCCGCCGCGCGCAAATCACCACGGTCGCGCCCGCGCGATGCAGCGCGAACGCCGCCGCCCGCGCCGCACCACCGGCGCCGAAGACCAGGACCCGGCTTCCCGCGAGCTTGATCCTTTTCTCCAGGGCGCGCAGTACCCCGACGTAGTCGGTATTACTGCCGCGGAGAGAACCGTCCCGCCGCACCACTACCGTATTCACCGCGCCGATGGCCTCGGCCAGCGGATCGCATCCCTGCAGATGTTTGCGGATCGATTGCTTGTGCGGCAACGTCACGCTGAATCCGCGAATTCCCAGTTCCGGCACCGCCTCCAGAAAATCGCGCAGCTTATGCACCAGAAACGGCAGATACACTGCGTCGATATGGCGCGCGACGAAGCCGGTATTGTGCAGCAGCGGAGACAGTGAATGCCCGATGGGATCCCCAATCACGCCGTACACTCGCGTGCGGCGCGTCAACTGATGCGCTCGATACAAATGCTTCATTTCTTCGAACGCGATCTGGCCCGGCGCGGTGGCCTCCGCCACCGGCGCATACGCCAGTGCGCTGCCCTCACGTAGCGCCAGAACCCGCGCCGGAAGTCCAGCCTCGCCCATCGGCACGGCGACAAAATTCTTCGAGTGTCGCGCCAAACGCAACAGCCGCAGGCTGTCTCCGATGGTATGCGCGGCCGCGGCAATCTTCACGGCATCGGCTTCGCCCAGATCGGGCATGGCAACCCGCCGCGGGAACGCCGGAGTGCGGTCGAAATCGTGCACTGACAGCAAAACCTTCGGCGGTACCGCGTATCCGCGCACCGAACGATTCGGCAGCCGGCGCAGCGTTTCAATTTCCACGTCGCACCACCGGCAGCCAGCCTCGCGAGCTTGCATCAGCCAGAAGAGTTCACCGGCCACATCTCCGCTAAACTTCCCACCTCCTTCTTTACGGCGGCAAGTAGCCAGAAAAACGGCGGACCGCGGAGCACTCTTCTTCAGCCAGCGCAAGAAACGCGCGCGCTCACCATCGCTGCGCAACCAATCCAGCCGCAGCTCGACTGTGGAAGTCTGCTTCAGTGCCCGTCGGACCTGTCGCGCGGCCAAACCCGCCGTCGCTGCTGCCACCACCGCGCACAGCCGGTGCAATCCGCTGCCGAAGACCCCCATAAGCGCTCCAAACCCTCCCAACTCATTGAAAAAGCGGTCCCTAGCAGCCGGGTATCAAGAGTGTAAAGCATGCCCCTCCAATTCGTTGACGCCCTTTTTCGCCCCTGATAACTTGGCTAGCGAACGTCCCCGCACGGCCCTCTGTGCGTGTTTCTTGAGAAGGAGCATTGCAATGCGCGCTAACCTCGCTGCGTTAGGCCTGTCGATTTTCCTGGGTACGGCTGTCTGTTCGGCGCAAAACGCCCCGCAACCGTCCGGTGGAGTCGTGCAACCCGGCTACTCTCCTGTTAACTGCTCGGGCTTTATTACCGACCAGAAAGTCCCCGACGAGATACGGCTCGTCTCCGGCGAACAGTCCAACTACAAAATTACCTTCGCCCGCGGCGACTATGTGTACCTCAATCGCGGCCAGGACAAAGGCGTGCGCGTTGGCGACCGCTTCGCGGTGATGCGTCCGGATCGCGACCCGTTGGAAGTGCCTTGGTTTAAGTGGCAAGAGAAGCTGCTGAAAGCCATGGGCAGCATCTACCTCGATGCCGGCCAGATTCGCGTGGTTAATGTGCAACCCAAGGTGGCCATCGCCGAAGTGATTTTCTCGTGTGGATACATGCAACGCGGCGATATCGTGCGTCCTTACGTGGAACGCCCGGCGCCGCCCTTCAAGGACGCTTCCGCCTTCGACCATTTTGCTCCGGTCAGCGGCAAACCCGTGGCCATGCTAGTGGCCGGGGTTGACTATGCCCAGCTCTATGGCTCCGGCACCACGGTGTACGTCAATTTGGGCGCCGCACAGAACGTGAAAGTCGGCGACTATTTCCGCGTCTTCCGGTACCAGGGCACCTTGGCCGAGACCGCTCCGAACACCAAGGACTTTCAGTACAAATTGTACGGATTCGGCAGCTCGCCGACCGTCTACACCTGGAAGGATCTTCCCCGGGAAGTCTTGGGCGAAGGCATCGTACTCAACGTCAGCCGCAATTCCTCGACTGTGCTGCTCACTTTTAGCAGCGCCGATATCTACGCTGGCGACTACGTCGAACTCGAATAGGCCGTCGCGGTCAATAATTTAGGTCCGCCGGAGACGCCCTCCGGCGAACCTTTTTTTTGCGCCCGGGCACTACTGCCGCCCACTCACAGCGGCAGCGCATCCTCGGACTTCTTCCGGCCTTCCAGCATGCGTAGTTTTCGCCGCTGCTTGATGCGCCCGTCCAGTTGGCTCCAGAACCGCCAAAAGTATTGCGCCGCGGACACCAGCGCGCTGATCACCACCAGCCACAGCAAAACCACGGACAGTCTTTTCAACGAAGGATGGCCCGCCCCCGCGATCAATACCGCGACCGCGCAAACTTGCAGCACCATTTTTGTCTTGCCCAGCAGCGAGGCTTCGATCGTAAAACCTTCGGCCGACGCGATATTGCGCAACCCCAGCACCGTGAACTCCCGCCCGATGATGATCACCACCATCCACGCAGGCACCAGTTGCATATCCACCAGCGAGACGAATGCCGCGGAAATCAACAACTTGTCCGCGATGGGATCCAGCAGTATCCCCAGTGTGGTTTCCTCCAGCCGTCGCCGCGCAAAATAGCCGTCTGCCCAGTCAGTAGCCGCCGCGGTCAGCAGAATCAGCACGCCCCACACTTCGAAATGTACCGGCACGCCCCACAGCTCGACGTTCGGGCTTCTCGTCAGCAGCACCACGATTAACACTGGCACAAAGAAAATCCGCAGAATGGTCAGAGAGTTGGGAAGGTTCATGGGCGAAAACGCCAGCCGGGGACGCCACCCTGCAGCACAAGCCGCGGCGCCGTTTCACTATAGACCCCGCACCATAAGGCGTCAACGCCTCTTGGAGGGCTGGTGCATGGTCTTGGCGGCAAAGGAGTTGCAGGCGCGGCGTGTACTTTGGGGTTAACGCGGCGGCGGCGGGAGCCGCCGCCTATGTGGTACTGTTCCGTTACTCTGTTGCCCCAAACCTGTGCAAATGTCCAGAATCGTAACAATCCAAATGGAGATCAATTGGCCCCGGCGAGCCTGCGGCGGTAGCCCGTTAAAACTATTGTTTTCAGCTAGATAGATGGGGTTTGCAAACGCTCGTCTCTATTCCACTTTCCGGACGCCCTTCGGAATCGTGAATTCGGGTCCGCTGCTTTCCACAGCGTTTTCCACAGCGCGCCGAACCGTTTGCGCTCTCACCGCGCAGCCTGACGCGCCTGTGGAACCCCTTAGAAATGAGCAGCCTACGCAACTGTTACTCGAAGGTTACCACGATGACCGTTCGTCCCAGGCTAGATCGCGCGCGGCCCGCGCAGCAAGCGTACCGGCAGAAAAAATAGCGCGCTGATCAGTTCCAGCACTCCGTGCACGGCAATCCCAACGATTCGGAACGGCAACAGCAGCAGCCACACAATCGGATACACAATCAGCGCCAGCAACGCCAGCGGCCAGCACAGAATAAACAAGATGCACCACAGCAAAAACGAGAGCATGGCAACCTCCTGTTCCTATTTACGTGCGAATCGCGCTTGAAGTTCCATCCACGGTGCGCCCCTTCAACCGCAACTTCCGCACGATCGATTCGGGAACGTCCGCCTTCAAAAGCATATGCGAATCTTGGACTTCTGAGTGGTGCACGCGCCCCAGGGCATGCACCAGCGCCAGCGTCCGCCCTTCCGCCAGCGGCACTCGCAGCGACAGCGACACCATGGGATCTACCGGCATCGCTCCGTCGATTCGCCGCAGCAGTTCATCCAGGCCTTCACCAGTCAGGCCGGAAACGAGAACCGGACCGCCCTCGCCCGCTCGTTCGCACGCCCCGTTCAGGCTCTCCCGCTGCTCCGGGGCCAACCGGTCGATCTTGTTCAGCACCCGCAGCACCGGACGGTCCGCAACCGCCAACTCCTTCAGAATCTTCTCCACTTCCTCATCCAGCTCGTCGTGGTTGGGATTCGAGGCATCGCTGACGTGCAGAATCAGCGCTGCTTCCTGCACTTCTTCCAGCGTCGCGCGAAACGCCGTCAGCAATCCCTTGGGTAGATCGCGGATGAATCCCACGGTATCCGAAACCAGCACCCGCCGGTTTGACGGCAACCGCAATGCCCGCACCGTGGGATCCAGCGTCGCGAACATCCGCGATGACACCAGCACTTCCGCCCGGCTCAGCGCGTTGAACAGCGTCGATTTGC
>Ga0207015_1144_pt1 | contig 19764 bp, 18 predicted proteins | sample Alteio_BWMinCont_53_FD_153486 | JGI IMG/M metagenome (GOLD analysis project Ga0207015, IMG submission 153486) | Enriched cells from forest soil in Barre Woods Harvard Forest LTER site, Petersham, Massachusetts, United States -... | ecosystem: Environmental > Terrestrial > Soil > Temperate forest >...
GCGAGGATGGTGATGGGATTTGGCACCGCGCCGCCAAACACTCCGGAATGCAAATCCTGCGCAGGCCCGGTGAGTTCGATCTGATAGTAGTTTAGTCCGCGCAAACCATAGGTGATCGACGGCACACCTTTACCCAGCATGGAAGTATCAGAAACTACCAAAGCGTCGGCTTTCAGGCGTTCGCGATTCTTCTGCACGAAATCCCACAGGCTTACGCTTCCGACTTCTTCTTCCCCTTCGATCATTACTTTCACGTTTACTGGAAGCTTTCCGGTCGTGTTTTTGAGCGCTTCCAGAGCTTTCAAATGAATGTGAACCTGGCCCTTATCGTCAGCGGTGCCACGACCGAAGAGCTTTCCATCGCGGACGGCGGGTTCGAAGGCCGGACTGGTCCACAAATCCAAAGGTTCCGCGGGTTGCACGTCATAATGTCCATAAAAGAGGATGGTGGGCTTTCCAGGCGCGTGCAGGGATTCTCCGTACACTAACGGATGCATCTTGGTCTGCGCGATTTCAATATTTTCCAAGCCGGCGGCGCGCAATTTCTCTGCTACCCACTGCGCCGCGCGCTCGATGTCGGGCTTATGTTCGCTTTTGGTACTTACACTGGGGATCCGAAGAAATTCCTTCAGCTCCGTCAGATTCTGCTCGCGACGCGAGTCGATGTAATCGATCAATTTCATTCATGCTCCTGACGCCGCGAACCGCTGCTCACCGTACTTAGCTGCATTTTAGGGTACGGACTCGTCATTCTATCGGAGAACCTTCCTATATTTCAGCAAGCTTTTTAGCGTGACTGCGTTATTGGGCACTCTATATAGCGAGCGTGGTTGACTCTGAGTCGTCCAGCATGCACGATATCAGACACAAGTGAATGGCCAAACCAGCGCGCAACGCCGAAGTTCACGCGTTTTCACACGTATACCCGTGCGCGCAATGGGAAAGAGCGTTCGAGGCCGAAAATTCCGAGAGAACAGCCAAACGATTGTGATCAATGCCCATGGAGGGTTGCTCTACCTACAGGAAGAAATTGCGCTGGGCGCGGATCTCGTATTGATCAATCCCGTTACGGAGGAAGAGCAAGAGTGCCGCGTGGTATATCTCGGAGATACATCTGAAAAAGGCACGCGCGTGGGCATTGAGTTTCTGTCACCCAGCCCGCATTTTTGGGGAGTTGATTTCACACCGCAAGATTGGCCGTCGGGACCGTCTTCCCATCCTGTCCACTGAGTTCTTCCAACAAGCAAGTGTTATACGAAGCCAGAAATTATTTCACTACGAAACAGATGCTAGACTGTTGTTAGTTTGAAGGCGCCGGCGTTTCATATATCGACAAATCTAGGTCTTTCCATTTCCCGTCGATAATCTCTTTGCGAATCTGGGCCGCAGTTTTTCCCTTCTGCGTTTCCGTATAAGCGAGAACCGCTTCTTTCTGACATAGCGAGCAAACCGATGCGTGCCGGTCGGTGTAACAGCTCAGCAAGCTGGTATGTCCCATTTCCTTGTCACAACGGCAATAGCAGGGCTGTTGGTAAAGCACGTTCTTAACTTTTGCCGCCAGCGCATAAACATTCTTAGTTTGCTGATCCGGGAACTGAGAAGGGTCGAGCGTTTCGGGCAATGGCTCTTTTGAACGATTGGCGTGATAGGCGGGCACATCAGACGCCTGGCTTTTTTCCTGAGTGGGCTGCTGGGCGGAAGGTCGTGAAGCGTCTTGGGCATGCAGCAGGCCAAAACCGAATCCGGCCATCGTAAAAACAAATATCACCGCGACCGAGCTTGATTTTCGCATCGCCGACCTCCAACTATGATTACAACCCGAGGCTTGCAGGAACCGCATAAATCGTATCATAGGAAGGGCTTTCACTAATTGCCGAGTGCCGATGATCGCTTGGTAGGTTGGGACCAAGCCAGCGCGCCGAGGGCCAAAATCACGGGATAACAGACGATCACGTAGCGGGGCTCGACAGTCTGTAACTGTGTTAGAAAAACCGTACGAATCAAGACCAGAGCTACGAGAAATGCAACCAGGGGTTGCTTGCGGAAACGCCAGGCTCCGATCGCCGCGAGGACGAGATACATAAAGTTTAAAATCCCGAATCCGATTGTTGTGGCGAAGTCCGTTCTGTCGTTTCGCCACATTTCTTTCGGAGGCCATAGCTTTCCGGAGTATGGAAGCAACACTATGCGCGGGGTAAACCAAATCGCACACATTCTCTCGAGCGGAATTTCAACGTAGGCCCTAATTGGCCGCCGTGTTTTTCGCTCGTAGGCGAGCGTAGCGAATTCGTGATCGAGAAGAGGGGACATCTGTAAATCGCTGTTGTACTGATCAAGCAGCAGTTTCACACGTGCTCTTTCTAGGCTTGAATCGAATGCGGCTTTGGGCAAATCCTCCATGCGGATTGGTTCTTTTCCCAGCTTCCAAGTCACGAGATAAGCATCTTTGAAGCGCACCATCCAGGTGCCGGTCCAGGAATAAAAGCCGCGAGGTATGAAATCGCCATACGTTTGCGCGTAACGCGGAGCGAGAAATTCGATGCGGCCCAATGTTCTGGCATTGCGTGCCGCCCAGGGAAGCAAAGGGAGAATTAAGCCGACTGACATCCAAGACACGGCTAAGAACAATTTTGTCCAGTTGGCGCGCTGGCGCCAGCAAACCGCGAGTATCGGCCCGGCCGCCAACAAGAAAAGAGGAGTTTCCGGACGCACCAAGGTTCCCACGCCGACGATTATTCCGGTCACGAGCCAAGAAGCTGCTTGCGAATACAGGTCCCGGCGGTCAGCCGGCTTACTTGGAGAACTTGTAGACGCTCGGCTAAAGGCCGTCAAGAAAAGTAATACTGCCAGAGTTGTGAGAAAGGTTGCGAGGACTTCGGTAAGAAGTGCGGCACAGTAATTTGCTGTGAACGGACAAAGTGCGGCCATCCACAAAGCTATGGTGCATACGCGAATCTTACTGGCAGCGGGCGCAATCAACCCCGCGATCACAGCAGTCAAAACGCATGTCAACAAATCGATGAATGCCTGGAAAAACATGACCGCTTTACTGGAACGTCCGAATACCGCGTACAACCCGGATAGAAATACGGGATATCCGGGCATGCGCATATCGACCGGGGTTAATTGGCCGCGAACAAAGAGTCCGTAAACCTTATGATCGAGCAAATTCCGCGCAAGTTCGTCGTAGAACTTCGTGTCGCCGGAATAGAAGGGAAAATGGATGACGAAAAACAATCGTAGGGCGAAACCTAACGACAACGCAGCCACAAGATGTTTGTAAGATAAGTGACGAAGAATTTCTAAAGCATCAATCCTAGAGTGGATGGGCGCACTAGTATTCCGAAATGTAGAGGTAGTTCCGGCAGACATCGATTTCCGGTGCAGTACGTTTGAAAAAGAAGTGCGGTACTCTTACCGCTACTTGTTAGGCCAAATTCAACTTACACGAAACTACAGGAAGGTGTACAGCGGCGGTTTCGGTGATTACCGGTTTTTGTTATTATCTACCAAGAAGATAATGACTTGTGGAGAGGTTATTTAAGGACTCGCCGCGAAATAACAGACGTTACCGGAGGACTTATGGAATCTCGAAAAGGTGCTTCTTGGATGGGCAATAATTCGATGAAATTTATGTTGGCCTCCTTGTTTCTGTTAGTGCTGGGCGGTTTGGCATGGGCCAGCTCCGATCCCTGGAAGGCCAAGCCCTATCAACAGTGGGATGCGAACGACATCAAGAGAATCTTTGCGGAATCACCTTGGTGCAAAACCGTAGAGATTGACGCCACATGGAAAGGCGGTGGGTCGAAGTACGAAATGTCGGACGATGGCGGAATGGCACTGAAGACAGGCCAGGGCAGCGCGGGAGCTGGGGACGCCCCAGCGGGTAAGGCTATTTTTGTGGTGCGGTGGGTATCAGCGCGAACGATCCGCGAAGCCGGAGTAAGAAGCTCCGTTCTGGAAGGTCAGATGAAGTCGGAAGATGCGGAAAAAGAATTGGCGAAGGTTCCCGACGTATACCAGATTTTCGTGGGCGGCCGCGATTTGACGCCATTTGCTTCGGCAGATGAGAAGACATTGCAAGCCTCGGCGTTTCTGTCGGGGAAAAAGACAAAACAAAAGATCGCTCCTGTGAAGGCGCAGATTTTGCACAGCCCAGACGGCAAAATGACCGGAGTCGTGTTTGTTTTTCCGAAGAAGACCGACAGTGGAGAACCTAATATCGGAACTGACGAAAAAAGCGTCGAGTTCACGTGCACCATATCAAAGGCAAGAATCTTGACCACCTTTGAATTACCTAAGATGGAAGATTCGCAAGGACGAGATCTGTAAACTCTCCGAGGCCGGAGGCCAACTGATTCGCTCCGGCTTAACTTAACGGGATTGCTACTTGGGTCTACTTTATAGCTCGATCCAGTCGGAAGATATAGTTGCTCCGGATAAACTCAATGGTGCCCGGAGGGGGTGGGTGAGTGGTTGAAACCGACGGTCTTGAAAAATTAAATCGCCGTTTCACTATCTAACACAAAATCCAACTAAATCCCTTTGCCAGTCGTCAGATAGCTTGGATTCTTGCTTTTTGGACTAACGTCGTTTTTGCTTGTTTTGCGCCATTTTTAGTGACAATTTCGTGACAGTCGCCGATTTTCGGTCCCTCGCGCACCTGATTGCCACAGACTCAGATTTGGATACTGCTCGAACTCTTGTCAACATCCTCGAAAAGGTCCTTGACCGCGGCTTCGCTGAATTCCAAAGACTGTTCGGGTCGAGTTGAGAAGTCCAGAAGGTGTGCCGTAAACCCGCAGAGGGGTTTTTGCATGGCCTAGTCGACCATTCCAGAAGAGGTTCCTTACTTGCTCCGCTGAAGTTCGAAACGAAACCCTGATGCGCTCGCTCAGGTCGATTTGTGCTCATGAGAAGCGAATCGCATGGACTTAAGTCTTACGGCGCGAATAGAAGCCATAAAGACTTAGGCCGAGCCCGCCCAAGAACAGCAAGGGTGTCAAATACACGGTCACCACAGGCTGGATGGGGAAAGGAAGTTCCATCGCGCTGTAGCCACCGGCGAAGTAATGGATGAGCGTAGCCAGAAGCATGCACAGCAATCCATAGCGAATTTTTCTCCAGCCGACATCGGAGCGTTGAGGGGCAGCCGTGCGGATCTTCGGAATTGTCTCGTGACAATGCGGACACTCGGCCCGAAAGTCGGACACAAGCTTTCCGCAGTAGGGGCATTGGCGAGTAGTCACGGAATCGCCTCCGCTGACGCCTCTTGCGATTATCGTAGGTTTCCGAAGCGGGGTTGTCAAATTCCCGAGAGCCAGTTATGCGATTATCCAGGAGTTGGCGCGCCGCTTCTAAGAGTGCCCCCGCATTCGTCCAAGCCTCCCATGGAGCAGCGACAACCCCGGGGCGCCACTTGACAATCAATGAGGCGCAAGAGCAGGATGACCACGAAGAGCGACAGGGGTCACTCCGATGTTACTTAACATTCCGATTCTTACTTGGGTATTCGTGGGTATTCTGCTTGCTGTTGTCTACGTCATGATGTCCTTTCGCCGCGTCGGTCCGGCGGAAGTTGGTCTCGTCCTGAAACGCGTTTCGACACGCAAACTGTCGGGCGACAACGTGATTGCTTTCCAGGGCGAAGCTGGTTACCAGGCTGATCTGCTGCTGCCGGGAATGCGTTGGAAGCCCTGGCTGCTTTATGAAGTCGAAAAGTTTCCTTGGGTTCAGATTCCTGCGGGAGAAATCGGTGTGGTCATCGCGCAAGTCGGCGCGTCGTTGCCGATTGGTGCAAAGTCGGCGGTTTATAAGAAGTCTTTTGGAAATTTCGCGGACCTTCGCTCGTTCGTCACCAGCGGCGGACAAAAGGGAGTACAGCGACCTGTTTTTCCTCCTGGGACGCTTGCGCCTATTCATCCCGTTGGCTTCCTCGTGGTGACCAAAAGCCAGGCGTACGGTCTCCCGATCTCTCCCGAGTTGCGCTCACGATCGGGAAACGGAGGTAGACTCACTCCCGAGGCATTCGGCCTGAGGCCTGAGCAGCTCGAGCTGGTACGCATTGAGCCAACTCCTTGCGGCAAAGACGGCGCGCTAATGGACTTGGTAGGAATTGTGACCACCTACGAAGGCGATCCGCTCCCTTCGGGAGACATTGCCAGCCGTCTGGGCGGCTTCTCGGACATCGACAAGATGGAGAAGGACAAAGCCACCGACGGCGACGTAATTGAAGTGCTGCTCGGCAATAAGAATAATTTGCACAACAACTATCAGGACTATCAGGCATTCCTGGACAATGGCGGGCGCATTGGGCTGCAGCACGACCCGCTTCTCTACGGTGCTTACGCCCTCAATCCTTTTCTCGTGGCCGTCGAGCGGGTGTGGATGTTGGTGGTACAACAGGGACAGGTTGCAGTTATCAAAGCGTACGTAGGCCTTCCGACGCAGGATATGTCTGGCTCGGATTTCAAATTTGGCTCCCTTGTCCGTCCCGGCCACCGCGGCATTTGGGAGGAGGCTCTGCGCACGGGAAAATACCCTTTGAATCCGCGATGCTATCAAGCCGAAATTGTGCCGACCTCGATCCTGACACTGAATTGGGCCGACGCCGTTTCTCAGGCTCACAATCTCGACGCGCAGCTTTCGCAAATCGTCGCGAAGAGCAATGAAGGTTTTATTTTCCACATTGATTTGCAAGTGCAGATCCACGTTCCTGACACGAATGCGCCTCGAGTGATTTCCATGGTGGGGACGATGATGAACTTGGTCAACGAAGTTCTGCAGGCGGCTGTGGGCAATCATTTCCGCGACAAGCTCCAGAGCATGCCCGCGATTCGATTCATCGAAACCCGGCAACAAGTGCAGGAAGAGGCATTCAAACACATCAAGGAGCAGCTCGACCAATACTGCGTGGAGACCCGAGGAGTTTACATCCAAGACGTTATCCTTCCCGACGACTTGGTCAAGGTCCTTACGGAACGAGAAATAGCGAACCAGGAGATCGAGACCTATAAGAAGCAGCGCTCCGCTCAAGAAGAGCGCATCGCTATGGAGAACTCCAAGGGCACGGCGGAGATGCAGGCCGATCTCGCCAAATCGAAGGTCGGCGTAGACATCAAAACAAATAATGCGAATGCCCGCACGGAAGAAGCTCGAGGCGAGGCCGAATTTATTCGGCAGACGGGCACCGCGCGCGGAGCCGAGGTCGAAGCAGTGGGTCTGGCGCGCGCCCGCGGGTACGAAGCACAGGTACGCGCACTCGGATCGAATGCGACCGCGCTAGTGAACGTCATTGCCGCACTCTCGGAGGGCACGTCGAAATTTGTTCCGGATATTCTAGTTACCAGCGGCTCGAATGGCGGTGGTGCTCTCGACGGTTTGGCAGCCACCGCGATGCGTTATCTCGCTGGAAATGGCGGCAATGGAGCTGCCGCTGGCAAGCCTCCTGAGCCCAAGGGCGGTCCGCTGCCGAGTGGCCCTAGCACAAAGTCAGGCAAGGATTAGGGCTGTCACTAAATCGAGCCACAAGTTACAATGTTTCAAGGGCTTAATTCGGAGGGGTAGGAAAGTGGTTGACTCCGGCGGTCTTGAAAACCGTTAGGCCTGAAAGGGTCTCGTGGGTTCGAATCCCACCCCCTCCGCCAGCCAGTCTGTCGCTCACTGCGTTCCACTAATTCCGGCGTAACCTCTCACTTTTGCGGCCTAATCGCCGACATTTAAGGTACGCCCACTGGATTTTGTTGGCCTCAATTCTCTAAAGTACAGAAAGGCCGCAGTATTTCTCCCGATCCAATGTAAGAGTGCACTTTCATAGAATGAAAGAAAACGACCGGTTGCAATGGGACTCTCTTCAAGGAATCGCCCCCGAATTCATCCTTCGACTGGCACAACGATCCCATCCCTCAATATGTTCTCACCTTGGCCGGTGTCCTCGAATTTACGACCGTCGGCGGCGAGACATTCACGATCCATCCCGGTGATGTCCTGCTGGCGGTGGACCACACCGGCTCAGGGCATAAGTGGCGCTTGATCAATGGCGAACCGTGGAAGCGGGCTTACGTGGTCTTCAAGCAAAGCGCGGAGACGCATTTCGTGCCGGACTCCGCAGCAGCAGCCGGCAACTAGATGCATCATCGCGACGGCAGCTCGGAAGGAATCTCCGGCGTTTGATAGACGCCGGCTTGGGGACTGGAGAATCTCGAAGGGTCCGTCGAAAGCTGTTCGCGATGTATCGGTTCGAGCATCAATATAAGTAATTCCAAGGAGCGAGAAATGACAAAATATTTCCCAACATTCGGGTTCCGCAAGTTAGGCCTAGCGATTTTTGCAGCAGCTATATTGACGCTGGTTTCGTCGTTTTTGTTGCCGAGTCACTTCCGTGCGGCGGCTCAAGACAAGGCCGCGTCAGGAGATAAGGTTGCTGTGCTGGCACAGGTGGCGTTACCTGGATCTGCGGTACGGCAGATTTTTATGGAAGAAGAGAAGGGCAGGCAATATCTTCTCCTGCAACAGAACGTACATTTTACCGTGGTGGATGTTACCGACCCGAAAAACCCAAAAATCGTCGACCGGGTGGCGTCACAGGGTAAATTGACTGACGTAGGCGCAGGTCTCGCCATCTCCGTTCAATCCGACCAGTCCGGAGGCAATGTTCCAACCCAGACCGTCAGGCTGGTGGATTTGAGCGATCCGAAGCATCCGCATACGGTCAAGACCATCAACGGCGTCACCAGCGTATATTCCGACAATGGCCGCAAGTTGATCTTCGTAACCAATAGTGACGGGTTGTGGATCATCAAGCATTACGAAACTTTCCGGTTGCCATATTGCACTTCGGAATCGGAAGAGAATTCCGTCGCCCAGTGCCAGTAAAACATTGGCTGTAGTCTCGCGAATGCCGTGGGGCTCCGCCACTCACTCGGTCATACGACGATTGGACTCAGCTGATTGAGGGTCCAGATGATTCACTGTATCGAGACGACGACAGGCCCCGTGCCATCGGCCGGAGCCTCTGCTCGCTGGGATGAAGGGGACGTTGTAGCGCGGGCGAAGAAGCACTCCGAGACCGCATTCGAACAACTGGTCGAACACTACGAGCGGAGAGCCTTCCGCCTGGCTTGGAAGATCACCTGCAACCATGAGGACGCCGAAGACGTGGTGCAAAACGCATTCGCAAAGGTGTTCCAAAATCTACCTGAATTTCGAGGAGACTCACGCTTTTACACTTGGCTCGTGCGCATTACGATCAACGAAGCGTTGATGAAGATTCGACGGCGCCACTCCAACGAAGTCTCGATCGACGAGTCGAAGAAAGCTGATGATACCTCGGTCCCAATTGTGATCATGGACCAAGCGGCGAACCCGGAGCAGCGGTACTCGCAGTATGAGGCGAACGCGACCTACCGTAACCACGGGAGCCATGCAGAAGCGATCGAGATTGTTTTCGACCCTCGGAAACTAAGTTACCGGAAGCTTTTGGAGTTTTTCTTCCAGATTCATGACCCGACCACGATGAACCAGCAGGGGAACGACAGAGGACTGAGCTATCGTTCGGCCATCTTTTACACGAGCGACCAAGAAAAACGGATCACGAACGAGACCATCGCGGACGTCAACGCGTCAGGGCTTTGGCCCGGCAGGGTGGTGACGGAAGTAGTCCCCGCCGGAGCCTTTTGGGAGGCCGAGCCGGAGCATCAGGAGTACCTGGAGAAATTTCCGAACGGCTATACGTGTCATTTCATTCGTCCTGGTTGGAAACTTCCGAGCCGAGCGGCGTCGACTCGAACAAGCTAGGTAAAACACACCATCACCAGTAATCGTTCCACCATCGGCTGGTGCAGCGCGACATGACCGGCGTCACTTGAGCGGGACGCCCATCACTATGTGCTTACCGATTGCGCCTCTCCAATCAAGATTCATTACTTCAGTTGGTATTTCTTCCGCTTTCAAATTTCGGCGGCGTGGACTATCGTGCCAGGCAGACCAAAGGCTTCCATCGAAGTGGAGGACCACAATGTTGAAACACATCACCCTAAGAGCAATAGCCATCGGTGCTGTGGCGGGCCTGTTGGTGATTGGCTTGTTTGCTTCTTCGAGATATCAGGCGGCGGAGTCCGGAAACGCTAGGAAGACCGAGACGCAATCACTCGGCGTGAAGCAGTTAACTGCTGAAGAGCTCAGCCGCCGAACGATAGAACGCCGGGCCGTCGACGCAGCGATTTGGGGTATGCCCATCGTTAATTTTGAAGTGATGCGGCAAGCATTCTTTCGCGACGCTAACGCAACATATGGCGACGTTATTTTCTGGTCCCGGCCAGCGAACTGGAAACTTCAGTGCCTGACGCCGAACACCTCGGTGCGTTATGTCTTCTCGTTCATCTACACGAGCCAAGCCGGTCCAGTGGTGCTGCGTCATTGATTAGTCGGCGACGGTCACAAATTCGCATAGAGTCTCATCACCGCTTCTACCGCGTCCGCCTCCCTGGATTAACTTCCTGAACCTACCTTGCAGTTTTATAACCGCGTGTAAGCACGTCCAGGATTACTTCTTTGGCGTGTCGTCCATATCCAGCATCGGCTTCAACTGGCCGCGATGGCACGTGGTGCAATTGACGCGGGGGTTGCGGTCCTTGATTCCATCGATCTTTCTCAAGTAATTAAAGATGACGTCGTGGTCCATGTTCACCATGTCCCTGGCAATCTGCTTGGCTGGTTTGTCGTCTTTTTCCCATTGGCCTGCAACGTGACAGTGGGCGCAACTTACGCCGAGAGCACGGCTGTAACCCATCTGCATAATCTTCAACAGATTCCCCGCGGGGACGCCAGTCAAGATCTTTATGTTCTTGAACATGGTTTCCGCTGGTTGGTCTTCCTTGCCGGCAATTTGCTTGGAAAGTGCCGCGACGCTGTCATCATTGAATTGCTTGATGGCTTCTGGGGTAGTGGGTTCGTTCTCGGAAACGGAAGATTTTTCCTGCGCGGCGTAGGTTATCCCGAAAGCGAGCAGTGATGCTAGAGAGGCGTTTAGTAGGGGTTTGAATGTCATGTTTGATTAGCTCCTTGTCTATTTCGTATGGCTTGGACGGTTAGTGCTGTCCTTCTGCGGGCTTCGCGATGGCTGCCTGCACGGCGGGAGGCAATGAGTTCATGCGCTTAACGTACGCGGCGACGCTCCATAGTTGGTCGTCTTTTGCGAAAACTCCGTTCGCGAACATCGCCGAACGTCGGATGCCGTGCTTCGCAATCCAGAAAATCTGCGCTTCGGTGTACTCCGTCCCGACGATGGGCAATTCGGGAATGGGCGGAAAGACCACAGGCCCTTTGCCGTTGAATGGTTTTCCGGAGGTGCCGTGGCAGCCGGAACAATCGTCCAAGTAGAATTTCCCACCGGCGATTAGAGTTTCGTCCGTGAGTTTCAATGGGTTTGGAAGCTCTTGGGCTTCCCGCCGGACTGAAGCATGGACTGACATGTTTACGATAGAGGCCTCCCACCGCGATGGAGGGATATCGGCGCGCACTTCGGGGATGCCAAGTCGCAAGTACGCGAAGGACCCCACAGCCAAGACACACATCGTAAGCAGTACGCCGAACAAGAAATTCTTCATGGCGTGATGTGTCTCCTATTCTCGATGGCATTCGCATCAAATGGATCGAGCTTTATAGACTTTTCTAAAAGGACGGCGGCTTGCTTGACATCTCCCAAGGCTTCGTATGCGTCGGCCAGATCGTCGAGTGCTTGCGGACTCTGCGGATATACTTCAGCGTACTTGGTGAATACTTGCAGCGACGCGTTGATCTTTCCGTGCCGGTAAAGTTTGCGACCTAGAACGTGATATTGCCATTCGCCGCGATTGTATTCATCGCCCGTCGCCGCCTGAATTGCTTCCAAGCGTGGCAGGGCCGCGGGGTCGTCCTTTTCAAACAGAGGCAGAAGCTCGGGGATGAACGACTTGCCTTTGCTTGCGCTGCCATTAATATTGTCCCAGTTGTAGATGCGGGCGGAAATTCGCAGCAAGATTTCAACCTCGTCGCTTATAAGCCGCCCCCAAAACTCCGGGCCGGGCATTCCGTAGTCAGAGCGCTTGAGCTTAAAGTGAGACTCAAAGCTAATGCGATCGTTGCCGAAGGGGTCGACGGCTTTCTTCTGCGCCCACTCGAAAGGCAATGCAATTTCGTGAGTGATGCCATGGAGCGTCAAATCTCCGATGGCCACCCAGCCGTCGCCGCGTTTTTCGATGCGTTTGCTCTGGAAACGAATCGCGGGGAATTTTGCCGCGTCGAAAAAATCGGTGCTGCAGAGATGTTCGTCGCGCTCTTTGACGCCCGTATCGATGCTAGCGACATGAATCAGGGCCGTCACGGTCGATTTCGTGAGGTCTGAGTCATCGTATGTAATGGCTGCATCGGTCTCAGCGAACCTGCCTTCCACATCGCTGAGTCCGGCAAGTTTCACGGTGAAGCGCACGAGCCCATGAGCATCGTCGTGGATATAGGTTGGTTTGGCGGTCGTTGAGAAGGCTAGAGCTGCGACGAACGCGGCGGCCGGGGCAAGCGCCTGCATTAGTGAGATATGCCGCCGCAAGGGTACGTTCGCTTTTCGCATTGCCGCATACGAGAATGGGGTAGGTTTCGTCAGATAAAAGCAGTTTGTGGTGCAATGCGCCGGCGAGGGGCGAGGAGGACACAGCGAGGGGTGGACAATATGCTGTTTTCGCGCGTTTAGAGGAACGGGCTGAGAGGTTCCTGCAATTTTTCGCGATAGTTGCGGCTGAGTGTGAGCTTGGTACCGTCGCGAAGCCGCACGGCATAGTCGCCGTGAAAGAGAGGAGAGAGTTCGAGGACGCGATCCAGATTCACAATCGTCGAGCGATGGATGCGGAGAAATTTCCGCGAATCGAGACGTTCCCCAATGGAAGCCATGGTTCCGCGCAACATATGTGAGTCGCGGCCCACGTGCAGACTAACGTAATTATCGGCAGCTTCGATCCAGTCGATTTCCTCGATACGCAAGAACAAGATTCGGCCTCCGGAGCGGACGACGAGGCGCTCGGGCTTGGGGCGCCGTTCCTGGAGACCCTCGAGCAGCGACGCGAGGCGTTCGTTCAGGCGGCGATCACGTCCTTTTGCGATTTCCATTTTTGCCCGGCACACAGCCTCCGCAAAGCGATCGCGGTCGAAAGATTTCAGAAGATAGTCGAGAGCATGAACCTGGAAAGCCTTCACGGCATATTTGTCATACGCGGTTACGAATATCACGACCGGCATTTCCGCGCCGGCGATTGATTCGAGAACCTCGAAGCCGTCCATCTCCGGCATTTGGACGTCGAGGAAAAGAAGATCGGGTTTCAGCTTGGCGATCGACGCGATGGCCCTTCGACCATCGGAAGACTCGCCCACGACTTCAATATCAGAATCGTCCGCGAGAAGGGCCCGGATGCGTTCACGACCGAGAGGCTCGTCGTCCACAATGATGGTGCGGATTTTTCCTGACGAGGTATTAGGCATCGCCATCCGCCGCGCTCGCCGGTTGGAAAGGGAAAGTGAGAGTCACGACGAACCCGCCGCCGGATCCATTTTTCATTTCAACGCACTGGCGATCTCCATAGAGTTTTTCGAGACGCGAGCGCGTGCTCGATAATCCCACGCCTTCGCGAGCCGGAGCGCTTAATCCGGTGGCGAGGCCTGCGCCGTTATCGCTAACTTGGAGAACCAGGAATTCGTTTTCACGTTGCGCGCGAATGACCACTCGTCCGGGCTGCGAGCGGGGTGCAATGCCGTGACGAATCGCGTTTTCAACCAGCGGTTGAAGGATCAGATAAGGCGTACGGGCGGCAAGTGTCTCCGGCGCGATATGCATCTCGACTGTGAGACGATCGGCATACCGGGTTTGTTCGATTTCGAGATACCGCTTCAGAAAATCAATCTCTTTTGCGAGCGGGACGTCTTGGACGCCGATTCCTTCGATCGTCAATCGCAGCAAATCGCTTAAACGGGCGACCATGCGGTCTGCGGCTTCGGGGTCGCGGTGCACGAGGGCCGAAATCGCATTCAAGGTGTTGAAAAGAAAATGAGGATGTAGCTGCATGCGGAGGGCCTGCAACTGCGCCTGCGCAAGCTGGACGGAAAGTTGCGCGGTGCGCAATTCGCCTTGGCGGTAACGCACGTAATAATCGTAGCCCCATGTGGCACCCACCAGAATCCAGTAGGTGACGATGCTCGAATGAAATGCGTACGCCAGCGAGATGGAACCGGGAATTCCGAGCACGTAATGGCGGCAAAGATTGTTGAGGCTCCAGTGCAGCAACGCGGCGGCAACGGATGCGACGAGATGAACCCCGAGGTTGCGCGCGCGGTGCTCGCGTTCGAGGGCCAATGTGCGAGAGAGCCAGATAATTCCGGGCGCGAGAAGCGCCCAGATGTACCAGTCGCTCAAAGCGAATTTCAGAATCACGCCCAGATGAGGGTCGGAGCCCGAGTATTTGTAGGCCAGGTAGGTCTGACTGGTAAAAAAGAGGCCAACGAGAGTCCACGCGACGAAGTAGGTGGGCCAGCGGAGCCAGCGATTTTCGAGCATCGCAGAAGTATTCCTGGCTACTAACCTAACATATCGGAATTGCGAAGGCGCGGACTTGCATTACCGAGGCCCATTCAATTACCAGAGGAAAGAGCGTAAGTCCAATCACAAGTTCGAGGTCGTAGGAGGGCAAGAGTTGTGATCGGGAAGAAGATATCCCATTACCGAGTGTTAGAAGTTCTCGGTGGTGGCGGTATGGGTTACCGGACAGTGTTTGACAGAGCCGACATTGTTATCGCGGTGCGCCGACGGAGCGCAGAGTCGGATCCTATCCGCGCCGAGCGCTAACCGTACTTGAGATCGGTGCTCTGTCCGACCTCGATAATATAACCGTCAGGATCGCGGATGTAGCAGCGAATCTCGCCGTACTTGGGTATTGGCTCCGTGATGAACTCCGCTCCTCGACTTTTCCACAATTTGTAGCACGCTTGAATATCCGCGACGCGGAAATTCATAAAGCTGTTGATGTGATTTGGGTCAGGGACGCTGAGCGTTACCGTCGGCTTATCCGGCGAAAGTTCTATGCGGTAGGTCTGCGGACCGAACCCGCGCTTATAGTCCGAGGCAGCTCCCGACGGATCACGATTATGCGGTTTCGACCCGCGAATATCAGAGTGATCAACCGTCGCAAAAACTACCTCGACCACGACTCGCGCTGCCTCCTAAGAGCGAGAAAAAAGAAGAAAACAGTTGCTCGTAGTTGACAGGTCATTCCATATCAGAACTTACTAACGGATGCGTCGCTGCTTTGCCCATTATGGGCACTTCAAGCGATTAAAAAAGGCCCAACGCAAAATACGCTGGGCCTTTCAAGAAGCCGCGTGTGCCGGATGCAACTACATAACGGACTCTTGTCACCGATTAGTTTTGCGGTTCCGCAGAGTCCGGCGCGGCTTCTTGCTGCGGCGTCTTGACCAACGCGCTGACTTCTGGGCGCATCATGAGGAACATCACGCGCCCGCCCGCCTCTTGAGCGAATGCGGCGCCATTCTTTTCAAAAGAGAGGCGAATACCCTCAATCTCGCGTTCAGCAGGTACTTTTCCCAAGGCGCAGTTCGCCTGCAGCACTGCGGTCTTTGATGTTCCCGACATCGGCAACAGGCGGATACGGAATACTGCGAGACCGCCTGTTGGCATGGGGCCAGAGGACATCGGCAAACCCTTAGGGCCGAGCTGTGAGGACCCGAATGCTCGTCGCCCATTCAGGAGCGCACCCGGCGCGATACCGTACGAATCAAAGCGCATGAGTTCACTCGCGATCCAGACCCCCGTCTCGAGCACGGTTCCACTGGAGGACTCGTAGGTATAAGTTCCGGATGCCGTGACCGACTTGCTTTGCGTGTTGAACGTGCCTGCGCCGCTCACTCTGGTGCGGGTTTTTCGTCGACAACTTTGAACAACTCCGGGCCCTGATCTAAAACTCGTGAAGGCGGCTGGTAGACAATACAGTTCACGCAAGATTTTCGGGGGACTCATCGTGGCCGCCAGTAGAGCGGAACTTAGCCGCATTCGTGCCTGATGAGCGAGAGACGTACTCGAGTGTTCCTACACAATCGGGGCTAATGTAAGATGGTCGCATAATGAGCTCGCAGAGGAGATTCAAGAACATGAACATTTTGAAACTTGAAGCTTGGTTCTCCAAGCCTCGATTCGCCAAGCAAATTCTCGTTTCTCTCCTGTCGTTAGCCCTGTTGTTCATGACTTGGCCTCAGAACTCATCAGCGTACCAAGACGCCCAAGCCCCGGTGCAACCCGCGCAGCCGCCTTACACGCAGCAGACTCCCGAGCAGTTACGGCAGTTGGTCGCTCCGATTGCGCTATATCCGGACTCGCTTGTGGCCCAAATCCTGGCGGCGTCCACGTTTCCCGCGCAAGTCGTCGAAGCCGACAGGTGGCTGCAAGCAAATCCTGACTTGAAGGACGAGGCTCTTGCTCAAGCCGTGAACCAACAACCCTGGGATCCAAGCGTCAAAGCGCTCACTGCACTTCCAACTGTCCTCGGAAATATGGACAAGAACCTCTCCTGGACGTCATCCCTCGGCGACGCCTACTACAACCAGCAAAAAGATTTGTTGGACGCCATCCAAGTGATGCGCCAGCGGGCGCAGCAAGCCGGCACTCTGAAGTCAACGCCACAGCAAAACGTGGAGACGCAGGATTCAACGATTGAAATCGAGCCTGCCAGTCCCGATGTCGTTTACGTCCCCGCATATAATCCGTGGTTGGTTTACGGATATCCGATCGTGGCGTGGCCCGGATGGTATCCGTATCCGGGAATTTGGTATGAGGGGCCATTCCCCTACTACGGAGTCGGTTTCGGAATTGGCTACTATGGAGGTTTTGGATGGGGCTGGGGTCATTGGGGATTTAATTGGCAGAACCGGTACGCAGTCTATAACCACGAAAGGTACTACTCCACGAGCAATACGTTTTACAACCGAAACAATTACTATCGGGCAGGTGGCGACCGTGGCGCAGCAACTAACGTGCAGAGCGGAGTGAGCAGCGACCGCAGTGGAAATGCCGAGGCCTCCCGCGGCGTTTACAACACTCCTGGCGCAACGACCAAGCCGTTCAGCGGAAACACCCAGGCGACGCGAGGATATGGTGAACCGCGCGCTGAGAGTGACGTCCACTCGGATGCCCTCAGCGGCTACGAGCATGGCGGAGAGGCCAGGAGTTATTCGTCACGCGGTAGCGCCAGCTTCGGCGGCGGAGGATCGCACGGCAGTTTCGGCGGCGGGGGAGGTCATGGTGGCGGGCACCACTAATCGAAATTTTGAGCCATCGCGCGAAACTTGTCGAATTTAGAAATGGAGGAAAGCCATATGCGGAGAAGGAAGCTGAGCTTCAAACATTATCGCTGGGGTGCGCTTATAAAATTTGCGATGGTGGTGCTCATGTCGACCGCGTACATTCCTGCCAGCACTGTCGCACAGGAAAAGGGCCAGAGAACATACCCGTCGGCGGAAGACGCGAGCAGCGCGTTTATCACCGCAATTCAGAGTAACGACGAAAATACCATGCTCATTGTTCTCGGACAAGACGCGAAGCAAATCGTCTCGTCGGGAGATCAAGTGGAGGACAAAGAACGCCGGGCCAATATCGTCATGAAATACGAGCAAATGCACCGCCTGGTGAGGGAACCGGACGGGACAACGACTTTATATATCGGCGCGGAGAATTGGCCCATGCCCATTCCGCTGGTGGTCAAGAGTAACCGCTGGTACTTCGACACCGATGCGGCGAAGAAAGAGATTTTGTACAGGCGAGTCGGCCGAAATGAAATATCAACGATTGGGGTTTGCCAGGAGCTGGTGAAGGCCGAGAAGCAGTACTACTCGACGGCGCATCAGTATGCCCAGAAAATCTTTAGTGATGCAGGGCAGCACAACGGTCTCTATTGGAAAGCCGTGGATGGAGAACCCCTGAGCCCCATTGGGCCGCTGGTGGCGTCGGCTGTCGCGGAGGGTTATGCGGCTGGGAGGGATGACGCTCCAACCCCTTACCGCGGTTATTTCTATCACATCCTGACGAGCCAGGGGAAAAATGCGCCAGGCGGCGCGAAGGATTATATCGCAAACGGCGAAATGAGCGGCGTCGCTTTCGTGGCCTATCCCGCGGAATATAGGTCGTCCGGCGTAATGACATTCATCGTTGGAGAGGACGGAGTCGTGTATCAGAAGGATCTCGGCAAGAAGACTGATGACTACGCCAAATCCATGCAGAAATACAATCCCGATTCCAGTTGGCGGAAGGCTGAAGATCAGCAGGAAAAAACTGCCAGCCGCTAGGACACCAAGTTCGGATTCAGCAATTACCTCTAAGAAACCGACTCCTTGTCCCTCGCCAAAACTCTGGCCGGTCGCAGAATCAGTAACTTACTACTGTGTCCGTCCACGATTCTGGTATAACTCCGTGCCATGTTCAATCTGCTCTTTCTCTTGTTCGGAGCGCTTGCTGGCGTGTTTCGTAGCCGTCGGCATCTCGTCCTGGAGAAGATTTTGGGATCTGAAAATTACGATGTGGCCGCTTCACTGAACATGCTGGGCGAACTGTACGGGACTGAGGGCAAGTATTCTGAGGCCGAGGAGGTGTTTCAACGTGCCCTGTCTATTCGAGAGAAGATTTTAGGGCCCGAGCACCTCGATGTGGCCCAGTCTCAAGAGGGCCTGGCGGAAGTGTACAGGGTCCAGGGCAAATATGCTCGTGCTGAGCCGCTGTATCGACATGCTCTAGCAGTCCGAGAAAAGGCCCTGGGACCGGAGCACGTGGATGTGGCCGAATCATTGAACGACTTGGCTTTGTTGTATGAGGCGCAAGGCAAATATGCGGAGGCTGAGTCGCTGTACGTGCGAGCCTTGGCGATCTTTGAGGGGGCGCTAGGACCGGAGCATCCCGACTTAGCGATAGTGTTGGGTAATCTGGCGGCCGTCTATTGGGAAGAGGGCAAATATGCTGATGCCGAAACTCTGGACCGGCGTGCCTTGTCCATCCGGGAAAAGGTCTTAGGGCCAGATCATCGCGATGTAGGTATAGCGCTGAATATTCTGGGACTGCTGTACTACGACGAAGGCAAGTATGGTGAGGCCGAACCCCTGCTTGAACGCGCTGTGGCGATCTTTCAAAAAACTTTTGGCGCTGAACACCTCTTCGTGGCGACCGCGCAACATAACCTCGCCCGGGTCTACTCGGGCGAAGGCAAGAATACGGAGGCTGAGTCGCTGTACCTGCGATCCTTGGCAACTGTTGAAAAGGCCCTAGGACCGGAGCATCCCACTGTGGCTATGTGCCTGAGCAACCTTGGTCGGCTATATATTAGTCAAGCTAGGTATACTGAAGCCGAGCCGTTGCTTCAGCGCGCCGTATCGATCTTCCAAAAGGCGCTGGGACCGGACCATCCATCTTTGGCCACCGCGGAACGCAACCTAGCCCGCGTCTACAGGGCCCAAGGCAAGTACGCTGATGCCGAGTCGTTGTATCAACGTGCGTTGGCAATCTTCGAAGCAACACTTGGATCGGACCACCCCTACGTTGCCCTTTCGTTGAAGGACCTTGCGGAGCTGGATTGGGTTGAAGGCAAGGATGAGGAAGCGGGGCAACGCTTCGATGGGAGTCTCCAGAATCTAGCCCTGCAGTTTCACCGATATTTTAGTTACATGAGCGAGAAAGAGCGGCTCGAATTTTTA
>Ga0207015_1146_pt1 | contig 19718 bp, 17 predicted proteins | sample Alteio_BWMinCont_53_FD_153486 | JGI IMG/M metagenome (GOLD analysis project Ga0207015, IMG submission 153486) | Enriched cells from forest soil in Barre Woods Harvard Forest LTER site, Petersham, Massachusetts, United States -... | ecosystem: Environmental > Terrestrial > Soil > Temperate forest >...
CGCTGTTTGTGGTGCTGGCGGTGAATGGCGCTTTGTGGGGCTGGCTGCGGCACCGCATGAAAGAAGCGATCAACAAGCTGGATTGCAATGCGGAAGGGTTGGAGCTGTTTGCGCAGGTCTTGGAGAGATTCGAGCGGGAGACGTTTGTTGCGGAGCGATTGAAGGGGATTGTGGGGGAGTTGCGCGGTGGGGATGAGGGTCTTCGTGGGGCTGCGAGCGAAAGTGCGCCTCGCCGACCCGGTAGGCGGAAGGTGGACCGTACGACTGCTTCGGAGGCGCTGCGGCGATTGGCGCGCATCGTGTATTGGGTGGATGCGCGAGAGAATCTGCTGCTGAAGATAGCGGAACTGCCGTTTTTGTACACGCTGCAGGTGGCTTTTGCAGCAGAGAAATGGAAACGGCGGTGGGGTTCGCGGTTGCGTGTTTGGATCGATATCGCCGGGGAGATGGAAGCGTTGGTGTCTCTGGCGACGTATTCGTACGAGCATCCGGCTGATGTGTTTCCGGAATTTACGGATGCGGGCGGCGGACTGCTGCTGGATGGTCAGGGGTTGGGGCATCCGCTGATTGCGGCGGAGAAGTGCGTGCGGAATTCGGTGCGACTAGATTCCCGGACACGATTGTTGTTGGTGAGCGGCTCGAACATGTCCGGGAAAAGCACGCTGCTGCGGACGGTGGGGATCAATACGGTGCTGGCAATGGCGGGAGCGCCGATTCGCGGAGTGAGGATGCGGCTGACGCCGCTGGCGGTGGGGACGCGGATTCGTAGCGGGGATTCCTTGCAAGAAGGGCGGTCCAATTTTTACACGGAGATTCTGCATATACGGAAGGTGGTGGAATTGGCGCGGCAGGGGCCTGCCTTGTTTTTGTTCGACGAGTTGCTGGAGGGAACCAATTCGCATGACCGGAGGATTGGGGCGGAGAAACTGCTCGCGGCGCTGCTGGGGAACGGGGCGATCGGCATGGTGACCACACATGATTTGGCGTTGACCGAGATAGGAGCGGCGATTGGGGATGTGCTGCGGAATGTGCATTTCGAGGATTTTGTGGAAGAGGGGAAGATGCGGTTTGATTACCGGTTGCGGGAGGGAGTGGTGACGAAGAGCAATGCGATTGAGTTGATGCGGGTGATTGGGTTGGATGTGTGAGCAAGGCTAAAGCATTGGAGAACCAGGGACAGCACTGAGCAGCGCAAAGCGGCTGAGTTTCCACATGGTGCGTTTGCTAGCGCCTGCGCCAGATCGGTCACGCCGGACGATTTAGATCGCCGGAAAGTGGATATTCAACTTAAAGCAAATGAAGAGAAGCAGGATCGCGCCGAGGGTGGACAAAATGAGGCCGGCGGGATGGTAGCGTTCATTTGCCGGGCGTGAAAACATGTGGGCAACACCACCGCCGATGATAGATCCGATGATGCCGAGCACTGCCGTCCAGAAAATATCTATGTGCACGTGCATCACGGACTTGGCGATGAAGCCCGAGACTAGCCCAATGAGAACATACCAGATCAAATGGAACATACCTTTTCTCCCCTTCCGTTGCGTGCAAAACGCCGTCGAGTACTCAACCAGGGTTGGCAACCAAGCCGGAATCTTCAAAGTGGAGCAACGGCCTTGTACTGTAGAGAGGGTTAGGGGGCGGTGCTGCTCACTTTTGTACAGTTGGTGGAATTGGATGGGCGAAAGTAGGTAACTCCGAGAAGCCGCTGGTAGCGAGGCCAGCGGCGGCCAGAGCTGGCAAGGAACTCGGGGAATTGACCGCAGAAAAGGCAACTGTCAGACTTGGCGGCGATGATGAAGCACGGGCAGACGATCGTTTTCATCGGGAAGAAAGATGGCGATCACGTAATGATCGAGGCGATAGCCAAGGTGGTATCGAGCTGGCGGAGCGCCAACATCGCGGTGAAATGCGGAGTGTGGACGGGGCATTACGAGGGGCAGTTTCTGGTGGGGGAATTGGGCAAATTCGGGAAAGAGATTGAAGATTTTCGGGACAGGGTGAAAGCTGCGGCGGTGCTGAACTCACTGGAGCACTATTTGCAGATCAAACTGAGCGGCGAGGGGCACGGGCCGGTGCACGTGTCGGGAGAGGCGCGGGGATTGGTGGAGGCGGATCGGACGGAGTGAAGCGGGTATTCGAGAAAAGAAAAAGGCGGCCCGGTGTTTTGGGCCGCCTTTTTTGTTGTGTGATGACGCTGGCGGGGCTAAAGCCCCGCCTACACCTTGGCTCAGGCACCGTGCGTTGTGGCTGCGCGACGATCGATGCCTCGGCTTAGGCTACTCAGGCAGGAGTGCCTGAGCTACTGGTTTAGTACATGCCGCCCATGCCGCCTGCGCCTGGGGCGCCGGCTGCGGCAGCCTTGTGGCCGTCGTCTTCCTTGAGTTCGGCGACGAGGGCTTCCGTCGTCAGCATGAGGCCGGCGATGGAGGCTGCGTTTTGCAGGGCGAGGCGGGTGACTTTGGCTGGGTCGATTACGCCCATCTTGACCATGTCGCCGTACTCGCCGGATTCGGCGTTGAAGCCGAAGTTCTCGTCCTTCGACTCGCGGATCTTGCCGATCACAACGGCGCCTTCGTGGCCGGCGTTGTGAGCAATTTGGCGGGCGGGCTCTTCCAGAGCGCGCCTGACGATTCCAGCGCCGACGGCTTCGTCGTCGTGGAGCTTCAGTTTTTCGATGGCGCCAACGCAGCGGATAAGGGCAGTGCCGCCGCCGGCAACGATGCCTTCTTCGACTGCCGCACGGGTGGCGTGCATGGCGTCTTCGACACGAGCCTTCTTTTCCTTGAGCTCGGTTTCGGTGGCAGCGCCGACTTTGATGACTGCAACGCCGCCGACCAGCTTGGCGAGGCGTTCTTGCAGCTTCTCTTTGTCGTAGTCGCTAGTGGTGTTTTCGACTTGCGAGCGGATCTGCTTGACGCGACCTTCGATCTCGCTGGGCTTGCCTGCGCCCTCGATGATCGTGGTGTTGTCCTTGTCGATGGTGACTTTCTTGGCGCGGCCGAGGTCCTCGATCTTGACGTTTTCGAGCTTGATGCCGAGGTCTTCGGTGATGGCCTTGCCGCCGGTGAGGGTGGCGATGTCTTCGAGCATAGCCTTGCGGCGATCGCCGAAGCCCGGAGCCTTGACGGCAGCGACCTGGAGGGTGCCGCGGAGCTTGTTGACGACGAGGGTAGCCAGGGCTTCGCCCTCGATGTCCTCAGCGACGATCAGGAGCGGCTTGCCGGTCTTGGCGATGGACTCGAGCAATGGGAGCAGATCCTTCATGGAGCTGATCTTCTTCTCGTGGATGAGGATGCGAACGTCCTCGAGGATGCACTCCATGCGCTCGGGGTCGGTGATGAAGTAGGGCGAGAGGTAGCCGCGGTCAAACTGCATACCTTCGACGACTTCGAGGGTGGTGTCCATGGTGCGGGACTCCTCGACGGTGATCACGCCATCCTTGCCGACCTTCTTCATAGCTTCGGCGATGATGCCGCCGATTTGCTTGTCGTTGTTGGCGGAGATGGTGCCGACCTGAGCGATCATGTCGCCCTTGACGTCACGGTGCATGCGCTTGATTTCTTCGATGGCGACTTCGACAGCCTTTTCGATACCGCGCTTGAGAGCGGTAGGGCTGGCGCCAGCGGCGACAGTCTTAACACCTTCGCGGAAGATGGCCTGAGCGAGAACGGTGGCGGTGGTGGTGCCATCGCCGGCGACGTCAGACGTCTTGGAAGCGACTTCGCGGACCATCTGCGCACCCATGTTCTCGAGAGGATCCTTGAGTTCGATTTCCTTTGCCACGGTGACGCCGTCCTTGGTGATGATGGGGGCGCCGAACTTCTTTTCGATCACGGCATTGCGGCCCTTGGGACCGAGAGTGATCTTTACTGCATCGGCTAGAGCGTTCACGCCGCGCAAAATTGCCTGGCGGGAAGCTTCGCCCGTTACGATGGTCTTTGCCATTTTCTTGATTCCTCCTGAAATTTCTTGGTGGTGCTGGTGCTTTTGTTCTTGAGCTCTCAGGCCTGAAGGCCTGAGCTACAGATTTTGCATTTGGGCCTTGCGGCCCGGTTCGGACTTACGGGCCTAAAGGCCCGCCACCACATGCCAGGCTAAAGCCTGGCCCTACGTCACTTCCTGGAGCCGGCGGCTTTGGCTTGGCCGGTGAGCTTGGCGAGAATTTCTTCTTCGCGCAGGATCAGGTACTCTTCGTCTTCGATCTTGATTTCGGTGCCGCTGTACTTGCCGAAGAGGACGCGATCGCCCGGCTTCACGTCGAGAGGAATGGTTTCACCCTTCTCACGTTTGCCGCTGCCGACGGCGATAACTTCGCCTTCCATGGGCTTTTCTTTTGCAGAGTCAGGGATAATGATGCCGCCCTTGACGCTTTCCTTTTCCTCAATGCGCTTCACGATCACGCGGTCGTGGAGCGGGGTCAAATTGACTGCCATCTTGAACTACCTCCTAGAAGAACTAGCGGATTGAATTTAGTTGCTTCGAAGAGGAAAGAGGGAGTTAGCACTCCTCGAAGTCGAGTGCTAATATAGCAGAAAAGCCGGACATGTCAAGGGTGTGGGCGGCGGGGCAGTGGAAAAGTCCTGCCTGCTATCTGAATGTAAAGGCAGTATTTTCAATAATCTAATAGGTGCAAGATAATTCTTGCACTTGGTGATTGCCCTGCTCCCTGTGCTGGGACTAGAATCCGGCGAGAGGTTGAGCGTTGTTCCATCATGTCTATCTGCGCTTGATTGTTTTCACGGCGGGAACGCTGCTGCCGCTGTTCTGGATTGTGGTGATCCTCGGGCACCGGAGGCAGCGCAATTTCGAGCGGGTGTTCTTCTTTTTGTGCCTGGCGCTGGTGTTCTTTTTTGGGGCTTCGCTGCTGGCGCTTAACGCGCAACTGCACTACGGCGGGATTCCAGGGCCGCTGGCCAGTTTTTGCTGGATTGTGGCGTGCTTGGGGCTGTGGTTTCTGCCGTCTTTGCTGCTGCATTTGCATGTCGAGTATGCGCGAGTGAGAGAGTTGCTGGTTCCCGGTGCGAGCCGGTGGGCTTGGCTTGCCGCAGCGTGGGTTCCCGCGGCGGTGCTGGCGATGAGCCTCTACGCTGCAGTGCGCCTGGGTAGCGGATTTGATTTCGTGGCGCCTACAAACCGGCTGGGGCTGGCGTTTCGGATTTGGCTAGTGGTTGCGGTGCTGCTGTCGGTTGGATGGCAATGGCGATTCGCCAAGGCGGCTCCGGATGGGCAGCAGCAGAAGTTTCATAGGACGCTGATCGCGAATTTGCTCTTGGTTGCGGTGTTGTTTGTGGTGGCGCACGCTTTGGGGCGAATGGACGAGCGCGCCGGGATTGCGTACACGACGGCGGTTGGGGTCTTCGCGCTGGTGCCGCTGGCGGCTTTGATTCGCAATGTGCAGCAATTCAATTTTTTGCAGATTGGGCGGCAGCGGAATTTGGTGTATGCCGTCTTCGCGGTGTTTGTGGCGCTGCTGTATTTGAGTTTGGTGCGGCGGGTGAGTTTGTGGCTGGAGCCGTTTCTGCCTCCAGAGGCTTCGGCGGCGATTCTTTTGTTCTTGCCAGTGTTTTTGTTCGAGCCGTTGCAGCGGTTTGTGGGGCGGATTTTGCAGCGCACGGCGCAGGGCGAAATGGACCTGACGCAGCGAATGATCGGGCCCATCCAGGAAGTGGCCAGGCTGGGGAGTTTGGCGAAGCTGAAGGATTTTGCTGAAGGATGGATTCGGGAAGAGTTGCAGCTGGCTGAAGCGGGCTTGATCATAGCCGAGGCCGGCGCCACACGGGCAGACGTAGAAGTCAGCAGGGGCGGGTCGGAGGAGAAGTTCGTAATCCGGCAATCCAGCCGCTACATTGGGACGCTGACCGTCAGAACACACGGCGCCATGCTTTCGGGGGAGACGCACGCGGCGCTGGAGTTTTTGTGCGAGCAACTGCCAGCGGCGATTGATTTGTGCCGGTTGATCGAAGAGAAGCTGCAGTTGGAAAGGGAATTGGCGGAGCGGGAGCGGTTGGCGCTGGTAGGGCAGACGGCGGCGAGCATTTCGCACAACTTGAAGAATCCGTTGGGGTCGATCAAGACGATCTTGCAGGTGCAACTGGAAAACCCGGAGTTGCCGAATTCGATGCGTGCTGAGACGCAGATGATTCTAGAGGAGATCGGGCGGCTTTCGGCGAAGCTGAATCAGCTTTTGCAATTCAGCCGGCCGGCGGTGCGCGGAAGCGGCGGCGAGGCGCGCTGCGACGCGCGGGTGGTGCTGGAAGAAGTTTCGGCGGTGTTGCGCCACGAGGCGGACCGGCGAGGTGTGGCGCTGAAAATTGCAGCAGGGGAGAAATCGATGGAGTTGGCAACGAGTTCGGAGGTTTTGAACGATATCGTCTCGAACTTGCTGGTTAACGCGCTGGAAGCTGCTCCGCGCGGTGGGCATGTATGCGTGTCGGCGGCTGCGAATGGGACGATTTGCACGCTGCTGGTGGAGGACGATGGTCCCGGAATTCCTGCGGCCATGCGAGAGAAGATTCTACAGCCGTTTTTCACCACGAAACCGCAAGGGACGGGATTGGGGTTGGCGATTGTGGCGCGGCGGGTGGCGGAATCCGCAGGCAAACTGGAGTGGGTGAGTCCGGCGAGCGAAAACCGGGGCACGCGATTTGAGATAACGCTTCCACTGGCGAGTAGGAATGCTCCATGAAAACGATACTGATTGTTGATGATGAGCCGGCAGCGCGATATGGGCTGCGCAGGGCGCTGGAATCGAAGTACCGGATTGCCGAGGCGGATTCCGCGGAAGCTGCGCGGGCGGCGATTGAGACGGAGAAGCCTGATCTAGTGCTGCTGGACGTGGTGCTGCCCGGACTGGATGGTGTTTCGTTTTTGAAATCGCTGCGCGATGAGGGGAATGAAGTGCCGGCGCTCATGGTTTCGGCGCTGGATACGGCGAAAAGTGCCGTGGATGCATTGCGCGTTGGTGCGGCGGACTATCTGGTGAAAGGATTCGAGCTGGACGAATTGCGGGCGCGGGTGGCGAATTTGCTGAAGCTGGCTTCGCTGGAAAAGGAAAACGGTGCTTTGCGCAGCCGGCTGGCGACGGAAGGGCAGTTTGGCCAGATGATTGGACGCACGCCGGAGATGCGGCGTGCGTTTGAGATGGCGGACCGCGTGGCCGCGACGGATTCGACGGTGCTGATTCTTGGGGAGAGCGGGACGGGCAAAGATTTACTGGCGCAGGAGATTCATGCCCGGTCGGCGCGCGCGGGCAAGGCGTTTGTGGCGGTAAACTGTGCAGCCTTGCCGGAGACTCTGATTGAATCGGAGTTGTTCGGCTATGAGCGAGGCGCGTTTACCGGGGCGGCGCAGCAGAAGAAAGGGAAGTTCGAGCTGGCGTCGGGCGGGACGATTTTTCTGGACGAGATCGGGGATATGAATCCGGTGACGCAGGCGAAAGTGCTGCGGGTGTTGGAGAATCGCACGATCGAACGGCTGGGGGGAACGCAATCGATACCTGTGGACGTGCGGGTGATCAGCGCGACGCACCGGAATCTTCCGGCGGAGATTCGCAACGGGAAGTTCCGTGAGGATTTGTTTTACCGGCTGCGGGTGATCAGTATCGAACTGCCGCCGCTGCGTGCGCACAAGCAGGATCTGGCGTTGCTGGCCGAGACTTTTTTGCAGATGCACGGCGCGCGGCTGGGACGTTTGGCACGCTTGAGCCGGGAGGCGGTGGCGGCGATTGAACGATACGACTGGCCGGGGAATGTGCGCGAGCTAAAAAATGCTCTGGAGCGGAGCCTGGTGATGGCACGTGGGGAAGAAATTGGTGTCGCTGATTTGCCAGAAGAAGTACGAACGGGGGAGAGCTTGACCGCAAAGCCTTCTCGAGACGGCAACGATGGCATTATGAGCGAGAGGGATTTTCGCGAAGCCAAGCGAAAATTCGAGGTGGCATATTTAACGAAGCAGCTGGTCGACCACCAGTGGAATGTTTCGCGGACGGCTGCAACCATCGGGTTGCACCGGCAGAGTTTGCAGGAAAAGCTGCGGGAATTGAATGTGCGGCGGCCGGGCCGGGAACTTGCCGGAGAAGAAGAGTGATCGGGGGAATCGCGTTCCTCTAGGACATCAGGACGAGATGAGCTTTCCGGGAATCAAAGGATACGTTATGGCGGGCGGAGGGAGCTCGCGTTTTGGTACTGACAAAGCACTAGCGCGGCTCGGTGGCGAGACGATGCTGGCGCGAATGTGCCGGGTGCTGCGTGAAGCAACGGGCCACGTTAAGGTTGTCGCTTCTTCACCAAACTACGCCGGTAGCGAAGCGGAGATAGTGCCCGACCAGTGGCCTGGTGAAGGGCCTTTGGGCGGAATTGTCACGGCCTTGGAGGACGCGCTAGCAAAGGCGCAAGCAACCACACACTGTTTGATTGTTAGCTGCGATATGCCTTTCCTGACCGCGGCGTGGCTGCAGTATTTGTGCGCTTGTGCGGCGGGCAGGCCGCCGCGAATCGTGGTGCCACGATCCGAGGAAGGACTGGAGCCGCTGTGCGCGTGCTGGCCGCTTGATTCGGCTGAGACTTTGCGCAAGCTCTTTGACGGCGGCGTGCGCAAGGTGACTGAAGTCTTTAAACACACGGAGACGGAAATCCTTGACGAGGCGCACTGGAAACGATTTGATAGCGCGGGGCGGCTTTTTTGGAATATGAACACACCGCAGGACTATGAGGACGCGCTGAAAGCGTTGGCTGAGGAGCACCGTTGAGGGAAGGCGCAAATCCACCGGAAGACGGCGTGCTCACGGTCAGCGCGGGCAAAGCTGAGAATTACTTCGAATTTCGCGATGTGAGCAAGGCTTTCGACGATCACGCAGTATTGCGCAGTGTGAGCTTTGCGGTTAAGCGCGGCGAGACGTGCGTGATCATGGGTCGCAGCGGCGTCGGCAAGTCCGTTTCGCTGAAGCATATTCTGGGCTTTTTGAAGGCTGACTCCGGCCGTATTTTCATCGATGGCCAGGACGTGACCAATTTCACGGAGGCGCAGTTCGAGCAAATTCGGAAGAAAGTCACGATGGTGTTTCAGTCCGGGGCGTTGTTCGACTCGCTCACGGTATCCGAGAACATCGCTTTTCCGCTGGAAGATCAGCCCGGACTTACCGACGAAGACGTCGACGCCTACGTGGACAAGCTGGCGCACACGCTGGAAGTGGAAGACGCGCTGGATAAGCTGCCCGGCGAGTTGTCCACCGGATTGCGGCGGGCGGTGGCCATCGCGCGGGCGCTGGCGCAAAATCCCGAGGCGATTCTTTACGACGAGCCGACCACCATGGTCGACCCGATCATGGCTGCGCATATGGGTGACCTGATCCTCCGGCTGAAGGAAGCGTTTCGCAAAACGTCTATCGTGGTGACCCACGACACACACCTGGCCAAGAAGCTGGCTGACAAGATCGTTTTCCTGCAAGAGGGAAGAGCCACGGTTTTTCCTTCCTGGGATGCCTTCGAGAAGTCCACCGATCCTTTCATTCACAACTTCTTGTTGCAGGATCAACTGGTGCCGGCCATGGACGTGACGTTGTGACTGCGAGCCTCCGCGGATGAAGCGCCGGGATTTTCTGAAAGGCGCGACGGCTGCTCCGATCGTCGCCGCTGCGGCAGGCTTGTCCGTGCCGTCCGGTGAGTTGGTGAATGACGTACACACAGGGCTGAATCCAACGTGGGTAAGCAGGATTGTGCGGCCGACGTCCGTGGCCGAGGTGCAGAGCCTGTTAAAGGATTGCCAGAAACAGGGGCGAGCGCTCTCCGTTTCCGGAAGCCGGCACGCCGCTGGAGGGCAGCAGTTCGCCGCGGAAGCGGTGCTGCTGGACATGCGCTCGATGAACCGCGTGGTGGCGCTGGATGAGAGAACCGGGATCTTGCATGTGGAAGCGGGAATTGAGTGGCCGGAGCTGATTCAGGGATATCTCGATTTACAAAAAGAAAATGTTCGTTGGGGGATTCGCCAGAAGCAGGGCGGAGCCGACCGCATGACCCTGGGCGGAACACTGGCGGCGAACGCACATGGGCATTCGCTGGGCTGCGCGCCAATCGTCGGCGATGTGGAATGGATTGAGATGGTAGCGCCCGATGGCGCCGCAAAGCGCTGCGACCGGAAGCATGACAAGGAATTGTTTTCGCTCACGGTGGGCGGCTACGGGCTCTTTGGCGTGATCACCGCTGTGGGGCTGAGGCTGGTGCCGCGGCACAAGGTCCGGCGGAGAGTGGAGACGCGAACGATCGCGGAGGTTGCAGCGTTGATCGAGAAGCGTACGAAGATGGGAGCGCCGTTCGGCTATTTTCAATATTCGATTGACGAGACTTCTTCGGACTTTATGCGCACCGGAATCCTGACGACTTACGAAAACGCGCCATTCGAAGCGCCGCTGGCGGCAGAAGGCACAGACATCGACGTGCGCCTTCTGACGGCGCTGCTGGAATTGGCGCACAAGGATCGCGGTTCGGCGTACCGGCGCCATGCCAAGCTCGAATTGGCGAAAGATGGGAATGTGGAATGGTCGGATTTGCATCAGTTGGCGACCTATCCGCCGGGGTATCACCAGGACATTGAACAGCGGCTCGGAGCGGAATCGGTCGGCGCCGACCCGATCGCGGAGGTCTACGTCCCGCGCGCGCAGCTGATTCCGTTTCTGGAGGAGGCGCGGCGCATTCTGCTGACCGCGGAATTGCCCTTGGTGTATGGAACGGTTCGGTTTATCGAACAAGACAAGGATTCGTTTCTGCCGTGGGCCAAGAAACGCTACGCTTGCGTGATTTTCATGCCGCATACTTCCGTTGAAAAAACTGCACTGCGCAAGACCGGCGAAACATGCCGGCAGTTGATGCGCGCCGCGACCAAGAAGGGCGGAAGTTTTTATCTGACTTACAATCGCTTCGCCAGCCGGGAGGATATTGCGTTCGCGTACCCGCAATTCGCTGAATTTCTGCTGCTGAAGAAGAAATATGATCCGATGGAGACGCTGCAAAGCGAATGGTACCGGCATTACAAGGCACTCCATGAATAGACAATTGGCAGCGGGACTAGACCGCCGCGGCGATTCCAGGAGGCCGGCACATTGAGCACCACGCCAAACGCGCCAGGGAACCCGATCGGGCAGTTGCGCAAGACCATGGGCTTCTGGGACGTGCTGCTGTTCAACATTGCCACAGTGCTGGGGCCGCGCTGGGTGGCGGCGGCAGCGCACAACGGCACGTCCTCGATCAGTTTATGGATTATCGCGGCGCTGTTGTTTTTTGTGCCGTCGGCGCTGGTGATCAATGAGCTTTCTTCGCGGTTTCCCGAAGAGGGCGGACTGTATGTGTGGACGAAAGAGGCTTTTGGAGATTTTCACGGCTTCGTTGCCGGATGGAACTACTGGATTTACACGGTTTTCTATTTCCCGGGGCTGCTGCTGGCGAGTGCGGCGATGAGCGCGTATCTGGCGGGCGAAAATGGTGCGGCTCTTTCGCAGGACCGGACGTTTTTGCTGTCGGTATCCATCGGGCTGCTGTTCGTGGCGGTGGCGTTCAACATCATCGGGCTAAACATCGGCAAATGGCTGCAGAACGCCGGCGGAGTGGCTACTTATTTGCCGCTGATGGCGGTGACGGTGATTGCCGGAATCATTTGGATGAAACACGGATCGGCGACGCATTTTACGGCGCGAAACATGTTGCCGGCCTGGAATTGGGACACCGTCAATTTCTGGTCGCAGATTGCTTTTGCGTTTAGCGGACTGGAACTGGTTTCCGCGATGAGCCAAGAGGTACGCAATCCACAACGCACGTTGCCGCGCGGGCTGTACGCGGCGGGCGTGTTGATCGCGGCGATGTACATCGTGGGCACGGTTGCAGTGCTGGTGCTGATCCCCGCGGGAGAAGTGTCCACGACGAGCGGCGTGTTTCAAGCCATCACTGCGGGCTCGATGGCGTTGCGCATCGGATTCCTGGGAGTGCTCGCGGCGATTGTGGTGACCGTGGGCAACGCCGGCGGAGTGGGCAGCACCGTTGCGGGAATCGCGCGCGTGCCGTTTGTTGTGGGCATCGATCGCTATTTGCCTGCGGCGTTTGGCAGAATTCATCCGCGCTGGAAGACGCCGCACATTTCCATCCTGGTGCAGGCGGTACTGTCCTGCGCGATTCTCTTGCTGAGTCAGATTAACGAGAGCACCCGGGGCGCTTATCAGTTTCTTGTCGATGCCACCATCATTCTTTACTTCATTCCGTTTCTTTACATGTTTGCCGCGGCGATCCGCTTGTACTCGCGCAAGGACCGGAGCCAGAACAAGGATGCTGTGCTGATTCCGGGCGGCAAAGCGGGCGTGTGGATTGTGTCCAGTGTCGGGTTCCTGATTGTGTTGGTGGGGATTTTCGTTTCGCTGGTGCCGCCGGGCGATTCTGCGGACAAGATGGGATTCGAGTTGAAGCTGGTTGGCGGGACGGTGGCGGCGATGGCTGTCGGGCTGGTGCTGTACAAGCGAGGCGTGCGCGCCAAGGCTCGCGACGGGGTCTCCCAAGCCGGCTAGAAGCCTTGCTCCACCAATTGACGGATCGTTAAGGTGGATGCGGAAGAGGAATTGCGCGCTTCCAGATGGCGTTCGATGTATTTTCCGAGAATGTCCGCTTCGAAGTTTACGGCGTCGCCGGGTTGGCGATCGCGGATGTTGGTGTGTTCGTAGGTATAGGGGATCACCGCAATTTCGGCGATGCGATTGCGCCAGCGAGCGACGGTAAGGCTGATGCCGTCGATAGTGATGGAGCCTTTGGGAACGATGTAGCGAGCGAGATCGTCCGGTACTTCCACGGCGTACCACCAGTTCTCGCCTTCGGGAGTGAGATGCGCGACTCGGCCAGTGCCATCAACGTGGCCAAGGACGAAGTGGCCGCCGAATTCTTTTCCGGCGGTGAGCGGTTGCTCGAGATTGACGCGTGCGCCTTTTTCCAGCAGGGCACCGTTTTTTGCGCCGAAGGAAGTCTTGGCGATGGTTTCACCGGAAAGGTCGGCGGAGAATCCTTGTTTGCCGAGGGAAACGACGGTGAGACAGCAGCCGTTTACGGCAATGCTGTTTCCCACCGCGAGCGAAGGCGCGACGCTAGGTGCGTGAATTGTCAGCCGGCCGCCGTCGGCGCGCAGGTCCAGCGATTCGATGGTGCCGCTATGTTCGATGATTCCGGTAAACATCGGTCAAATATCCTTCCAGAAGAAAATCGGGGCCGATCTGCCGCATGGTCTGAGAATGAAGCGGAGGAAGCTGCAGCTTAGGCGCGACGGCGAAAGGAACTCGCGTGTCGCCGGCAATTTTCGGCGCGTAGAAGAGTGCCAGTTTGTCCACGATGCCTGCCTGCAAAGCTGCGCCGTTCAGTGTTGGACCTGCTTCGAGGAGGACGCTGAGGATTTCGCGGCGGGCGAGTTCGGACATGACGGCGTCAAGATTCACATGCCGGCCGCGCGATGGAATGTGCATAACCTCCGCGCCCATTTTGCGAAGAGCGCGGGCCCTTGGCATACCGATGTGTGCTCCCGTCAGAACCAAGAGATCTGAGTTGGCGCTTTCTGCGATGCGCGACGTTGGCCGCAGGGCCAGCCCAGAGTCCACGACTATGCGGAGCAAGCGCCGCCGACGCGGAAGACCGCTGCGGTCGGTCAGCAGCGGATCGTCGATATGAATGGTTCCGATACCGGTCAACAAAGCGTCCGAGGCATGGCGCATGCGCTGCACTTCGGCTCTGGATTCTTCCGAAGTAATCCAGTTTTTGCGTTTGCGCCGCTTCTTGGATCGAGCGAGAGGACCGCTGCCACCGGGAAGAGCGAGCTGGCCGTCCAGAGTCAGCGCCGATTTGAGCGTTACAAATGGCTTGCCCGTGCGAATCCATTTGGCGAAATCTTCGTTCAAGCGCCGCGCTTCCGGCTCGAGGATCCCTGATTCCACTTCGATCGCTGCTGCGCGCAGCCTGGCGAATCCGGCGCCAGATGTCTTTGGGTTAGGATCTTCCATTGCGGCAACGACTCGGCGGACTTTGCCCGCGATGATGGCTTCCGTGCAGGGGCCGGTGCGGCCAGTGTGATTGCAGGGTTCGAGGGTAACGTACAGCGTAGCGCCGCGAGATTTTTCGCCCGCAGATTTCAGCGCGAGAATTTCGGCGTGATCGCGGGCCTCGTACTGATGAAAGCCTTCGCCGGCGATTTCGCCGTCGCGGACGAGGACGCAGCCCACCGTGGGATTTGGGCTGGCCAGGCCGACGCCTTTGCGCGCCAAGGCCAGCGCGTGTTCCATGAAGCGAATGTCGTGTTCGTTCACGGGTTCAGTTGAACAGCGAGTCGGCGTAGGTTTCGGCGTCGAACGGGACTAAATCGTTGATTTGCTCGCCGGTGCCGACGAAGCGAATGGGCAGGCCCAGCTCACGCGAAATGGCCACGACGATGCCGCCTTTGGCCGTGCCGTCGAGTTTGGTCAGAATAATTCCGGTGACGCCGACAGTGCCGGTAAATTCGCGGGCCTGCGAAAGTCCGTTCTGCCCGGTGGTGGCGTCCAGTACTAGCAAAACATCGTGCGGCGCCCCGGGAATCACTTTAGCAGCGGTGCGCTTCATCTTGTCGAGTTCCGCCATCAGATTGGACTTGGTGTGCAGGCGGCCAGCGGTGTCGACGATGACGGCGTCGAACAACCGCGCTTTGGCGGCAGCGACAGCGTCAAAGACCACGGCAGCCGGATCGGCGCCCGACTTCTGCTTTACGACTTCAATGCCATTGCGCTTGGCCCAAATTTCCAACTGCTCGACAGCGGCTGCACGAAACGTATCCGCGGCGCAAAGGATCACGCTTAAGCCTTCCTGACGAAACCGATTGGCTAACTTGCCGATGCTGGTGGTTTTTCCCGCGCCGTTTACGCCGACGACAAAAATGACACGAGTTTTGTCTCCGTTTGGCGAAGCGATTTTTGCGCCAGGGAGTGTACCGTTGCTGGAAGCCGAAGCATTCAGGATTCTTACTATATGAGATTTGATCTCGCGCTTCAGCTGAGCGCCATCGGAGAGCGCGTTGCGGTCGAGCTTCTCTTTGACCGCTTCGAGGATTTCACGTGTCGGTTTGACGCCCAAGTCAGCGGAGAGCAGCGCGGTCTCGAGGGAATTGAGAACCGCCGGATCAATCCGGCGCTCACCCAGAAAAATATTGTCTACCGTTTCAGAGAGCGCAGCCTTCGTCTTGCTGACGGACGCTTTCAGGCGTTCGAGAAGGCTGGGCTCTTTCTTTTCTTCGTTGCCAAAGAGGGAAATCATTAAGATTAGCGGCAACTCGCCGCGGGCCACAACACCAGTGTAGCAGAAGGCTGCGGATGAACCGGAAGACGAGCGGCTGCCGCCCGGTGCCGACTATACGCTCGATCCTTAGCCTGGCTAGAACCCGCAAGGAGCCAGATCAAAATGTCTGGCAATTGTGGGGAACTAGTGCTGTCCTGATTGCGTTTATATGGAGGGCGTTCAGGCGCGCCTAATTCCTCGGTGACGGAGAGCTAGTTATGACCAGTCGAGTTTATCTTATGGCGGTTGCAGCGTTGTTCGCGGGCGATATTGCTTTCGGACAGGAGCACAAGATCAAGCGTTCGGATCTGCCGGCCGCGGTTGAGAAGACCGTGGCTGCGCAGAGCGAAGGCGCAACGATTCGAGGCTTCTCGACCGAGAAAGAGCACGGTCAGATTTTCTACGAAGCCGCACTGACCGTCGCCGGCCACACGAAGGACATCCTGATCGATGCCAAGGGCCAGGTGGTCGAGGTCGAGGAGGAGGTCGTGTTCGACCAACTGCCTGCCCCCGTCAAAACAGGACTCCTGGCCAAGGCGGCAAAAGGCCAAATCAAAAAGGTGGAGTCGCTCACCAAGCACGACACGTTGGTGGCGTATGAAGCCCAGGTGGTTACCAACGGGAAGCGGTCAGAAATCCAAGTCGGGCCGGATGGAAAGCCCTTGCGCCACGAAGAATAACCTAGACGTGAACTTCGACCGCGGAGAGGCGAAGTTTGCCGTGCTGGATGGCTGATTCTAGCGCGCTGACGACGGCGGCGTCGAACTTTGAGCCGGTAAGCGACTTAATCCGGTTGAGCGCGAACTCGATGTCCATCGCCGATTGGTACGGCCGGTTGGTGGTCATCGCGTCTAAAGTATCGGCCACGCCGATGATGCGTGCCATCAACGGAATTTGCTGGCCCGCCAAGCCGTAAGGGTAGCCGCGCCCATCGATGTGCTCGTGGTGCAGCTCGATACCCGGCAGCATTTCTTTCAACTGCGAAACCGGACGCATGATGTTCGCGCCTTTCACGGTGTGCTGCTTCATCAGCTCGAACTCTTCAGGCGTCAGCGAGCCAGGCTTTTTCAAGACGCGGTCTTCGACGCCAATCTTGCCGACATCATGCAGCAGCGCGGAAATGCGCAGCTTGTCCAGCTCTTGCGCGGAAAGCTTCAGTTCCTGGCCAATCAGCATCGAATACTTCGCCACGCGCCCAGAGTGACCGCGGGTATATGGATCCTTTTCGTCGATCGCGGCCGCGAGCATACGGATCGAGCCGATAAACAACTCGCGATTCTCTTCGGCGGCTTCCTTGAGCCGCTCGATGTATTCCTCGATGTCGCCGGCCATTTTGTTGAAGTTTTCCGCAAGCTCGCTGATTTCCGCAGCTCCTTGCACCGGAGAGCGCTGATGGAATTCACCGCGGCTGATGGCGCGCGTGGAGGCCGCAAGAATACGAATTGGGCCGCTGATTCCAACGGCAAAGAAATAACCGAAGAGCACGGCGACCAGCACCACCACGGTCACGAACGCGAAGGCCTGGCGGTTGAGCTCGGTGACGCCGGCATCGGCTTGCGCTTCGTTCAAGCTGCGCTGCACCACGACGGCCCAATTGACTTCCGGAAATGTGCTATAGGTCCCAATCATTTCCACGGTCCGTTTTTTTGCCTTTTCGGAGAAACGGATGGTCTCAGTATTACGAAGCTCCTGTGGAAGTGCTTTGATCTGCGAAATCAATTGCGAATTGACGTCGGTTCCGGGAACGAAGTTCTTGGTGTCCGGATGCGCAACGATATGCCCGTAATGGTCCACGACGAAGACCGTACGGCCACGCACGCTCGAATCCTTCAGGCGGCGAAGAATCGGCTCCAGGGAAACGACCGCGGCCAGCATGCCCGTAAAATTATCATTCGCGTCCTTCAGCGGTACCGCGATCACAAACGCCGGGCGGTTGTCCGGAGCCAAAGCCAGCGGATCGCTCCTAAATCGCACGACGTGAAGTTCCTGCGATTGCAGGCAAGTAACGAAAGCGCGTTGCAGCGCCTTGGCAACGAACGGATCTTGTTCGGCGCGGAAATTCCCCTGCGATGCCGTTGTGCCTTTGCCGGACTTGCCCACAGCGGTCAGATAGATAAAAGTTTCGCGGTTGCTGTCGACGAAATTCTCCAGAAGCCTAGTGACCTTGGGTTCGGCTACCGGGTCTTCCACGTTGTCACTCAGCCCGGTGAGCGCCAGGATCTGTTTTTCGCTGACTAACTGCTGCGTTTGATTGGACTCGAAGGACTGAATTTCCTGCGCCAGCGATCGCGTCAAGTCGGTCTGTTGTACGCGCTCGGTGTCCATCAGCTTGTCCTGGCTAAGCATCAGCACTTGACGGTGATACAGGCCGATGGGCAGCGCGCTCACCAAAAGCAGGGCACCCAGCACCAGCCAAAGGATGCGCACGCGTCCCGTGCGTAGACGTTTCACCAGGATTGGGATGTTGAGGGCCATTGCGTCCCACCATTTTACGCCGCGAACCAGGGCGCCCGGGCAACGGGCAGCGGCGACGGTGCGGAAGTGCAAATGGGACCTTGGTACTACGAATCTTGGCCGGTAATCGCGCCGATTCTCGCGCTTGCCGTTGCAGCGGTCAACTTATTGAAATAACAGCCCTTATTTTCACTCTTTCTTGAGCGGACGCTCCATGATGTCTCGGATCGCCTCGCGGGCGGACTTGCCGCCATGCAGAATGGCTTCGACCTGCTCGGTAATCGGCAGCTCGATATCGTGCTCGCGAGCCAGTGCCAGCAAGGCTGCCGCGGTACCAACGCCCTCCGCCACCATGCGCATGGTGGACAGGATCTCAGCCAGCGGTCGGCCACGACCCAGTTCCACGCCGACTTGCCGATTCCGGCTGAGCGCCCCGGTGCACGTCAAAACCAGGTCGCCCAGCCCGGCCAACCCGAACAGAGTCTCTTGTTTTGCACCGAGGGCAACGCCCAGGCGAGTCATTTCCGCCAACCCGCGAGTGACTAGCGCCGCCGCTGCATTGAAACCCAGCCCAAGGCCTTGGCAAGCACCAGCCGCGATGGCGATCACGTTCTTCATAGCCCCTGCCAGTTCCACCCCAAGGACGTCCGAATTGCTGTACACCCGGAAACCCGGTGCCGCAAACTCTTCCTGGAGCTCATCGGCCAGCGCGCCGTTATGCGAAGCTAGGACAATCGCCGTAGGCTCGCCCCGTGCGGCTTCCGCCGCGAACGATGGGCCGGAGAGCACCGCCAGCCTCCGCGAAAGATCAGCGCTTTCGCCGGCGAGCACCTGCGCGATGACCTTGCTGATCCGCAGGTGCGTGCTCGGCTCCAGTCCTTTGGTTGCGCTGACCACGATGGCATTCGCCGAAAGATGCGGTGCCACTTGCGAATAAATGCCGCGGGCGTGAGCCGAGGGCACGGCGCCGATTACGATGTCCCTGCCGCCCACGCTTTCTCGCAAGTCGGACATTACCCGGATTTCGACCGGAAGAAAGACGCCTGGCAGGTAGGTGCTGTTCTCGCGATTGCGCTTTAGGACTTCCGCAAGCGCAGCATCGCGAGCCCACAGCGAGATTTCGTGTTTGCGCGGACTTCGGGAAAGCACAATCGCCAACGCGGTGCCCCAACTCCCCGCTCCCAAAATGGCAATCTTCTTCATCGGATCTTCGTCATCGGCGAGGGCTGCTCATTCGGTTTGTTTCCGCTTGCTGAAAGAAAACCTCGGTTCGTCGCCTTGCACCAGCCGCTGAATGTTGGCGTCGTGCTTCCAGATAATTAGGGCGGAGGCGGCGAAAGTTCCGGCCGTAACGATCAACGGCGGGGCATGGGGCGGCGCCCAGAGAAAGTAGATGAGCAGCGGCATGGCGGCGGCTGCGGTGATGGAGCCTAACGACACGTAGCGCCCATAGGCCACGACAACTACGAACAGTGTCAACGCCGCCAGCGCTGCCAGCGGACTCAGCACGGCGAAGACACCCAGAGCCGGCGCCACTCCCTTGCCTCCTTTGAAGCGCAGCCAGACGGGAAAACAGTGGCCCAGCAATGCCGCGAGTGCTGCGAGCGTCATCCACATGGCGCTGCCATTGGTGTAGCGCTCGGCGAGCAAAACTGCTGCTGCTCCTTTGCTCGCGTCCAGTGCCAGCGTAAGAATCCCGGCGAGCGGGCCGGCCACCCGTGCAACATTGGTCGCGCCGATGTTGCCGCTTCCGGATTTACGCAAGTCGCCTGCCCCGCGGATCCGCGTCAGCACAATACCGAAGGGAATCGAGCCGAGCAGGTACGCCGCCGCGAGAATCCATGTTTCGTGGAAGGGGACCTGGGACATTGCCTCAGCTCTCCGAAACAAATGAAAAAGATTGCACGCTAGTGTACTCCGCACCCGCCGGTTTCAGCTTGCTCTCGATTA
>Ga0207015_1147_pt1 | contig 19621 bp, 11 predicted proteins | sample Alteio_BWMinCont_53_FD_153486 | JGI IMG/M metagenome (GOLD analysis project Ga0207015, IMG submission 153486) | Enriched cells from forest soil in Barre Woods Harvard Forest LTER site, Petersham, Massachusetts, United States -... | ecosystem: Environmental > Terrestrial > Soil > Temperate forest >...
GCAACGTCCATGTGAAACCAAATACGATGGTGCGCCCTTGCGGACGCGCCAGTGCGCGGTAGTCATCATAATATTTGAAGAAGGCTGAGAGATTCCTTGCCGGAAGAATGAGATTCGCCTGCGCACCAATCGCATGGACGGAGTAAAACGAACATTTCAAACTGAAACCTCCGTTCGTTGATGATTCTCGCGATCGGGAGTAATATTTACGGCCAAGAGTGACAGGGCCACTGGAAAAGAAAAATCGCGGCAGCGAGACCGCCGACTCAGCACACGTGGGATCGACCCTCGAGCGAATCGGCGAATGGAGATTCCGATGAAAAAGAGAATGACGAAAATTACGTGGACGACCCTGGGCCTGGTGTTTACAGTTCTTTTCCCGATCACCACTCATGCACAGGCAGACACTGCGCCGGATCAATACAAGGCCGACAATATGGCGCGGATCGAGGCTCTATCCGCGAAGACGGAGTTCGAGGGACATTTCTCATTGCCGTATAAAGTGCAGTGCCACATGCACAAATTGGAGCCTGGCGATTACACGGTGGTGGTAAAGACACTCGAAGACGGCATGAAATTGGTGATGTTCCGACGGGAGGGAAGTGAGGTCGTGGTGGAGTCTCGACCTATCTCGCCAACCCCGGCTCCCGACCAAGGACACAGCGCCGTTTTGGTAAGGCACGGACAGGGGCCAGGAAGCTATACGCTCGAAGCGGTTTACGTGGAGAGCCTCAAACTGGTTTTAATGCTCGACGAGAGTGGACATACGCAACTCCTCGACAAAATTTTTGCGGGCGTGAAGCGCGTTCCGATTTCGTGACCTGATTGCGCCGTTTGGCTACGTCGTCCAGAGCATCTACAATTCGGAATCCGCGCGGGTTGAGGTACTTTTTCACCGCTGTTTGGAGATAGTGATTAACGCGCTTACCGTCCATGTGGAATTCGGACGATTTGACTTTTCCGGTTATCCGACTCTCCATAAACTTGATTGCATAAGTTCTCTGGAATCAATGAATCGGTCTGGACAAGTTTCTGGCACTAGCGACGCGTCGAAGACGCAGTCAGGACTTGACCGCGCGGTCCGACGGCTTTGGCATCATGGAAGGCTGAAATTCAAGAGACGAAAACTATCTTTAAGCACCGCATACTCCTCGTCGCTGACTAGCGCGAAAACTCGGCGGCGGGGCAAAGCCTCGTTCGCAGCACCTTGTTCGGCGAAAGCTTCTTCTCCAATTCTCCGATTCTCTGCTCATTCCGTTATTTTTCTTCCTGCGCACACGTTGCGCAATCAGATTGAAACGGGTATCTTGTCTGTGCCTCACGTGCCCATTTTAGAGCGTCCGTGTAATTGCCGAGCGCCTTATAGCACTGCGATAACTCTAAAGCGGAGCTATGCGAATACTCTCGATATCTCTCCGTATTCTTCGATTTTGATGCCAAGAGTGCGTTGAAAAATGCTATGGCTTCCGTGTATTGCTTCTTCTCTTTGCAGAGAATTCCAAGATTGAATACAGCTTCTGGCCACGCTGGTGATTCAACGTATCGCAACATCACATTTGACCAGTTTGTCTGTGCTCCGGAGAAGTCTCCTGATTCGTGCAGCACATTTCCTGCGGCGAGGAGTGCATCTGCTGCCGCCTCCTTCGTGACTCCACCGAGGTCGGGTATTGCGCTCAGAACGATCACCTGTGCCTCTGAGTCATGTCTAGCTGCCAGTAATGCAGCGATCAGAAAATACCTCTCCACTTCAGGACCAATCTCCTCTTTCCAGAGTGCCGCTATTGGTCTAGTTCGATTGTGAAACCATTGGGGACCGGTTTCTAGGAAGAAGGTTCTGTAATCACTCAGCTCGATGCGCCCTGACGCGTGCCATTTCTTAAGAATGCCAATCCTCGTTTGAAGCATTTGTTTCCAATCGGCTTCCATCTGCCCATTCATCAAGGTCGACAAGACTTGCGCAGCTTCTGCATACTTTCCATCCTCAGCCAAATCCTCACTGTTGCAGACCGCTCTGGCAAATGGATCTGAATAGTCGCGTGTTATTGGGACTGGCCCTTCCTTCGCAGCAATCTGCTCCACCTGCGTCATATATTGCCTAAGGCGAACCTGAGAAGAAGGAATGCCATCAGCACGCCCCAACTGAGTCGTGTGTGCTCCAATTAAGATCACTAGGCACATTGATCGAGCAGTCCACATCGCATGTCACCCCTTTAAGACGGGCGATCGTTTCACTTCAAGCTTCCCACGCATCATCATGCTCCGCAGAAGAGGCTGCGATATTGCGGCTGCATCGACTAAAGATGGCCAGGATACTTCCTGGGTACATATTTATCTTGTCTGGGATTGGCTGGCAGTCCACGCCACCGTTTCTCACAAAGGCCAGCTATCAAGGTGCGATTGGGCCTGGAACGCGCTCTTTAGCATTCGGCCCGTCGTTATGTGAACTAATCGGGAGTTACAGCCGGAGCGATGCGCTGTTTGGGCAATTATTTTTTGCTCCGCTGGCAAATTCGTGTCAACGCAAAGTAGAAATGTCCGGTTTTTCGCCAGATAGAAATGTCCGCTTCCATGGTTTTCTCCAAGGGTGATTTGCAGGCACATGGTATTTGGGTGTGATTTTGTTTTTGGGTCTGGGTGTTTGTATCAGGGAAAGGCCTGCTGAAGTGGAGGACCCGCCAGTCCCGGTCACCCAAGAGGGCTTGGGGTAAAACGGCATCGTCCGTCGCAGTGTCCGCTGTCACCATGCCGTTCTTGGGTGTTGGAGGGCTACCGTTATATCCACGTTGCCCGGGGTCAACCAAAGACCTGAACTTGTCTTTCCCTTGGGCTTTCAGCTGCCGCTGTGACATAGCCGGTGTCAAAACCGTATCTGTTATGCGACTCTCGGTGCAAATTCGTTGCTTGTAGTGATCGAGTCGAGTTCGTCGTCAAGTTGCTCTCGAACACGCTCGGCACACAAAAAAGGGCGCCTTGCGTGACAACCGCCGCAAGGCGCCCCGTGTTCTATGCGATGCTTCTTACATTCTCAACAGCCACCGCTAAGTGCACAGTTCTCGTCATTGAAGAAGATGCCATACTTTCCTTGGGCTGACGCAACTGAGATTGGTATGGTAAACGCGTTGTTATACATTGTGATTATATACGTCGTTGGCGTTGTGGCCCCAGGATAGAACGGCGTTACTTGATGATCGGCATAGTTGATGTAGTCATAAGCCAAGCTATTCGACCAGAAATCCCAAATGTAATTCGCGAGTGGGTACAAACAGCTTCCCCCGCAGCCTGGCCGCTCGACGATGTACTCGGCGCTCTTTCCTATCAGTCCGGGCCCGCTCACCCAGGTTAGCCCGTAACAGCCACCCGTGTTCAGCGTTTCATCGATGACGCACACGATCTGTTGGGCCGTCCCTCCGTAATTTTGGGTTTGGACAAACACGTCGTCACCCGGAGTCGGCGGGGTAATTACACAGATTATGTTGTAGCTTGGGAACCATTCGATCCAGTCGCAATAATACGGGGTCGTGGTGCCGCCACTGCAGTACGCCTGTGAGAGGCTGCCACCTTGCACCACAGTACCATTGGTGAAGCCGTCGATACCATTCCAGCTTACTTCGATGTCATAGCCTCCATCGCAAGCACCGCGCGCCTGCTGAGCAACTGGCGTGTTGAAATCCGAGTTAATAAAGTAAAACGAGGTGTTTTTGATGTATTTTGTGTTCTTATTGGTGTTCGCGATACCGCTCCAATTGGAGGAGGTAGAGGTTGACGGCGTACCCGAAATTCCAGCCGTATCCATTGAAGCCGGGCCGTGTATCATCGGTTGACTACCATAAGGCATTTCTCTGAGTTTATTGGGATCGGGGGCGATCTTCATTGCCTTCACGGCCTTCGCCCAGCGAGCGTAACTGTCTGGGTCGGCCTGCGGGTCGGGCCGTACTGGGTAGCCGTAGCGCGCAAGATCCATGTCCTCCGCTTGCAGTGGATCGAATCCTGACGGAGCAGCAGGGAACGTGTGGATCCCTTTTATGTTGGTCGGAATGGTGGCGGAAGCTGCATACATAGCTCCAACTGCATCTCTATCACTTTGGGCTGACGTCACCCTGGGGGAACTGAACGCTAGCACAGCCAATGCAATAAACATTACTGCGATCGTTCTAAACTTCATATCGAGCCTCCATTAGGGTTCGAAGTTGATGACCTGCTCTGGGCACGAGGGGTGCCCGACCCGAAAGACCCCACATCAAAAGCTGGGCTGAAATCTGCCCCCGTACCTTCCATAGCGGAATCCTCGCTCCAAAACTGTCAACGGTTTCAACACATCTAGCCGATGCCGGTCACGATCGGTATGAGGTGGAAAGCCAGGACTCACCACATGGCCTCGACCAACTCCGAACCTGCGGCCCGGAGCTAGCCTTTTAGTGCGCGTGGACCGGAGTATCCTTCGGAGACCGGGGGAACGTCAATGTTCGGCATCCGAACTTCTTCTGAACTTCCTCTGAACTTTGGCTATACAGCCATTGCAATAACTTCCGCAGCGATACTTCTGTACTTCGTATATCCTCCTTAACTGCCTAATCTACCCCTCGCTCTCTATAGCGGGATCTGAGGTGGGAAACTGTCATCGAGGTCCACTCTCTCCGGTTGCCCGGAAAACGGACGGACGATGCATCGCGGGGAGCTTGCGCCCGGGGACGCGCCCGAATCAATGCACGACAAGTGATTTATTGGTGAAGTTTAGGTGAACTCCCAAGCGTATGGAAGATAACGGGTTGCAGACACGGAGCCATCTGAAGAAACGCGCGTGCATCCTGCGATCAAAGAAGATCGCTGAGTTATGTCCGCCAAAGTATCAAACCCGAAAACGGTGCGGTGGTCCCGAACAAGTCGAATCGCAGCGGCAGCCTAACCCCCGGACATCTCAAAAAATCGCTCTCTCCAAAACGCTAATCGATGCCAGCGCGTTCGCCGGCACGAGCATGAATTTGCAGGCGATGTACGTCCGCGTAACTTATCCCTAACTTTTAAAAATGCTACGCGGGGATCTCGACGATCTTGGGCGCTTCGAAGTGGCTAGAAAGATGCAGAACCTCACGGGCTTCACTAACGCGCTGTTGTGCTAACCCACATGGGCCAAAGCGCTGGACTGGCGGGGCCATGGGCGATTCCATTTCCAAGAACGACAGATCGACAGCAAACTCTAAGGAAAGAAAGCAAGTTACGCCAAGAATCGATGCGACGCGCTGGAAAATCCTAGTATGGTTTTCAGCTTCTCGCGCAACGTGTATTAATCCGGTGCAGCTCAAGCGCATTTGCTGCGCCGCAAACCGCAACCGATGACGCCGCAAAATCCCACGTGAAGAAGATATCGCCGAAAGGTCAGGGCACTATAACGTTCTTGGGGGAACGATCAGCGGAAGATACTGACCGGTACCAAGCGACAGAATACGCCCGGAAGCACGCGAAGTACCTTTCCGATTAGCACCGCTTAAAATTGGCAGGATATTTCGCGTGCGTTCGATTAACCCATTTGAAGGTGGCCGCTCGCGCTTGCGGTGGAAGCGGGCTAATGGCTGGAGCCGGTCTAACGGCTATGGGAATTGAATCTTTTTTCGACTGTAGCCTATTGATTTTGCATGGCTTAGGAAAATCAGAGAGAATAGAAAATCGTAGTTAAAAGCACTACCTTGCTTCAAATCTGCGACTTATCCCGCATAAAAACCCGCCATCGAATCGACTAGATTTATCTAACACAGGCACCCCAGAAACAGCCCAAGTCATATGTGGAACGTGTGAGCTACGAACCAAAAGGTCAGGAGTTCGACTCTCTCCGGGCGCGCCACTCCTTCCCCGCCAAACGTCGGACTGACACGATCATTGTCTTCGGCAATCTAGTAAAGATCCGATCGCGGCTTTGGCTACAATTCCGCGACTCGACGCTTCAGTTCACTGGCAATCTTGCCAGCGTCTTGATCCGCCGCAAACCGGACTGGTTTACCGATCGTCACGCGAACATGTCCGGGGCGTGCGATGAGGCGTTCTGTTTGGCGCAAGTCGAACAGCCCGTCCAAGCGAATAGGTATTATCGGCAATCCCAGTTGAGTTGCCAGCAAACCGATGCCCGCACGAAAATCGTGGAGCTGGCCGTCTGGCGTCGTTAGACCTTCCGGAAATATCAAGACGTTCCATCCACGGTCCGCAAGGTCACCTGCGAAAGAAAAGCTGCGACGGAATCCCGATTCTCTGGGTAGCGGGAAAACGTTGAAAAGCGCAATCACAAGAAAGTATCGCAGGCGTTCTACTATGCGCGAGAACAGATTCAATTCTGCGGACGGATGGAGCATCTCCTTAAGCCGCTCGCCCCTCATGGAGGTTGCCAGACGGTGGCGGAATCTTGCCGGTAGCGCTGCAAGGATCCAACCGATGTCGATATACGTCACGTGATTGGAGACCACCAAGGCGGGACCATTCAGCCCGCGCAGATTTTCGCGCCCTTTGACGCGAGGAGCGGCAAGAATGTAAGTAGCCGGCCAAACCAGCAGGTAATAGACCGCGAGCCGTATCCATGTCACCAGCCAGTTCTGCCCCCATTGCGGATAAGTGTATTCGCGTCGCGAGGCGGATGGTTTCTGGAGCAATTCCTGCAGTTGGCCCACCGTTTTAATTTCACTGAATTTCTCTTCATTCAAATCAACCTGGTAGCGTCCCTCGAGTGCGCTGATCAGTTCCATGCGATCTAACGAGCTCATGTTCAATTCGGCGTCCAGCGCCGCATCGGGCGAGAGAGTGCTCAATGGGCGGCCGCTAATGCGTGCGAGAAGTTCACTGAGTGGACTGGCGCCTTGGGCTTCGGTCTGCATGCCGAGCTTTGCCTCTGCTACCGCTCGTATGCGCGGTAACAGCGGCTTTTGAGTTGGTGTGCGAGGGAAGTCTGGATCCGGCCATACGACCCAGCGATGAATCTGCTGGAATTCCGCGAGCGACTTGTTCGCGTTTTGAATCGCAAGCACCGCATCCACGCTGGGATTGTCGAGCAGCAGGACCGCGCAAGGCTCCGCATTTCCGTCTCGCTCAAGCGGGATAATCACGCTTTCCTTCACTCCCGGCTGTTCACGCAATGCACGCTCGAGGTCTTGGGGATAAATTTTCATACCAGCGGGCGTGACGATCACATTTTTCTGCCGGCCTTTAAAAAAAAGACGCCCTTGCCCGTCCACTTGCGCCAGGTCGCCCGTGTGGAACCATCCATCCTCGCCGACCACCGCTTCAAGCTGCTGGCCACTCCAATACCCGGCGGCTATATTTTCACCGCGAACCAAAATCTCCCCGCTCGCATCAACTTTCAATTCCATCCCGGGGAAAAGTTTACCGATGGAGCCTTTGTCAGAGCGGAACGGATGGTTCAAGCTGATCAGGGACGTGGTCTCCGTTAGCCCGTAGCCTTGAATCACCGCATATCCCAACCGATTCCAGAAAGTTTCAGTGGGAGCTGGAAGCGCGGCACCACCCGAGATAAATGCCCAGAATTTCCACCCGAGTTGGTGATGGATTCGCCGGTACCTCCACCAGCGCAACAGGAAATGTTCATTTTCCGAAGCCGCCAAGTCCTTTTTGAATTTTTCGAGCCTACCTTCAGCCTCCATTTGCCCCTCAATTTCTCTCCGCAAAGACTCGATCAATCGCGGAACCGCGATTAGCACCGAAACACGCTGACGACCTATGGTTTCCAGCAGTTCCACCGGTTTCAAAGATTCGCGAAAAATGGTATTCGCGCCCAATATTGGCGCGATAAACAATGCAAGCATCTGTCCGAAAATATGGCTGAGCGGCAACAAATTGAGAAAACGCAATGGATGGAAAATCCTTTCGTAGCGCAAATATTTTTTGATCTCGCGCTCGAGCGGCTCAATATTTGCCAGAACGTTCCCGTGCGTGATCACCACGCCGCGCGGCTCCGCCGTGGTGCCCGAAGTGAAGACAATCTCCAAGATATCCTGCCGCGAAATTTGAGAAGAAGCGTAATTCGAATCCGAATGCCGAGCGATGGCGGCAGGAATCGATTCAATAGCTAAGGAGGGAATGTCCAGACCATTCGCTTGTACTCCCTCCGAGTAAACAACCAATTTCGCTTGCATCTGATGGGTTACGCGCGAAGAAAAGTCCCTTGTGGAAACCCGATCGATCGGTACCACCACCGCGCCCCGCAGTAAGCATCCCCAGAACACAACTGCCCATTCGGCGGAATTTTCCGCCCAAAGCAGAACAGCGTCGCCCTTTGCTATGCCACGGGTTTCCAGTTCTCGAGCAAACCGTCGAGCATCGGCAGCGACTTGTTGATAGGTCCAGCGATTCGTTCGATAGCCGCGGTGGGCTGTGAAAGCGACGGCGGCGTTCCCAGGGAAATATTCCAAAAAGAACTCGAAGAGAGATTTGCGAGCCATTGGATATGAACGGAGGGTATCTTACTTGAAGACAGCTCGAACGTGTCTCATCTCTAGCGTAGGGGAGTTGTGAGAATTCGTTGCCGCGACGACAGCTTGAGAAGAATGGACGTGTAACGATCTAATCGCGAGTCGAGGAGGCTTGTTTCTAGCCTCCTCACCCGTATGATTGCCGACCGATTTCTTACCGGGAATATCGGTCTAGTTCGCTTAACAGCGGCTGTGCGGCCTCCGGGGCAGGAGCTCGTCCCCCGAGGACGTCGTGGCGCGAAACGCCCGGGCCATACATCGACTCATCCCCGCTCTTATCCGCATGTACCACGGTTCCGTCCAAGCTTACGCCCGCGAAAATTCCCTTGCTGCGCGAATAGGACAGAATTTCGGCGGTCAGCGAAACATCGGTGCTCGCAGTCGCGTTGCGACCTACCGGGCCTGCCGCCACTGAAGCATCGCCGCCCAGTTTGAATTTATCAGCTAACAAACGACCCAATGCGTGATCGTTCATGAACAGGAGAATCAGATCAGTGGACGAGCCACCGGCCTGGTAGCCAAAGCTCCCGCCTTCCACGGCTAGGAAAATTGGCGCGCTCCATCCATTCGCAGTGCGGCAAACCGCTACACCGCGCCCGTAGTTAGCACCGAATATGAACGCGAACTTTTTCTCGCCCGGAATGATCGCGATGCATCGGGCCTTGTTAAGAACGCCAGGTGAGATAGCATCCGGGGCATTCATGATCTCCTGGAAAACTTGAGCCGCTCTCTGCGTGCGGTTGATATCGTCTTCCTTGTCAGACGCAGAGGTGACGAAAGGTAGAACCAGGAACACAGCTAAAGCTAAACAACCTAGAAAATATTTTTTCATTCTGTCACTCCTTATGATTTTGTTGCGATCGCCACACCCATGCAACCGGGCGAAAAATGAGACCCTAGCTTGAGGATTGCTCCACCAACGCGCAGCTTAAGTTATGGAGGCAGGCATTGGTATACAAGGAGGCCTGTAAAAAGAGCAGGGACACGCCGTAGGATCAAGGAAGTGTCTGTATTACAATAAGTTACGGAGGATCAGAGCTAGGGTTGAAGCTGCACCAGGTCGGGCTTCTGGGCCTTTGCTGGCTTGCCAGCCGTCCATCGCGCGGGACGCAATCCACCCGACCTCGTCGAGCATTCCAGAACGCAAGATATTCTTGCAGATAACCTGGCCGAGAAAGCATAGGACGCGTGATGGTCCAATGAATATTTACTTCTCCCCCTTCGATATTTTTCAGGATGCGCTCGTAGGTAGCTGGCTTGCGTCGAATGTCGTGGTCTTCTGGCAAGCCATCGATCGACACCGCAACGCGCACGCGCGGGATTCTCATCCATTCAGCCGGGATTGGAATCACGGCGCTCGTCACTACCAGGGTAAACACAGACGTCTCGCTCAACGCCGGCAGAATTCGGCTTAGTTCGCGATGCCGTACCAGCGGTTCTCCGCCAACCAGCGAGACATGCATCGACTTGTGCTTGCGGACCAAATCAAGCACACCATCCACGAGCGCGTCTCCGCGTTTATCGTTCAATTCCCGTAGCGTAAGGCCGCCTGACAAATGCGTATCGCCGTAAGCGTAGCATCCAGGACAACTGAGAGGGCATTCGCGAGTGATCTCGATGGAGAGCAAAGGCACTCGGCCCGCTAGAATCCGTCCCCAGGACGTAAGGATTTCGCGCGGTGTAATGCTTGGATTAATCGCAGTTGACGACATATTAAGAGTAGAAGCTAGTTTTACGGTAAGGGGCTGCACGTTTTCAACTATAGGTGGGAGCGGTGTGTTTTCTTGCTAATGGCGGCGCAAAAAGCGAATATCGCGCGGCGCAGATCGCGTTATTGAGCTGCGCCCTGCTGTTCTATAAAACGCAGTGCGTCTTCCGCGGATCGGCTTCCGGCTGCCGTGCCTATCTTGTTCGACTCTGTGGTTGAAAACAACGGCTTACGCCTTGGCGAGAATTTTGTAGGGTCGAATGTTCCGCGTTTCGTATGGAACACCCAGACATATTCGCGACGATTCTTGTCCGCATCCGATGGTGAAACGACCGCGGTGTCTATCGTTGTTAGAGGGGTAAAGTCAGAGAATCCGTTCTTGTCGGTATGAACCGGCGTGGGCATCGTCCCGTTAAAAAAATCAGCGTCATGAGTGAAAATCACCACGAAATCCACCATTGAAGGTGAGGGAGCCGGACAGATACCGGAAAAATTCTTGCCTCTGTTTTGCGTCATCCATCGATACTGATTCGGCGAAAGCCCGTACGCCGAAAAATAAATTTTGCAGTTTTCTTTTCGTTCGAGCGGTTCCATCAGAGGTTCCTCTTCCTCGTCAGGATCGCGCGGGCTTGCTGCGTGAACATTTTCGACTGAAGGCACGGGCTGGCTAGAGACATTGTCAGCCAAGACAACGCTTGCATGGCTTACTGGGAGGACTGGAGCTGTAGCCGCTACGGCTGGCTTGGAACTTGCAACCGTCTTGCTCGAGGATGCTTTCGAAGTTGCGGTCCCGGAGGTCTTGGGAGCAGGCGTGGACGAACTTGAAACGGCAACAGTTCTTCCCGAATTCGTTTTCGCGACAGAAGTTTTGCTTCCGGTGTTATCCGCATTGTTTGTATCGGAAGATTTCGTTTTGTTGGAGCGCGCCGGAACCGTTTTCACAGACGAGCTAGCCGCATCAGAGGCTTTGCTGGCCGATCCCGTTGAAGTATTCGTGCTCGGCTTGGCTTGTGAATGCGCAACGTTTGGCGCGGCATCGGGCTGTTTTGAATTTAGTGCGGTGGTCGAAGACGCAACAGAATTCTTTAATTCGGTCGACGCAGGAATGGTTGTCGTGCCGGAACGGGAAACCCCGGCCGATTCACCTTGGGGAATAGGCGCAGCTACCATGGCAGGTTTCGCCGAATCGGTGCTCCTAGGATTTGCAACCGGCTTCGCATTTACGCTGGAAGCGCTGTTCGCGCGATTCTTTGCGCGTGCCGCAGCAACAACCGATTGCCGCTCTTCCTGTCCTGGCTGCGTTTCACCTCCACTCGAATTATTTTCGTCCGCATCTGGACGCTTGGGAATCGCTTTGGCTTCCACGTAGCCTTCTCTGCCGCCTGAAGTTCGAATCTTCACATATCCTTTCTCGCGTCCAAGAACCTCCACCGGCTCGCCGCACTTTAATTTCATAGCTACGTCATAGCTATTCAGCGAGTCATAAACCCATACGCGGTCTTCGTTCACGCCGCACTTTAATGGGCTTGTTTCCGCTGCTCGTGTGGGAAACGCAGAACAACCGGAAAGCAGGACCAGTGTCAGCGCGATTTTAGCTTGCATTATTCCTACCTCCGTTAAGCGAAATAGTCTGCGCTCTTGCACGCGGTCGATCCGATCATCCCTTGCTTTTTTGAGCCGCGGCTCAGCGACAGTGCGTGACTTTGCTCGAAGGCGGCGAAAGGGATGATCCAGCATGTCAAATCTTTCTGGACTGCGTTGAAACACCTGAATCTACACGGCAAGTATGCGCGGCCGGAAAACGAAGCCACAACTGGACAAAAGGACAGAACAAGGGCAGGGAAGCGTCTTCGCTTTCTGTTCTAAAACTACGTGGGTTGGGCCGCTCGAAAATTATCGACCGTCAAGATCTGTAAAACAAAACTACTTCTTGGCGATGTTTACTTTCATTTCTTGAAGCTCGGGACGATCCGCGCCCGGCGCCGCGATTTTCGCTAGTCGCACAAAATAATCTCGCGCTTCCTGTGACTTTCCAGCAGATTCGGCGGCTCGTGCAGCTCCGTATAATGAATCGAATCTGTTCGGCGAAATGTTCAGGGCCGCTTGGTATTCGATAAGCGCCTCGGAAGGCTGTTTGAGCTCCAGCAATAAATCGGCGAGCATCTCGCGTGCCGGCATCCCAAGCGAATCCATATGTTCCGACTCTTCTCGCTCGGCCGCCTGCCGCATGATTTTCACAGCTTCACCCGATTTGCCTTCCGCGTAAGCGAGCCAGGCCTCCGCTTCGCGTTGTTCAACGCCTTCGCCCGGATCAATTTTGTTTCCCATGTCTTTTTCGTGTTCATTAGACGCCTCATCCGCTTCGATTAATTTTTGAATGTCTTGCTTCGCGCTGTCCACATCGCCGCTGCGTGCCGCGCCGATAGACTTTACCCAATACGTGATCCCCAGGTCGCGCAAGGGAATGTCGCGCACATTGAGCGCCGCCGCCGCTTTCCAATGATGCAGCTCTAGCGCATTGCGCGCTTCGAAAATTGCCTGCATATTCTGAATGGTCCGGGCACCTGCTCCCGGAACGGAAGCCAAAGCAGTCACTAAATTTTCTGCTTTCGCTTCCTGTCCACTCTGCAGATATGCGTAGTCCAAGAAATCCATGGCGTGTGTTTCGTAATGCGCGTCCGCCATGTGCATTTGCGTGTCTTTTGCGGCTGCGGCCATGGCAGCAATATTCGAATCGATCGATTCCTGCCACAAACCCAGGCGCGTGAAAATATGCGCGGGCATGTGCAACGCGTGTGACGACGCCGGGGCGATCTTCGCGTACATGCGCGCAGCTTCCAGGCCCTTCGGAGCGAGTTCAGGCGTGTCGCTGGCATGGATAATGTAATGTGCTACTCCGGGATGGTCTGGATCGGCGGTCAGAAGGGGACTGAGAATCGCAAGGGCTTTCTCGCGGTCGGCCAGATCACGGTCGTTGTATTCGGCCAAGGCGATTAGCGACAAGCCGTAGAACGCGGCCGCATCGATGTCCTTCGGAGTGTCTCGATACAGCTTCGCCATAGCCTCAGAATAAACCCGCGCACGCGCTTCATGGCTCAGCTCCGAATTGTCCTGGTAGAACGCTAGCGCCGCGGAAATATATTCTCGCTCTCGCTCGGTGGTCCCCTCGATCTTTGCGGCTCGCTCCAAATCCTCACGGCCTTCGCGCAAAGTATGCGGCCCGGGAAAATCCCAGAGCTGATGATAGAGCGCCATAGCCTTTCCCCAGTAGGCCATCGCGCAATGCGGATCTTGTTGTGCTGCGTCTCCAAAAGTTTGCTCGGATTGCTGGTATTGAAATGAATGCAGCAGCGCCACGCCTTTTTGCATGGTGAGTTGCGCCGCAGGCGAGCAAGAAGTGGGGAAGTTTATTTTTCCGAGTTGTGCCGCTCGGACGCCGACATGGACCGCGGAGTATTGCGATTGCCTTTCAGTTCCAGCACGGAGCGAGAAGCCTAAACAAAAGATCCCAACAATTGAGAGCACGCCACAAGTCCAACGCATCACGCCGCACCTCCGCCATCGTACTTACGAGAATTGTACACTTCTGCAAATGAACCGCGCAGGCACGAGCCATCGCCCTAGGTCGCTCACTTTTTGTGATGGCCGGCTCGTCGTTTCTTGTCGTATCGAGCCAACGCGTCCTCCAACACCGGGTAAGCCGTTTTGGCTGGAAGAATATCGTCCACTTCCACAACTTTACCTTCGAGATTTTTGTAATCCTGAAAAAAGCGGCGAATCATAGCCAGTTTGTGAGGAGGCAACTCGCTTGCCTCGTGATACTCGTTGTATTCGGGATCAGCGGTAGCCACCGCGATAATTTTATGGTCCTTGGTCCCCGAATCGATCATGGACATCAATCCAATGGTGCGAGCATCCATGATCGTGAGTGGCGCCACAGGCACTTGGCAAAGCACTAGAACATCGAGAGGGTCGTGATCCTCCGCAAGCGATTGCGGAATGAAGCCATAATTTGCTGGATAATACACGGCCGAATAGAGCACGCGGTCCATTTTGATGATGCCGCTCCCTTTGTCGAGCTCGTACTTCACGCTCGATCCCAGGGGAATCTCAATCACAGCGTGGAATTCTCGCGGAACGTTTTCGCCGGGACTTAAATCGTGCCAAGGATGCATCGGAATACCTCCCATTCGAGACCAATTCTAGGTCAGACAGGATGGTTCGTCAGCACGACCTTGCCACCCTGTCGCGCAAATACATAAACGGTCTTGGGCTCGACGGCCTGCAGCGCTTGATCCTTCAAATAATCTTCGGTGAACAGAAAGACTCTCCCCTGGCCTTGCCACAAACGAGTGAACGACTGATTGTCTTCAAAAATATCCGGAGCGCCGGGAAAGAACGAGCCGTACCATAAATTGCCGTCGCGTCCATTCAGCACATGAAGCTCGATACCGGTATAGTAGTTAAGTGTCGAGCCGAATTCGTACTTTCCGTTGATCACAATGGTGTCGCCCGGCTTGTATTCCTTCTGTATCTTTAGTGCAATATTCTTGGAGGTCACTTCCGGTGAGAATATGACGAATCCCTGGTGCACGCAGAAAAGCACCACAATCATCATCCCCGTAAGAGCAAGGTTGCCCTTGAATGGTGCTCCACGGCGGCGAAAAATCCAATTCAGCCCGGTGCCGATTAACAGTGCGAATCCCACTAGCCGAAGCGGCGTACGAAATAATCCAAACGCTTCGATCGTTAAATCTTCCATATGCCCCAAGGACAAAGCGTATTGCCCAGGATGCGGCGCCAGAACGCTCCCAATGTCAGTCCCGGGAGGAAATGGATGAGTCATGGCAAGGACGCTCATGGCCGCGGCAAAGCCCAGCAGGCCGATCGTGAGCAACACCAGCGAAGCTGTTTTTCCGGCTCTGCGTTCACGGCTCCCCATCTCTGACTCGCGCTCTCTCTGCATCCATCCGCCGAGGAGCAATGCCAGAGCCGGCAGCGCCGGGAGCGAATAATATTCCTGTCGCGTCGAAAAACTGAAAAACAACATGATCACACCCGCCCATACTCCAAAGAACAGGTTCGCCTCGGCGCGCGCACTCAACCCATCGCGCCATCGGCGTACTTTCCTAGGAATCTCCTCAAACGACGGGGACAAAAACACGAACCACGGAATCAGCCAGGCCAGCACCAGGGCCCAGAAAAGCAAAAGCGGCACTTTGTCGTAGTCCCGCGGAATTCTCTTATTCAAATACCGCAGCACTTGTTCGTTAACAAAATAAAACCAAAGAAAACCTTTTTCGGGCCCGCTCGGCTGCGCCGGACTGCGTATTGCTGCCAGAATGTGCCACGGCGCCGCGACAATCAGAAACACCAGCGTGCTGGACAAAGGACGCATGGCCAGAAGCTTCTTAAAGTTTCCAACCAGCAGAAGAAACACAAAAACAATCATCCCGGGAAACGCGAGGCCAATCAGACTCTTAGTCAGAACATTCAGCGCGACCATCACTGCGAATCCCCAGCAAGCCCACCGCTCCGGCTTCTCCTGGTCGTAAGCCACCAGGAAAAAATACAGACTCAGCGTAAGCCACATCGCCACGATTGCGTCGGGAATCAGGAAGCGCGTATAAACAAAAATCCCCGGGGCGGTAATCAAAATGACCGCTGCATAAAATCCCGCCTCCGCGCTCAAAAACCGCCTGCCGAATATCCAGGCGCTCAGCCCGAGTCCCAACACGCTCAACGCCAGGGGCAGGCGCGTTTGCCACTCCCCGACGCCAAAAAGTTTGTAGCCCACGGCCACGCACCAATACATCAGCGGAGACTTCTCCAGATAGCGTATGCCGTTCACATACAACGTTACCCAGTTGTGATTCAGCAGCATCTCGCGCGCGGCTTCGGCATGAATCGAATCCGCGTCGTCCAAAAGTCCAGGGGTTGAAAGCGCGGGCAGGCAAATCAGCGCCCAGGTGACAAAAATGATCTCGAGTGCAGAAGCTTTTGATAGAAATGTAGAGGGTAGAGACGCGCGCGAGATTGAATTCACTGGAACACTTTCCGCAGGGGTAATCAGTGCAACATTCTAACCGAATGTCCCGCGATTTCCGATTTTTCTGTGCCGGGGATCTTTTATCCAGCGGAAACATCCATTCGCCTGTATGATTCGAGGCTCATATTTCGAAAGGATGATCCTCGATTAATGAATGCTGGCAAACAAGCCCCGCGGAGAATTTCAGAAAATGCTATTTCACTCGCACTTGGTGTGGCAGCACTACTTTGGATTCCAGTAAGTTTAGTCGCTCAAGCAAGATCGCCACAACAAACCGCCGGCGCCTCTCAACAGTCCGCAGCTAGTGAGCAATCTTCGGCGTTGCCGCGCCCTGCGCCACCTGGAATAAAAACCGCCGGCGAAGCCTTCAAGAATGTCGCAGTGTTGACCGATGTTCCCGCTGACCAACTCATCCCTTCGATGCGCTACATCACCTTCGCCTTGGGCGTGCGCTGCGAGTATTGCCACGTAGAGGGCCATTTCGACAGCGATGAGAAGCCCACCAAAAAACGCGCCCGCGGTATGATGAAAATGATGTTTGCGATCGACAACACATATTTCAGCGGACATCGCGCCGTCACGTGCTACACCTGTCATCGCGGTGCGGCGAAAGCTGCCGACATGCCGGTCCTCGCAGACGTTATCTCGGCATCCAGCCTCTCCGCCAACAATGCTGCGCCGCCTGCGCTAAGTGAAGCACCCGGGCCCGCAAATTCTCCGGCCGTAATCTCCGCAACCGCCAGCCCGCTTCCTTCCGTAAGAGAGATCCTCGAGAAGCACATCCAAGCATTAGCAGGCGAAGCCGCCATCAACAAAATCAAAACGCGCGTTGACCAGGGAACACTCGATATCCCTGCGCGCCACATGCATTCAGCCGTCGAAATTTATCGCAAATCCGCGGACAAGATCCTCACCATCGTTCACACACCCCGCGGAGATTCTTCCCAGGGATACAACGGCAGCATCGGATGGCAAACGCGTGGTGACGAAGTAGAAGAAGTACGCGGCGACGACTTAATGCACCTGAAAGATTCAGCAGCACTCAATCCCGGCTTGAATCTGCAGAAAAATTACGCGCGGGTCGAACTCACCAGCATCACAAAGATTCATGGCCACGACGCCTACTGCCTAACCGCCTCACGCGGCGCCCCGGCCACCGACCAATATTATTTCGACACGCAATCCGGTTTGCTCCTGCGCGTTTCGACTCAGATCGACAGCCCCTTGGGTGCCATCCCGCAGGATACGAATTACGAAGATTACCGCGATGTAAGCGGAGTCAACACCCCATTCGTTATTCGTGTCGCGCGCCCTGATGGCGAATCGATTTACAGGTGGGAACAGATTCAAGCGAATGTTCCAATCGATGACAGCCGTTTCGACAAGCCTGCGGAAAAGCCGAAAGAAGCGCCTAAGGAGCAGTCGGCGCCGAAGCACTAGCGTCGTTTTTCGCCGCAGGGGAGTCGACCGCAGGCCCACCGCCGCATTGCGCGTCCACTAACTTCTGCAGCGCGTTGTCCAAAGTCGCGCCCTGACGCGATTTTGCCGAGCAAACCTGCGCCGCTCCCAGTTGAAGCGCACCGCGCAAATCCGCGCCGTCTAGATTAGCGTTCTGCAAGTTGGCTCCGTTCAGCACAGTGCCGTTGAATTGCGCGCCACGTAAGTCCGCACCGCTCAAATCAGCATCAATAAAAATCGCAGTAGCAAGCTGGGCATTGACCATGCGCGCGTTGGGCAATTTCGCAGACCACAAATACGCCTGCTGCATGTCCGCATGCTCCAGGTCAACGCCATCCAATTGCGCATCGCGCAGGTCGGCTTTCTGCATGTTGGCTCGAACCATATTCGCCGCCGAAAGATGCGCGCCATAGAGGCTCGCACCATCCAGCCGTGCGTCCACCAGAACCGCATTGTCCAACGACGAATAAGAAAGGTTCGCGCCCCGCAAGTCTGCACGCGCCAGATTCGCGCCGCCCAGTTGCGCGCGATCGAAGTTCGTATGGTTCATCTTCGCTCGGTCCAGTATCGCCAATCGCAAATCCGCTTGGCCGAAATCCGCGCCGCGCAAATCCGCTTCCGACAAAAACGCGCCATAAAAATCCGAGCGCCACAAATGAGCGTTCGCCAAAAATATTCCGTATGCCTGCGCGTAGCGGAAATGCGATTCGTTCAGCCGCGCCCCCTTCACCCCAGAAAGTTCGTCGCTCGTTTCGGTGGCATCCCCGCGCCAGTTCGCTGGCTTGGTCGAAACCGTAGCCTCGGTCAAATCTGCATAGGGATCATAACCCAGGCTCCACAAGGCCGCAGGAGCCCACCTTCGTACGCTCGCGGACGAGAATTGCGGCGCGCGATCCTTGCCGTGCGGAACTCCCGTGATCGTCCCGATCGAAAGAAAAGTCATACCAACGAAAAGGATAATCAAGAGCGTTGTCGGATTTATCTGCCGTAACTTCTCGGCAAGTGTTTTCTGGGTTTGCCCGGACACTACCCAGCGTTCCTGTGGACGTCCAATTTTCGTTGTCGCGTAGATTGCAACGCCCACGGCCGCCATCACCAGCGCCTCATGCAAAATGGTTCCGTGAATTTCCTGCAACGTTAAATAGCGTCCCCAAAAAAGAACAAGTACTACTGGAACAACCCAGTACGCCAGGAAGGCCGAAACAGTTTTTTCGATTAGCCGCGTAGACGGAGCGTCCTGATGATTCATCCAATGGAAATGCAATCGGAGAAGCCCGTTGATAATGCGCGGTTGCTTTTCGCCCAGAGCGTGCCCGTCCGGGAATATCGCAGGCAGCTCCAGAACCGTATCCCACAACCTTTGCAAGTGATATTGAAATAGCAAATAAACGCAAAGGAGCAGTACGGGGGCCATCAGGTAAATTTCCGCCGTGGGAAGTGCCGCGGCCGCAGTAGGGGAGTGCAGAAACGGAAGCACAGCCGAATCCGAAACTAGTTGCACATCTTTCGTCTTCCAAATCATCAGGCACGAAACCAGACTGGCCAGTATCACTGCGCTAAACGTTCGTGCCGATGTTTGTGACGCTTTCGCGAATTCCGCCAGCGCACCAAATTCCGCAATCTGGGCCGGCAAAGAAGCTTCGCGTAAGTTCGTGCCCGCCAGTTGCCGCGGAACAAGACCCATGGCGCTTTCCAGCGAAGCGCCTTCCAAATTTGCGCCTTCGAGATTGGCCCCTACCAGGCAGGAATCCTGCAAATTCGTGCGAACCATGCAAGCGTTGCGCAAATCCGCCAACAATAAATCCGCCGCTTTCAAGTTTGCATCTTGCAAATCCGCATATCGCAGATTCGCGCTGATCAATTCCGTGCCTTCCAGTTTGGCTGCACGCAGATTGGCCTTTTTTCCCTCCACACCTCGCGAATCCAGCCACTGTTTATGAT
>Ga0207015_1130_pt3 | contig 19527 bp, 21 predicted proteins | sample Alteio_BWMinCont_53_FD_153486 | JGI IMG/M metagenome (GOLD analysis project Ga0207015, IMG submission 153486) | Enriched cells from forest soil in Barre Woods Harvard Forest LTER site, Petersham, Massachusetts, United States -... | ecosystem: Environmental > Terrestrial > Soil > Temperate forest >...
ATGCGGAATACCGATTAAGCGCTTCCGGCCCCAGAAAGATCTGCAAATTGCCCAGAAGATGCCCAATGATGAAGGCGAAGAGAGCGGCGCCGGAGACCGCCATAAGAAATTTTTTACCTGTTGACGAAGAAAAATAGCGGGACATGGACACTTGCGCATTTTAATCTATTTCACTGGGACGGTCTAGCGAGCTGCGTCAGGGATTGTGGATACGGTGACGCGGAAGGTACGGTCGGCGATGGCGGCGTTGCGGTGCGCGTCGGTGACCACGACATAGATCCGATAAATATTCGGCTCCAGCGGCGCTTTGAGACGGGCCGAACCGGGCGCGAGCTCCTGCGGATCGGCGGTGTAGAAAACAGGCGTATCCACGATTAAAGGGTCGCTTGCAATGCCGGTGATGAAGTAGGCGTATGTCAGCGCGCCTCCCTCCGGGTTGTAAATCGACGCCCGGACGGTCAACAACTCTCCGGGCGCCACGACCCTGTGTTCGACTTGAAACTCCGAAATCCGGGGCGGCGCGTGAGGGAGTTTCTCCCCGGTGTAAGCGGTGTACAGCGTCGCGTAGGCCAGGCGGCGAAAATCGCCGTAATTGATGTTCCACCATGTGAGGCTTTCCGAGTTCCGCTGGTTTCCCAAAACAAACGCAAACCCGCCCAGGCACCGGCCGCGCTCCGCTTCGATGTGCCGCCAAATCTCGGCGTAACTGGCGGCCTTGATGGAATCCGGCGGGTCGAACGGCATCCTGTTGACATCTTTGCCCACGTCCCACCCGCCCTGCGGCCCGAACTCGGTGATGAGGAGGGGCTTGTCGTAATCCGCGCCCACGGAGGGCAGCAGGGCGCTGTAAATGTTCATCCCCACGATATCGAGGCGAGGTGTGTGGGCTTTCAACTCCGGAAGGTCGCGGTTCCCCGCGCATGCGTAGACGATGGGATGGTCCGGATCTTCCGCATGGACCGCATCGATCAGCTCGGCCAGGAATGTCCCGAAGGCGTCGCGCTCGTCCGGGTCCTTGGTATAGGCGAAGACTTCATTTCCGATGTTCCACATCAGGAGCGCGGGGTGATCTCTCATCTCCCGCACATAAGACAGGATGCTCTTTTTCAAGGCCTCACGGTAATTCGCATCGCGATAAGTTCCCGAGGTTTTCTCTCGGATGGGATTGAGCCAAATGCCGAGATCCATCTTCAATCCGTATTCCTGGGCTTTGTCCAGATATGAGCGCGGCGCACCTCCCCATGTGCGAACGGCGTTGGCCCCCAGCTCTTTGGCCATCAGCAGATAATCTTCCCCTTTGTCTCCCGCCGCGCTGTTGCATCCCACACCCTTGATGAAAAATGGTTTTCCCTCAACGAGCAGCCGCCACCCGGCGGAATCCTTTACAACGCGCACCGGCGCAGCCGAAGCGGCGCCGGACAAGACGGCCGCCAGCAATAAGATTTTGGCCGGGGTCGAGAGACGGATTTTCATGCTAAAAGGATAACGTATTTGGAAGGGTTTGTTTTAAGCAAATTAATACAATTCATTGAAATGGCGAGACGAATCCGCTGGTTCCATTTTGGCGTTGCCGCGCTGATCCTGGTTTCCTTCAGCCCGAGGGCCATTGCGGGCCCTCCCTTCTTCACAGACGATCCCGTCCCGGTGGAACTCAAGCATTGGGAGATTTATTTCGCGTCGGAGTACATTCGCACGGCGGATAATCGCTCCGGGACCGCGCCGTTTATAGACGCGAATTATGGGGCCTACTCGAATCTCCATGTTCATGTCGGCTTGCCTGCGGCCTTCAACCGCCCTGCAGGTGGACCGACCACGTACGGCTACGGGGATACGGAATTAGGCGTCAAATTCCGGTTTATTCAAGAAACGGATTTTTGCCCACAGATGGCCATTTATCCGACAGCCGAAGTCCCTACCGGCGACTCCGACCGTGGCCTGGGGAACGGAAAGACACAGGCGTATCTGCCGGTGTGGCTGCAAAAGAGCTGGGGACCTTGGACGACCTTTGGGGGCGGAGGCTATTGGTTCAATCCAGGCGAGGGACACAAAAATTGGGTTTACGCCGGTTGGGTTCTGCAGCGCGACCTATCCAAAACGCTCACGCTTGGCGCTGAGTTGTATCATCGAACTCCCGATGTGGTCGGCGGCGACAGCGGCACAGGCTTTATGGGCGGGGGCCAGGTTAATTTTGGAGAGCACTACCACCTGCTTTTGGCCATGGGAAAGGATTTTTCAGGACCTGACCTATTTACGCAGTATTTAGCCCTCCAGTGGACATTCTGATCCGAGCGTGTAAAATAGAACTATGAAAACTTATACCGATTATATGGTCATGAACACACCGCAGCGTAAGGAACTGGTCAACATTACCCACGACATCGAAAAGGCTGTCGGCAAAAGCGGAATCCAGGAGGGCATGATCCTGGTCTCCGCCATGCATATCACGGCCGGGGTCTTTGTGAATGATGAAGAGCAGGGGCTGAAAAAAGACATTATGGCCATGCTTGAACGGCTGGCGCCGGTGGGAAATTATGAGCACCATCGTACGGGCGAAGACAATGGCGATGCCCACCTGAAACGCATGCTGGTGAATCATCAAGTGATGCTTCCGATCACGAAAGGCAAGCTGGATCTGGGCCCTTGGGAGCAGGTCTTTTACGCGGAATTTGACGGCCAGCGTAAAAAGCGGGTTATTTTGAAAGTCTTAGGCGAATAACTTATATGCCGTTAGCTATTGCCCGCTGGTTCCCGTGGTACCGGGGACATGGTCGGGAGAACCCATATTCGGCCCCCCAGGATCGTTGCTTCCGAGACTATTGGACATCCCTGGCGCATCCGTACTATTCGGCAGTGTGGGAGGATGCGTATCCTTTGCCGCAGGCGCAGCGGTGGTCGTGCCGGCGGCCGGCGCGCTGGTTGTTTTTTTGCGGCGGTGATGACGTTTACGGGGCACAACTTTCGTGGGCGCGCTGTCCGTGTTCGAATCCGCTATGGCTGTTTGCCACGCGACCGTCGCCATCAGAGCCAGCATGGCCATACATACCATGGTCTTTGTCTTTAATTTCATCATCGTATGAGCTCCTTCGTTCTTTTTTACATTTTATAAGATCTTTACGGGATGGCTAAAGCTTTGATGGTGATGGGAGTGGTATTGATTGTGACCGGTGCTTGGATGGCTTGGGGTCCGAAGGTTCCTTTTTTGGGCAAATTGCCTGGGGATATCGTCATCCGCAAAGAGTCCTTCACGTTTTACTTCCCGATCGTGACCTGTCTCACCGTCAGCGTCGTACTGACCCTCCTTATGCGGTGGTTCGGACCGAAATAAAATTCTTTAGAAGTAATTCGAAGTGATGCCGCCATCGACGACTAGGGCGGCGCCGTTCGTCCAGGCGGATTCGTCGGAGGCGAGATACATCGCCAGATAAACAATGTCTTCGGGCTTGCCGAAGCGGCCCATCGGAATTCGGCAGAGGCGTTTGTCGCGCTCCTTCGGGTTGGAAAGGAGCCACTTCGTGAGAAGCGGCGTCTCGATGGGGCCGGGGCAGATAGCGTTGGAACGAATTTGTTTGGGGCCGAACTGCACCGCGAGCGATTTCGTCAGCGCGATGACGGCCCCTTTACTCGCCGTGTAGGCATCCTGCGGGACGGAGCAGCCCACCAGCGCGACGAATGAAGCGATGTTGATGACGGAGCCCTTACCGCGTTTGATCATTTCGGGAATCGCATACTTGCAGCTGTTGGAAACCCCCAGAAGATTGATATCGAGCACCTTGCGCCAAACGTCCTCGGGCGTATCGATCACGGAATGATCGTCTTGAGGAAAGATGCCGGCATTGTTATAGAGGACATCCACACCGCCAAAGGCTTTCACGGCTTCCGCCACCGTGCGTTTGCAGTCGGCTTCCTTGCTGACATCCGCCTTCACATAAATCGCTTGACCGCCGTCAGACTTCACCGCTTTGAGCGTTTCTTCGCCCGACGCCTCCACAATGTCCGCAAGAATGATCTTGGCACCTTCCTTGGCGAAAAGCCGCGAGGCCACGCCGCCCATGCCGCTGGCCCCGCCGGTAATGATGCAGACTTTGTCTTTTAATCTCACAGGTTAGATTCTCTCAAAATATCTCTGCCGTTCCCAGCAGGTGACGGTCTGGTCGTAGGCCGCTTGCTCGAGCGCGGCGGCGTGGGCGTAATGCTCGACAACTTCGTCGCCGAATATTTTCTTGAGCGCCGGCTCCCGCTTGAACTCTTCCACCGCGTCGCGCAGTGACTTGGGAACCTCTGCCAGACCGGGAGTTTCATAGGCATTGCCTTGGAAATAGGAGCCGAGGGGCAGCTTGCGCTCGATGCCATAAAGCCCCGCCGCGATCGTCCCGGCGAAGGCGAGATAAGGATTGGTGTCGGCGCCCGGGACGCGGTTTTCGATGCGGAGGGACTGGCCTTCGCCGACCACGCGCAGGCCGCAGGTGCGGTTGTCTTTGCCGCATACCAGCCGGGTCGGCGCGAACGAACCGGATTGATACCGCTTGTAAGAGTTGATGGTAGGCGCATACCAAAGCCCCAGCGCGCGACCCAGGGCAATTTGACCGGCGATGTAATGCTCAAAAAGCTTCTCATCCTGCCCAAAGAGATTTCTTTTCCCCTTCATGTCCCACAGGCTGGAATGAAGGTGGCAGCTCGAACCGGCGCGGTCAGCGTGCGGTTTCGCCATGAACGTGACGGAGGCCCCTTTCAAAAAGGCGATTTCTTTCACGCCGTTTTTATAGATCACATGGCGGTCCGCCATCTCGAGCGCGTCCGCATAGCGCAGATTGATTTCCTCCTGGCCGCGTCCCCATTCGCCTTTGCTGTTTTCCACCGGGATCCCGGCCCCTCCCATCCCGTTGCGGATCGCTTGGATGATGGGTTCCTCCTTGGTGGTCTGGAGAATGTGATAGTCTTCAAGATAGGAGCTGGCGGGGTCTAAATCGTGATAATGCTTCCTGCCGGCCCCCTCAAAGGTGTCCTTATAGAGGTAGAACTCAAGCTCGGACGCCGTCTTAACGCGGAATCCCATCTTGGCCGCGCGCGCGATCTGGCGCTTCAAAATCTCGCGCGGGGAAATGACCACCGGCTTCCCCTCTTCAGTCAGGAGATCACACATCACGAGCGCCGTCTTGTCCAGCCAGGGGATGCGCCGCAGGGTCGTGAGATCGGGTGAGGCCTTCATGTCCTGGTAGCCGGAGGCCCAGCTCGCGGTGGCAAATCCCGGGAGCGGCTCCATTTCCATATCGACGGTCAAAAGATACGCGCAGGCATGCAGGCCATGCCCCAGCACGTCATCCACGAAAAAGCGCCCCGTCATGCGCTTGCCCATGAGCCGCCCGGCCATGTCGGGAAACACGGTGAGGACCGTGTCGATCTCCCCTTTTTTGACCAACCTTTTCAATTCCTGGACGCTCAGCATGTCAAGCTTCCCCAACCCTGAAATGAATGCTTTTGCGGCGCGTGAGCTGATAAAAACCATAACGCGAAAGGGTCGAGCCTTTGCCGGAGTCGCGCGCGCCCGTCCAGGGGAGCGCCGGATCCAAATAATCGCAGCGGTTCTGATAAATCGTCCCGGCGTCCAGATCGCGGGCGAACCGTTCGGCCCGCTTGGCGCTGCGGGTCCAGACGGACGCCGTGAGGCCAAAGACAGTATCGTTCATGCGCGCGAGGGCTTCGTCATCGTCTTTCACGGGATGGACGGGCAGGATGGGGGCAAAACTTTCCTCCTGCATGATGCGCGAATGGTTGACAACGTTTGCCAAGAGGGTGGGCGGAAAGAAGTTGCCCCGTGTGGCCAGACGCCTTCCTCCCATGATGAGCCGCGCGCCGAGGTTTTGCGCTTCGGCGACTTTTTCTTCCAGCTCATCGAGCGCTGCGCGGGTCGCCAGAGGGCCCATCGTTGTCGTTTCTTTCATCGGATCGCCCAGGCGGTACTGCGCCAAAAGAGCCGCCGTTTTTTCCAGAAAAGGCGCGTAGAGTCGGCGATGAACATAAATCCGCTCCACCGCGCAGCAGGACTGGCCGGCGTTGTAGCACGCGCCGTCCACGACATTGGCCACGGCAAAATCGAGGTCGGCGTCCTCAGCGATATAAGCGGGATCTTTTCCTCCCAACTCAAGGCCCGCATCGATAAACCGCCGCGCCGCCTGTTGATAAATCTTGTGTCCCCCTTCGACCGAGCCCGTGAAGGCCACGTGCTTCACACGCGGGTCCATGACGAGACGTTCCGTCTGTTGGTGAGTCAGGATCAGCGATGTGACCAAATGCGGCGTCTCGAGCTCGCCGAACGCCTTTTCAAACTGCCGGCCGCACAGGGGCGTTTGCGCGCTGTGTTTAAGCAGAACGACATTTCCGGCTAAAAGCGAGGGGACAATGACATTGACGGGAATGAGGAGCGGATAATTCCACGCGCCCATATTCAGGACAACGCCCCAAGGCACATGCTCGATGCGGCGAACAAAGCCCCGTTTGGGCGGCAGCTTTTCCGCCGCGAGCGTCTTTTTGGCGATCGACATCATGTAGTCTGCGCGCTCGAAAAAAGTGTCGACCTCGCGGCAGGATTGAGCGATGGGTTTCCCCATTTGCTGGGTGATCTGGAGGGCTATCTCCTCCCCGGCGCGCCTGAAGTTCTCTAGCCCTTTTTTGACTTGTTTGATGCGCTGGTCGAGCGAAAGTTTGCGCCAGACCACGTGCGCGCGGCAGGCCGCCTCGATTTTCCGCTCCAGCGCGTCGCCCTGATCATGCGGAAGTTCGCAGACCAACGATTGGTCGTAGGGATTGTAGACTTTGATGCCCATTTCGCTCCTAGAGGATGGAGCGATTTGGCTGATTTTGCAAGGGTTTTGCTATGGGATGGCCTGGATGTGGATGAGGATCTGGACTTCTTTGCCGACCGAGAAATTGGATCCATAGTTGATGCCGAAATCATGGCGGTTGAGGGTTCCCCGGGCTTCGGCATGCAGGGTCTGAGTCCCCTCCTGAGACTTCTCCACATTGAACGTAAAAATCAGGTCGACTTCTTTTGTATGTCCTTTGATCGTAAGCGGCCCGCTCATGACATAGGCGTCCCCTTTTTTCTCAATGCGCTCGCTGCGGAAAGTGATGTCCGGAAACTGGACCGTCTCGAAGAAATCGGCGGTCTGCAGGTGTTCATCGCGTTTTTTAATTCCCGTGTCGATCCCGACCACGGGGATCGTGACGGTAACCGACGAACGCGTAACATCGGCTTCATCGTACAAGACACTCCCGCTGAAGCTTTTGAATCGTCCATTGACGGTGTGGACGGCAAAATTGCTCACTTGAAATTCGACGTGCGACCATCCGGGTTCGATCTCAAACTCCTGAGCACTCCAGACGGAACCGCAAAGCGCCAACACCAGTGAGCCGCAAACCCAAAGTTTCATTAAGCGCATATGAGTTTCTCCTTTCGAGGGCGCGGGAGCCGCTTGATGGCGACTTCCCGAACGAGCGCTCCGGAACGCGTCATGCCGATTTCTTTGTAAATGAGAGTCACCGGGAGGTGCGTACGGGTGTAGGCCGCTCCCTTTCCCTTTTGATGCTGGGCAAGTCGCGCTTGAACGTCTTTGGCAATCCCCGTATAGAGCGAATTGTCGCCGCAGCGCAGGATATACACAGACCATTCCTTTTTCCCACGCTTTTTCATCCGGCGGATCATGTTAATGTATTTCAAATCCATTGTAGGGGCGGGTCTCCGTGCCCGCCCGCAATTGTATTCGATTTCGGGCAGGCACAAAGGCCTGCCCCTACATTTATTCCGACAACCGCAGCAAAACCCCGGTGCGGCGGGCGCGCGACAGGGACATTTTTAAGCCGATAAACATGCCGATGATGGTCACGGCAAGAAGTCCATACCCCTTCAGCAAAGGATCGCTCAGATGCGCGGAAGTTCCGTAGAAGGTCCGGAAATAATCCAGAAAGTACGTTAAAGGGATGAGAAGCGCCACGTGGTAAAAAAATGACGGCAGTTGGGTAGCCGGGTAATAGATGCCCGCGACAAGAATGAACAGGTAGGCGAAAGTCCATGCGCTGATTTCGGCTTTTTGGCCATATTGCAAAACGAGAATGGAAACGAGTCCTCCCATTAACAGAGCCGTCAAGAATAGTCCAGAGAGTAAAACCAGAGTGGGAACGACTCCTGGCAAATAAAACCGGAACCCATACATAGAGAATCCGGACAGGAGCGAAAAAACCACAGTTCCGCGCACGATTCCGATCAGCCAGGGACCGATCAGATATTCCACTACGCCCGTGGGGGTGAGGAACGTATGCTTCACGCTTTTGGACCAGATGTCATGAAGAAGCGCGTACGCCACATCGAGCTGAGTCACCTGCAGAGTCCCCAACGCTATGGCTCCGGTGAGAATGAACGCCTGCTGATCACGCGTGAGCTTAAGAAAGTTTCCCATCAGGCCGATCGAAAGCATCCCTACGATCGGCCAAAAAAGCATTTCGACCACCGAAAAGATATTGCGGCGGGCGAAAAGCCAATCCCGATACGCGAAGGCCATGATGCGCTGGATCATTTGGCCAGCTCCAAAAATACGCCTTCCATGTCTTTTGCGTTTAATTTTGTCTGCAGCTCCGCGGGAGTGCCGAGCGCCAGGATCTGTCCATCCCGTACAAAAGCGACACGTCCGCAGAGCATTTGGGCTTCGGGCATGTAATGGGTGGTGACCAGCACCGTGCAGCCGGTCTGCTTTTGGTAATCGAGGATATGATGCCGGACCTTCAAGGAGATGTCCGGGTCCATGCCCACCGTGGGTTCATCCAAAAGCAAAAGCTCCGGATCGTTGATCATGGATTTGGCGAGCGCCATGCGCTGCTTCGTTCCGGTCGAGACTTCGTCAAAGCGCCGGTCGGCATAGGAACCGAGTGAAAACACGGAGATGAGCTCGTCAATTTTTCGTTCCCGCTGAGGATTCTTGAGGCCATAGAGCATGGCGTAAAAGCGCAGGTTCTCGCGGATGGTGAGGCTCCAGGCGAAGTTCGCATTGCCCGAACAGAGGTTCATCCGATGGCGCGCCGCTTTGGGCTGCCGGAGAACGGATTGGCCCAAAATCTCGACGTCTCCCCCCGCATCCGGAATGAGAAGGGTCGCGATGATGTTTAAAAACGTGGTTTTGCCGGCCCCATTGGGACCCAGGACCCCGAAAATCTCTCCTTTTTGGACGTCCAGAGACACGCCCTGCAGGGCTTTCACCCCGTTCGGGTACGTTTTTCGGACTTCTTTCGCGGAGACCGCCCACATGATTAAGGACTATTACAAATTTCCTATAATTCGTCCACTTCCTGATGCCTCCTAAATCCTTGATCGTCATCGGTTCCGGTCCCGGCGGATACGCCGCAGCGCTGGAAGCCGCGCAGCGCGGGCTCTCCGTGACGCTGATCGATGCCCAGGAGATGGGTGGAACATGTTTGAACCGGGGCTGCATCCCGTCCAAATTTTTCCTTTCCCAAGCGCAGCGCACGGGAAAGGATTTCTCCCCCATCCAAAGCTTGGTCGACCAGAAAAACGCGCTGCTTGCGACGTTGCGCCAACGGATGGAGCAGGCCGCTAAATCGGCCCAGGTGGCGCGCCTCACGGGGACCGCCAAGATGATCTCCCCGCATGAAGTGGAAGTGACCACGGCGGCGGGCCCTCAACGACTGAAGGCCGATGCGTTCATTTTGGCCACGGGTTCTTCTCCCATCATTCCCCCCTCCTTCCCAAGGCGCCCGGCCATCTTTACGAGCGACACGATTTTTTCCATCGACTACCTGCCGGCGCATCTGCTCGTCGTGGGCGGCGGCTACATCGGATCGGAACTCGCCTGCGCCTTTCAAGGATTGGGATCCAAGGTCACTTTAGTGGAAAAAGAGAAAAGCCTCCTGGCCACGCAGCCGGAATTTCAAGCCGCCGCTCCCGTTCTGCAAAGGGCTTTCGAAAAGCGCGGCATGACGGTTTGGACGGGAACCGAGGTGAAGACGGTCGCGGTGACGGACGACCGCAAAGTGATCGTGACGTGCTCCAATGGAGAAACGGTCGAAGCCAATGCGGTTCTTTTGTCGCTCGGCCGCCGTCCCAATCTTGACGCGTTGAATTTAGCGGCGGCCGGCGTTTCGGTTCAAGGCGGGCGGTTCAATGTGAACGATTCCCTGCAAACATGCACCCCCAACATCTACGCGATCGGCGATTTGGTGAGCCCGCTCCCTCTGGCGCACTCTGCGGCCAAAGAGGCCGAAATCGCCGTCAAACATCTTGTCGGTGAAAAAGCGGAGAAGATTAACTATTCTGCTATACCACGATGCGTCTACACGTTCCCGGAAGCGGCCGCCGTAGGCTTGACCGAGGGTCAAGCCCAGGCGCTCGGCCACAAAACGCGCATCGACCGCTACCATTTCGCCGCAAGCTCCAAAGCGATGATCGAAGGAGAAACGGACGGATTCTGGATGATCCTCTCCGACACGGACACGCAGAAGATCCTGGGCGCTCTCATCGTGGGACCTCACGCGACGGAACTGATCCATTTGATCACGCTGAGCCTTCGGGCCGGCCTGACCACGAGGGATATCGCCGACACCGTTTTTGCCCATCCGAGCCTCTCGGAAGGGTTCCAGGAAGCGATGAGAAGAGCCAAGGCGTCCGAAGTCCGAAGTCCGAAGTCTTAAACATGTCAACAATCCAAACATCAAATCCTGGACCTCGGACCTTGGACTTCGGACGACGTCATCCTCTTCCTCTCGAATACCGACGAGAGATCCCCGCAGGGCCGGTCTTTAACCGCGTGAACGGCGTTCTCGAGGCCGAAAAGCTGAACACGATCTGCGTCAGCGGCAAATGCCCCAACCGCGGCGAATGTTTTTCGCGCGGGAGCCTCGCCTTCATGATTTTGGGCGATCTCTGCACCCGGCATTGCGGATTTTGTGCGGTCAAAGCCGGAGATCCCGGCGGGATTGTGGATTGGGAAGAGCCCGGGCGCCTGGCGCGCGCCGTCGCCGAGCTTAAGCTTCGCCATGCCGTCATCACCGCCGTTGCGCGGGATGATCTGAAAGACGGAGGGGCCTCCGTTTTTGCCGATTGCATCCGCCAGGTGCGAGCGCTTTCCCCTACCACGATTATTGAAGTCCTCACTCCGGACTTTTTGGCGGACAAACAGGCATTGGACACCGTCCTGGACGCGGGGCCGGATATTTTCAACCACAACATCGAAACCGTGGAGCGGTTGACACCCCGAGTGCGCTCCAAGGCGACCTACCGGCGCACGCTCGAGGTCTTGCGGTATGCGAAGGAAAAATCAACGGCCTGGAAAACCAAGTCGGGCCTGATGCTGGGACTGGGCGAAACCAAAGAGGAAATTCTTCAGACGCTCAAGGATTTGCGCTCTATCGGCTGTGATTATCTGACGATCGGACAATACCTGCAGCCCTCGGCCCGGCATCTCACGATTCAGTCGTTTGTCCCGGTGGACGATTTTCGTCACTGGGAACGAGAAGCCTTCCGCCTCGGATTTGAACGCGTCGCATCGGGACCGCTCGTACGCAGTTCCTATTTTGCGGACCAATTGCATTCCCCGGAGCATCCCGGATGAGCGCGGCTACCGACTTGCACCGTTCGCCGCTTCACGACCTTCATGTCCTTGCCGGAGGAAAATTCATCGATTTCTACGGCTGGCAGCTGCCGGTCCAGTACACGAGCATCATCGATGAGCATCAGACCACCCGCCAAGCCGCGGGACTTTTCGACATCTCGCACATGGGACAAGTCATCATCGAAGGCCCGGGCGCCTTTGAATTCATCCAGAAATTGATCACAGGAGACCTTCAGCGAACCTTCGACAAAGGGCTGGGCGTTTACGGCCATATGTGCCTGCCCACCGGAGGGATCATCGATGACATCTTTGTTTATGGCCTCAAAGACACGCCCGCCACAAATCAGGCGGGCGTCCGCCAGCCGTGTGGCGGACGATTCTTCATGGTCGTAAACGGAGCCACGCATGAAAAAGACGTCGCTTGGCTCCGCAAAAATGTCTCGAGCGGGGTGTCGATCTTCGACCTGGAACACCGGGCGGCTTTTGCGATCCAAGGACCCAAGGCGCTTGAGATCATTCGATCCACCATCGCCGGAATAGCCGAACTGCCGCGGTTTGCGTTTCAGCAGATTCAAGGCGGCGCGCCGAACGACACCTTCTGGGGCTGCCGGACGGGCTACACCGGAGAAGAAGGCGCGGAATTCTTCGGCCCGGCGCAAACCATCGTCGCTTTATGGAAACAACTGCTGGAAAACGGTTCGGCACTGGGTCTTAAACCCTGCGGACTGGGCGCGAGAGACACGCTGCGCCTGGAGGTGGGATATCCCCTCTACGGCCACGAACTGTCGGAAAACCGCACGCCATTGGAAGCCAACATGGAATGGGTGATCAAATGGGCCAAGGGCGACTTTATCGGACGCGCCGCGCTGGAAAAACAAAAGAAAGAGGGCGTGAAAGAGATGCTTTTGGCCTATGAGCTGACCGAACGCGGCGTCCCGCGCCAGGGCGCCAAAGTGTTTAACGAAGGCCGGCCCGGCGGAGAGACCGTGAGCGGCACGTTCTCCCCCTCCCTGCAAAAGGGGATCGGCTTGGCGTACGCGCCCGTTTCATGGAATAATGCGGGGACGATTTTGGAAGTCGAAGTGCACAACAAGCGCGTGCCAGTCCGAGTGGTCAAGTTACCGTTTTATAAAAGGGGTTCTTAATGAGCACATCTCGCCGCTACGCCAAAAGTCATGAATGGATCCGGGTGGAAGGCAACATCGGCACCGTCGGGATTTCCGACCACGCTCAGAAAGAAGTGACGGACGTCGTTTACGTGGAGATGCCGAAAACTCCGAAGGCGGTGAAAGCCGGAGAGGAAGGAACCACGATGGAATCCGTCAAAGCCGCCTTCAGCATCTACGCTCCGGTGTCCGGCACAATCACCAAGGCCAACACCGCCCTGGAAGGCGACCCGGGTCTGATCAACAAATCACCCTACGATCAGGGCTGGATTTTCGCTCTCGAAATCACCGACCCGGCGGAACTGAACAGTCTCATGACCGAAGAGCAATACCTTGCATTCCTCAAAAGCGGCGAAGCGGCCGCTCATCACTGATAGATCCGGGCCCTCTCCCCTAACGGGCGAGGAGGTACTGACCCTTCCGCCGATCCATCCATCGCCGCCATAAAAAATATTCATTCATGGGTCGATCATCTGTGAGAGTCTCGGGGTCGTTTCGATCCGCCAGGGCTCCGATCGGAATTTCATACTCAATAAACGGTTGGACCAAGCTCGCGAGAGGCCAGCCCCCGCCCCATTCCAGCAGATCCTGACGGGCCCCCGGCGTCAACCTCCGGAGGCACTCGTCGACCGTGGGACGGCCGATGGCATTCCGCGACGCCAGGAAATGGTACCCGCGCCCGCCGACACCCTTGTACACTCGAATGTGCGGGAAGGACTTCACCAAGGATTGGGCGACCGCGAAAAGGATTTTTCTCTCGCCTCCGGGCCACCACTGCTGGAGGATACCATCCTGCTTCAACCGGCTCTTCGCCAAGTCATAGAACTCCGTTGAATAGAGAAGACCGGACCCGGCGGCTTCCACCGGCGGCGGCGGGTCGAGAGTGATGATGTCATAAACCTGCGTCGTTCGCTGGAGAAAACGGCGCCCGTCATCAATCACGATCCGGCCGAGAGGATTATGCATCACCCGGTCAGCGTCCTCGAAATAATAGCCGAACGCGTCCCGAACGCTGGGGACCAACTCTACTGCCGTCGTTTTCAAACCCCAACTTAAGAGCGACCGATAGGTCGTTCCCATCCCGAAACAAATCACGAGCGCGGATTCCGGGCGGCCGGAATGACAATACATGGGAAGGTGCGCCATCGCCTTGGTGATCGGAGTCAGGTTTGTGAGTCCGATTCCGTTCACGAACAGTTGCCGGTCAAATCCCTTCCCGCTGGATATGACGGTGGCCGTATAATCGCGGCGAATGACAGCGCCTGCCGGATCGGAAGCGCATTGCTCTTCCGGGCTCGCGCCGTAACGAATTCCAACTGCGATGAGACATGCGCCGAGCGCCAAGAAAGCCGGCAGTTTCCACAACTCGGTCCGCTTCTTTTGCCCCAGCACCGGCAGCGTCAACAAGAGAGACGCCATCCATAAAATGCCCTGTTTGGATCCGACATGGGGAAGAACCGCATAACAAGCCGCCAAGGGACCCAGTACACAGCCGGCAATATTGATGGCATAGGCCCGCCCCGCTGCTGCGGATACCCCCTGGGAGTAATGGTCCACCATCTGCGGCGTCGCGTATCCTAGAAAGGCACAGAAAGGAAAGAGACTGACGATCACTCCCGGGAGACCCGCATGCAGGCGCAGATCATTGAGGAATACCGGCAGAAAAGCGGAAAAGGCCAGGCAAGCGTAGTTCATCGTTAACTGCCAAACTTTTCTCTGGGCGAGGTGTTTTCGATACAGCGAGGCCCCCATCCATGTGGCGGAGAGATAAACGGCAAGCACGGTCGCAAAGGCATAAATCGTCGTCCCTAGAATCGGCGTGAGTGAGCGTGTCCAGATGACTTCATAAGCCATCGACACGAAGCCGGTCACAAAAAGCGGACCGAGCAGAGTGTGATCCGCTCTCGTCGCGCTTCGATCCGCCGCAGGTTCCACGCCCGTAGAGCCGCGAAGTTCTGAAAAACGCGGAACGCGGCTGATCCTCGAGCTGATGAAAGCGTTGAGCACGTTGACCCCGACTCCAATGAAATGGGTCGTGCGAAAGCCGAAGGCCTCTATCAGAAAGACCGGTGTTAGAATGGAACCGGCCAAGGCGCCGAGGACATTGGCCCGGTACAAATAACTGAAGCTCGTCTCGGGGTCTTTCCAATGCCGTCGGGCGTGCGCCATCATGATGGGAAATGTCGTTCCCATGAGCCAGCAGGCCGGCAAAATCGCCGCCGTGATGGCAACGGCGGATCCGAGCAGATAGGCCGCTGAACTGATCTGGCCTCCTCTCAAAAGGAAGGCTTCGCCGAACTTAAAATACCAGGGCACCCCCAGGGAGCAGATACCGATCAAGAGTTCGATCACAGCATAAACCTGTACCCAAGATCCGCCTGGAACCGCTCTGCAGCGCCCCACCCAGCGCCCCGCCATCCAAGCGCCGAGGCCCAATCCCAGCATGAACACCGAAATGACGGTGGAAAAAACGGGCGTCAAAATTCCGAAATGCCCGAAGGCCAAACGCAGCCAGACGATTTGATAGAGGAGGCCGGCGAATCCGGAGAGGAAAAAAAGGAGTGAGTAGACCAAGCGATTGGTGAAGATTATAGACTAAAAGTACAATAGCCGCGCCCGATGAAACCTTCCTTAATTAATCCGCGTTACATCATCGTCCTTTTTGCTTTGCTCGCCTTTGCACCCACGCTCCGCGTTGGTTTTTTGGTCGATGACCACAGGGTCATCGAGAACAATGTGACTTTGACCCGCTGGTCCTGGCAGGACATCCGCGAGGATTTTGCCTCCAATGTTTTTCATGACGCGACCGAAGCCAACTACTACCGCCCCCTCTTTAACTGCCTGCTGCGCGCGGAACACAGTCTTTGGAGGTTCCAGCCTTTCGGGTACCATGCCATCAATCTTCTCTTCCATATCGCTTGCGCGCTCGCTCTTTTTCAACTGCTGACGACCCTCGGAATGTCTCAAAACATCGCACTCGCGGCCGCGAGCCTCTTTGCGGTTCATCCCGTGGCGACCGATCTCATGATGGTCGCCTCCGCGGGAGAAGAACAAATGGCGTACTTTCTCAGCCTTCTCTCGATCCTTCTGGCGCAGGGGGGCCGGCGACGCTATGGCGGGGCGCTCCTCGTATTTTGCGCCGCCCTGTTTACTAAAGAGAGCGCCATGATGACCCCGATTTTATTCGCCGCCGTTCTCATCGCCAAAGGCTCCCCCCCTCAAGGAACACCGTCGATGGATTCCGCTTGCAGCGCTGGCCCTCCTTTATTATGGATGGCACAGGCACGTGATGGGGCCGACGATTTCATCGTCAGATTGGCATCAGGTATTTCCTTTTTTCCTGCACGCCTTTCCGCAGATCCTGGCCCGTTACATCGCCGTTTATTTTTGGCCCTTTTCACTTCATTACCCTCGGCTGATACAGCCGCTGTCGCAGCCCTGGCCTCTCTTTTGGATCGGATGGGGGCTTTTGATGGCGTTGGGAATCAGGGTTTGGGGTCGCATGGCCGTTTTCTGCCTGATATGGATGGTGGCCGGGCTTTTACCCAAAACCCCGGTCATGATTCGCGGTTTTTCAATGATGGATCATTGGTTCTACCCCTCGTCGCTGGGAGTGCTGTTGCCCCTGGCGGCAGGGCTGAACGCTCTGTCGGATTCAAGCGGCATTTGTCGGAGTCGGTTCGGAAAAACCGTTTATTTTGCGTTACTATCGATCTGGACTCTCTTTGTCTATTTCCACGTGCGGATCCGCGGATCCGATGAAGCGATGTACCGTTGGACGATCCGTTTTGAACCCCGCATTATCTCCGCCCGCTACAAGCTCGGTGCGACCCTGCTGAACCGTGGCCGTCCGGACCTCGCGCTGCCGTACATGGAACAGGCTTATGCGCTCAATCCTGATGACCCCGTAAATATCAACGGCCTTGCGGTTGCCCTATTTCAACTCGGCCAACACGATCGCGCGATCGCACTCATGGAACACCTTGTAGCGAAAGATCCTTCAGACCGGGCCGGAAAAGAGCTGCTTGAGAAGATGAGAAAACTCTCTCGAGGTCCGCGATAAACAAATGAAAAATCACACCGATTCGAAAGTGTTGACGTTCCTAGCCTGTATTTTTCTGCCTTTTAGCGCGCTGTTATTCATCAACAACCGCAATGTGATTCGCTTCCTCTGGACTCACCCGCAGAACTTAGACCGATCTTCTCTCGCCTATATCCTGACATGGGATCTTTTTCCAACCATACTAGCCGGACTTTGTTTAGCGGGAGCTTACTCCATCGGCCGTTTCATGCTCGCGCGTTTCCCGCTCGTTCGTGCTTCGCCGGTGCGGACGTCCTATTACATTGGCTCCGGATTCGGCCTGCAGATGACCTCGTTCGCCCTCGCGGGCATGCTAACAGGGATTCACGCGTGGCTCTATGTTGTTTTTGCAGTCTTCATCGGCATGGCATCCCTGCCCGTTTTTTTGAGCCTTCCGTATCTTATGCGTCAGATGCGTTCGGGATTTCGGGGGGCGCCCTGGGACGGCTTATGGCTGGGACTGATCGCCTACGGGTGTTGGCATGGCTGGATCCAGGCGTTTGCGCCGCCCACCCTTTGGGACGTTGTAGCCTACCATCTCGCGATACCCAAAGTGTATGCCCAGACGGGCAGCCTCGCGCTCATCCCCTGGACATTACACGGACATTGGCCGCACCTCACGGAGATCTTTTATGTCTTGCCTTTGCGTTCAGGTCGCGACAACCTTCCTGCCCTGATCCATCTAGGCGCATGCCTCACTCTATTGGCGGCCATTTTTCAAATGGGCAAACGTCACTTGGGTGGACGAGCGGCTCAGATCGCTGTTCTCGTTTTTCTTTCCCAGCGTACGTTTCTCGATCTTATGGGCACGGCACACTCCGATGGATTCTGGGCGCTTTTTCAATTCCTGGCCGCCTGCGCTGCGTGGGAAGGGATTGATTCGGAGGACAGATCGCTTCTGGTCTTGTCCGGGATTTTCAGCGGCCTGGCCTGTTCAACGAAGCTGCTGGCGCTGATACCGACGGCTGTATTGGCTCTCTGGGTGGGCACGCGGCTGGCGCAGAAACACCGTTTCAAACACGTCATCGGCTTCATGGTTCGCTGCTGGTTATCAGCGCGCCGTGGTTTGTTCGCAACTGGACAGCCACGGGAAACCCTCTCTGGCCTTTCCTTCCGCGCGTCTTCGGAGGGTCCGCCGACGCCCTCGATCAGCTGAGAGCGTATCATCTCGTAAATCAATATTCCTGGAGCCTTTGGTTTCGGTCGCTTTACACGGATTCGCGTCCATTATTATTCGTTCTTCCGTTCATGGGGTTCTGGACTTTGAACGACGGGAGCCATCGACGATTCACCCCATTTCTGCGTTTTCTCTGGTGGCCCGTGCCATTTGTGCTTGTGGCTTTTTTTAGGCACATCGCGCTCTGGCGATTCCTCATTCCCGTGATGCCCGGGATGGCTTTATATTTCGGGTGGCTGGCCGACTCCGTGATTGCGCGGCGCGGCCTTACCCGCGGCCTTGGTCTGGCGATGCTTGGCATGACAATCGTCCCCCTCTTTTCCGCAGACCAAAACAACGCCCTTTTTGCCGTCATCGCCGTGCGGACGACGAATTCATCCTTCACCGCTCGGGACGTTTACCTCGACCGCTCTGTGACCAATTACAGAGCCTTCCAAAGAATGAACCGCACGTTAAAAAGATCCGATCGCATCTTCTTAGTCGGCGACGTGCGCGGGTATTACCTGGACATACCCTATGTGTGGGGAGACCCTCTCAACCAAAGGGTTATCGACTACGCCCAGATGAGGACACCGGAGGAGCTTGCTCAAGCCCTTTATTCCTTAGGCGTGACTCACCTCGCCTACAATCGAGAAGCCGTGCACTCCGGTCGAGAAGCAGGCTATTTTACGGGTCGCTCCGTGGTCCTTATCGAGGACATGTTAGCGCGACACAGCCGACTCCAGTGGTCCGTAAACAGCTGGTCCCTTTATTCGTTAGCCACCCCGCCGAACAGAGGATGACGATAGAAGACGGGTCATGTATAATCCTTTGAGTTATGGACTTTACTCCGCACACCGAAGCCGAACGCAAGGAGATGCTCTCTGCTATTGGCGTCTCGAACTTTAAAGAGCTGGTCAAGAATCTTCCTCTTTCTGAAGAGGAGTTGAAGATCCCTCCCGGGCTTTCCGAAGGAGAAGTGGTGCGCCTGGGCCATGAACTCGGGTCCAAAAACCAGGCTTCCCCGCGCCTAATGTCCTTCCTCGGGGCCGGAGCCTACGAGCATTTTTCCCCCGCCGCCGTCACCGCCCTCATGAGCCGGGGCGAATTTCTGACCTCCTATACACCCTATCAGCCGGAAGTGAGCCAAGGAACGCTCCAGACGCTCTATGAATTCCAGAGCATGATCTGCGAACTCATGGGGATGGATGTGACCAATGCCGGGATGTACGAAGGGGCGAGCTCGCTCGCCGAGGCCGTATTACTGGCGCTGCGCGAGACCGGCCGGAAGAAAGTCCTCATTCCGCGCAGTCTTCACCCTGATTACAAAACCGTTCTTTCCACCTACACGCTCGAATCCGGGACCGAGTTGATAGAGATTCCATTTAAGAATGGGCAGCTTGATCTCGAGTTTGTGACCAAAAACCTCACCTCTGAGGTGGCGGCGATCGTGGTTCAAAATCCCAATTTTTTCGGGATTGTAGAGCCCGCCGAGGCCATCGCTCCCTTGGC
>Ga0207015_1148_pt1 | contig 19349 bp, 18 predicted proteins | sample Alteio_BWMinCont_53_FD_153486 | JGI IMG/M metagenome (GOLD analysis project Ga0207015, IMG submission 153486) | Enriched cells from forest soil in Barre Woods Harvard Forest LTER site, Petersham, Massachusetts, United States -... | ecosystem: Environmental > Terrestrial > Soil > Temperate forest >...
TGCAGCATGGATGTCCAGCAGTTCAGAAGTCAGGTGCGCGCGCGAAGTCCCTACCGGTAGCAATCCTCAAATGTGTGGTGATGGTCTGGGCGGCGAGTGTTAGCGCGGCTGGAGCGACGGCACAGGTTTCTTCGAGCGCCGCCGGAAGTCTGTCTGGAACGGTGTTTCTGGACGGCGGGAACCGGCCGGCGAGCCAGGTGGTGGTGAATCTGCGGTCGGATGCGCAGCAGATTTTCCGCAGCGTGCTGACGGACTACGAGGGGCATTTTGAAGTGGCCGGCCTTCCGGACGGGGCCTACGAGATTGCTGTGGAAGAGCCGGGCTGCGAACCGGAACGAGTCAGCGCAAAAGTAGGCGGCGCATTGGCCAAGGTAGCGTTGGCGCTGCACTTGCGAAGCTACAAGCCGCAGCAAATCCCCGGGAACAACTTTGCGGTGTCGGTGCGGGACTTGAAGATGCCCGGCAAGGCGCGGGATGAGTATCAAAAAGGGCTGGAGCGCCTCGCCAAGAACGACTTCGCAGAGAGTTTGCGGCACTTTGCAAAAGCCACTGAGGCTTTCTCCGGATACTACGAAGCGTTCTACGAGATGGGTACGGTGGAAATGCGACTGGGAGAGATGGAGAAGGCGACGAAAGCGTTTCAGAAGTCCATCGATTTGAGCGACGGGCGATTTGCGCTGCCGGTCTTGGGCATGGGGTATACATCGTATCTGCAAGGGAAGCTAACGGAAGCCGAGGCCATCCTGCGACGAGGCCTGGAGCTCGATGGGAATTCGCCCGACGGCTATTTTTACCTGGGGATGACGCTGTTTCAGATGAATCGACCGGAAGAAGCCGAAAAGAACGCGCACGAGGCATTGCTGCGCTGGCCGAACTACGCGCCAGGCTACATTTTGCTGGCGAACGTCTATGGGCGGCGCCATGAAGTGCTCGAACAATTGCAGGCCTTTGAGATGTATTTGAAGCTGAGCCCGAACGGGCCGTACGCTGAGCGAGTGCGAGAAGCGCGCCGGGTAACGCTGGAAATTGTGGCCAACGTGAAGCCCGCGAACTGAACAGCGCTGAAATCACCGGGCCAGTCGACGGCCAAGAACAAACAGAACGTTTTTCGCGATTGCCTGCGGTTGTAACCCCACCAACTACGAGCGGTAACGTTTCGGGTGCAGTTCCGTCAAAGCACAACAGACGCGCTGTCCTGGTCCTGCAGCCGCCAAAAAAGCCAACCTGCCGGAGTACCTGGGCGAGTTTGGTGTGTTCGTACGAGGCGAAATCATGAAAAAACTACTGCCAATCCTTTCATTAGCGGGATGTCTTGCGTTTGCGCGGGGAGCGTGCGGGCAGGTGCAATCGCCGATTTCCATGCCACCGAATGGAAACAACCAGAGGGCGGAAGTGTCGCAATGGATTGGGCCGGTGAAAGTGAGTATCGAATACCACAGTCCGAATCTGCATGGCGGAGGGGGAGCGGACCGGTCGGGGCATATCTGGGGAGAGTTGGTGCAGTATGGTTTTTCCGACGATGGATTCGGACCGACGAAAGAGAAGCCCTGGAGAGCGGGCGCGAATGAGACCACCACGATTACGCTGTCGCACGACGTGAAAGTGGAAGGGAAAGATTTGAAGGCAGGCACCTACGGGCTTTTTCTGCTAGCGGAGAAAAGCGGGCCGTGGACGTGGATTTTCTCGAATAACTGGACGGGCTGGGGAAGCTACCAGTATGACCCGAAGAATGAGGTGCTGCGGGCGGCGGTGAATCCGCAGGCCGCGCCACACACGGAATTTATGACCTATGGATTTGACGAGCGGAAGGCGGATTCGACGGTGGCGTTTTTGCAGTGGGATGATCAACGCATTTCTTTCAAGATTGAAGTGCCGAACGTGAACGAGGTTTATCTCGGGGAAATACGCAAAGAGCTGCAGGGCTGGGCAGGATTCAACTATCAAAACTGGCAACAGGCGGCCCAGTTTTGCGCGGCCAACAAAATCAACCTGGATGAGGCGCTGATCTGGGCGGAGAAGGCGATTCACGAACCGTTCCGCGGCGCGACCGTGGGTAGCGAGGATTTTTCGACGGTGGGAACGAAGGCGGCGGTGCTGCTGGCCATGGGACGCACCGCGGACGCCGACACCACGATGGAAAAGGCGCTTACCTTGCCGGGAGCGGACCTTTTGCCGGTGCATTTTTATGGGGCACAGCTGCTGGCGGCCGGGAGAAACGAAAAGGCGCTCGAAGTGTACAAGTTCAATCAGAGAAAGCATCCGGAAGAGAAATTCTGGACTTACCTGGGACTGGCGCGGACGTATACAGCGCTGGGAGACAAGCAGAATGCCATCAAGAATTGGGAAATTGCTCTGCGAAGTGTTCCGGATAACCGGAAGAGGCAAATTCCGGCGTTCGAGAAGATTTTGCAACAGTTGAAAGAAGGCAAGTAGCGGGCCGCGCCGTCAGGAGAAAGCAAGACAAAGAAAAGTCAAACCTCGGTGCGGAATCGAACTTCGGAGGCAGTCTCCGCGAGACTGGAGCGCAGTGATACAATGCGCGGCGATTCCTGAGGGAGGAAAAGATGCGGCGCATGGCTGAGGGATGGCGAGTGATCGCGGTTGCGGCGTTGGGTATGGCCGTGGGATTGTTGCTGGGCGGAAGTGCAGCACTGGCGCAGCAGGAACCGGATTGGTCCAAGGTGCAGATCAAGGTGACCACGGTTTCCGGCAACATTTATATGTTGGAGGGGCAGGGCGGAAATATTGCGGCTTCGGTGGGCGAAGACGGGATTGTGATTGTGGACGATCAGTTCGCGCCGCTGGCTGACAAGATTCAAGCGGCGCTCAAAGACTTGAAGATCACCGACAAGCCGGTGCGTTTTGTCATCAACACGCACTATCACGGCGACCATACTGGCGGGAACGAGCTGTTCGCCAACAGCGGATCGACGGTGATTGCGCAGGACAACGTGCGCAAGCGTCTGGTCAGCGGCGGCGCGGCGGGCAACGGCGGTTCGGTGAAGTTGGAAGTGAAGCCGGCGCCGAAAGGGCAATTGCCGATCATTACGTTCGAGCACGACGTTACCGTACATTTGAATGGCGAGGATATCCGGGCGCTGCATTTCCCTTCGGGACATACCGACGGCGACTCCATCATTTTCTTTCCTAAGAACAATGTGGTGCACATGGGCGACGACTTCGTGCGCTACGGGTTTCCGTTTATCGACGTGACCAGCGGCGGCAGCGTGCAAGGCATGATCGATGCGATGGAGAAAGCCACCGCGCAGCTTCCCGCGGATGTGAAGGTGATTCCCGGACACGGCGCGCTGTCCAATCTGGATGACGTGCGGGCGTTCACCAAGATGCTGAAGGAGACTTCGGCGGCGGTGCAGAAGGCGCTGGACGCAAAGAAAACGCTGGAGCAAATGAAAACCGAGAAGATCCTGGCACCGTGGGAGAAATTCTCCGGCGGATTCATCAACAGCGACGCGTTTATCGAGACGCTGTATAACTCGCTCACCGGACACAAGGGCGAGTTCGTGAAACACAACTGACACCGAAGGCCCATCCCAATTACGTCGCTTGCAGAGTTTCGGTTGAAATCGCGCCGAGATGGGGCGTAGCAGTGCTGCGCCCCTGCAGACTAGGGGCGCGCGTTAGGCGAAAAGAAGCCGATGGGGAGGTCCCGAGCCGTCCGCAGGCCTGCCGGGGCGTCGAGAATTACCGGAATGGAATTGACGACGACAGAGGCGGTGGCAATGTCGCCGTGCGAACCTCCGGGGATGGTCAGGCTGATGTTGGGGTGGCCGGTTAGGGTGATGGTGTCGGCGGGATCTTTCGCCCCGACGTACATTTGCAATTCCAGATGGATGAGTTCCTTACCGGCGGAGAGGCCGCGAGCGATCTGGTGTACCCCGGCGGCCTGGCCGGCCTCTACGGCGAGGAATTCGGTTTGCACGCGCCCGGTGGCCACTTTAGGCTCGATGGTTTCGGTGATCTGATCTACGGGAAGGTTGAGACCGTCCGCGATCATCGCTACTGATTCGGGCAAGCCGACGTGTTTGATGATCCCGGCTTGCACTTTTTGCCGAAATTCCTCGACGGTCATGCCCGCGCCGATTTTTTTCTGCAGTGGCAGGCGACGCTTGGAAGCGTCCACGATACGCAGGGCCTTGGCGTGTTCGATGCGCTGGGAAACAGCGGCAAGAGTAATGACCAGCTTGTCCATCACGAAGCCGGGGTTCACGCCAGTTCCCACAAGCGCGACGCCCCAATCCTTGGCGGCGGCGTCCAGCTTGGCGGCGAGCTCGGGATGGGTGCGAAAGGGATACGAGAGTTCTTCGCAAGTAGAAACGATGCAGGCTTCCGCTTCCAGGCAGGCGAGCAGCTGATCCATCACTTTGGGGAGCGAAGAAGACGTGGAGTGAATGACCACGTCGGCGGATTGCTCGAGGACTTCGCTGGCGTCGGCGGAAATTTTGACGCCCCAGGGAGCGTCGGAAGCACCGACTACTTCGCCGAGGTCGCGGCCAACTTTGGCGGGATCGGTGTCAATGGCCCCGCAGATTTCGATGGCATGCTTTTCGCGCATGAGCCTGGCGATGGAAGCGCCGATGGGGCCAACGCCATATTGAATGGCGCGAATTTTCTTTTTCACGAGACTCTCCTATAGCGCCAACGCAGGCCCACGCCGCGAATTCGTGACGCAAGCGAATCCACTACGATAAAGGAAGTCCGGAGAATTCTCCAGCACCACCTCCCCGGCGCTGTTCCGAAAGGGAGGGAATCTTGCCGGGGGCTCCGCGGAGCCGCATAATGAGGCCCGCCCGAGAAATTACAAGGAGCCGGCCGTGCAGGCAAAAAAACTTAGCGAAGCGGAAGTGCAGGAAAATCTAGCCCGGGCCAAGGGCTGGAGCCTGGTAAACGGAAAGTTGCATCGCGCCTTCGAATGCAAGGATTTTGTCAGCGCGTTCGGGAATATGACCCGGGTGGCGCTGGTGGCTGAAGCGATGAACCATCATCCCGAATGGTTCAACGTGTGGAACAAAGTGATCATCGACTTGAACACGCACAGCGTGAAGGGCATCAGCACTCTGGATTTCGAGCTGGCCGGAAAGATTAACGAGATTTTTGAAGAGTAAGAGGCGGCCCGGGCGGAGCAGCCGCGTCGGCTTTGCGCAGCGCCGTGGTACCGCCTTGGTACTTTCGATTTGTGTTTCCGCAACTGTTCGTGACTTCTCGTTGACTCCCGCACCCACTGCGCGAGAATACAAACACCCTTCCTAACATCGCACAATCCAGAAGACTGCCTCTCCAGTCTCGTTTGCGAAGCAATGCGTTCGTTGCAATGAACTCGTAGTCGCAGAAGTGTCCCGGCTGAATCGGTGCCGGATGCTGCCAGGCATCGGCTTCGGCTCGCGGTGAGCGACACCGAGGCGAGAATCGAGAGTCCATGGCTTCCGAGAAAATACGGGTTCTGGTGGCAGAAAACTCTCCCGGGGAGGCGGCAACGGCGTTGCGTGCGGCGTATGGGGCGGGGGAGGGTCGCATGGAGCTTACCGATGTCGGTAGTGTAAGTACGCTGCTGCCGACTGTGTCGATGGTGAACCCAGACGTAATTCTGCTGGACTTAGCTCTGGCCGGACCCGACCCAGTGAACCTGGTGCGCAGGTTGCACCGGTCCGCGCCTCAGGTACCGCTCATTATTTTGGCGGATGCCGCCGATAAGGCCGAAGCTTCGCGCTGCCTGGAAGTGGGAGCCATCGACTGCCTGGTGAAAGGCTTGCTGGACGCGCAGGTGATGGAGCGGGCGGTGGGAGCGGCACTGCAACGCAATGCGCTGGAAGGTTTGGCCGACCTGAAGCGCGATCCGCTCACGAACCTCTACACGCGCGACGGATTGATGACGCTGGGAACGCGCGCCATGGAAACGGCCCGGCGCAACGGCGGCACGCTGGTGCTGCTCTGCGCGTTGCTGGAGAACCTGACGAGTATGCGGGAAAACCTGGGCTCGAAGAATACCGAGCAAGCCGTTAAGGAACTGGGAGAGTTGCTGCGCGCCAGCTTTCGACGAACGGACGCGGTGGCACGCTGGGGTGAGGCGCAATTTGCCGCGCTGGCGGTGGATGCCGCCGAGCCGAGTGCGCCGGTGCTGCGCCAGCGGGTGCAGCGGCGGCTGGATACGTTCAACCAGCTTCGGGATGCCGCGGGAGGAATGCAGGCCCGCATGGCAGTGGGATTCTGGTCGCCGGATAGAGAGCGCACATTCGGAGAACTGATGGACAACGTCGAAGGTGAATTGCGGTCTGAGGGCGCAGTGGCCATGAAGGAAGGCCAAAAACCGGTGAACGCGACTGGTCGATAGGCGCAAATGATGCGAGCGACGACATATGGACGAAGGGTAGCCGCATTCAAGGGGGACCGAGATGAAGACACAGATTGCCGAGGAGGTTCGTCCGCCAGCGGCCACGGCGGTGATTCGGTTGCTGGTGGTCGAGGATTGCCTTCAGGACGTCGAACTGGTGTTGTTCGAACTGAAGGAAGCGGGATTTCGCGTGGAGCACACCGTAGCCAAGAACCAGAAAGAATTTCGGTTGGCGTATCAGAAGCAGAAATTCGACGCCGTTCTGGCGGATTTCCGGCTTCCGGGATGGACCGGGCTCGATGTGCTGAAAGAGATCCGTACCGCGGGCGATGACGTGCCGTTTCTGCTGATCACTGGGACCTTGGGCGAAGAAGCGGCGGTGGAATGCATCAAGCAGGGAGTGAACGACTACATTCTGAAAGACCGCATGTCGCGGCTGCCCGTCGCGTTACAACGAGCCCTCCAGGAAAGGGCTTTGCGCCAAGTGTCCGAGCAGGCGCAAGCGGCTTTGGCGGAAAGCGAAGCGCGGGTCCGCCGGCAGTTCGCGGAGCTGGACCTGTTGTACCGGACGGCGCCCATTGGCATAGCAATAGTGGATCGAGATTTGCGTTGCGTGCGGGTCAACGAGGCCCTGGCGGCCAATTGCCAGCGCCCGACAGCGGATTTTGCCGGAAAACTCCTGGAGCAAGTGGTTCCTATCGAAGTCGCCGAGCGAGCCGCCGCGCTGCACCGCAGCGTCTTGGCTACAGGGGAACCTGTCCTGAATGTGGAAGCCCGGGTCAATCGCAGTTATGAACCCTTTGAGCCGCGGGACTATCTGGTCAGCGTTTATCCCCTGGCGCTGTCGGAAGGGTCGGCCGTAGCCACGTGCATGGTGATGGTGGACATCACGGAGATCAAGCGGATCGAAGGGGAGCTGCGACGGTCCGAGGCGCGCAACCGGGATCTGGTACAGCACTCGCTCTACGGTATCTGCCGAGCCGGCCTGGATGGAACCTTTCTGGACGCCAATCCCGCGCTGCTGCGTATTTTGGCCATGGACTCCTGGGACGAACTGCGCGCGCTGAACCTGGCGCGCGACGTTTTTCGCTTTCCCGAACAGTTCGTCAAGCTGATGGCGTCGTGCCGTGAAAACAGCCACACGGTGAGCGCCGAGGCGGAGTGGCGGCGCCGGGACGGCGGAATCGTGGCTATGCGTTTGCATCTGCGGCGCGTGGCACTGCCGGGAGAGCCGGAAAGCGTCGAAATTATTGCTGAGGACGTAACCGAACTGCGCGCGACCGAGCGGCAATTGCGCCAGGCGCAAAAGTTCGAAGCCATCGGGCAGCTGGCCGGCGGCATCGCGCACGATTTCAACAACGTCGTGGGCGCAATCCTGGGCTGGGCAGAACTGGGCTATGAGCAGAACCGGGCGAATCCACAGGTGGCCGAGCGCTTCTCGCGCATCCGCGAACAAGCCGATCGCGCCGCTGGGCTCACCCGTGAATTGCTGGCTTTTGCGCGCCGCCAGGTGCTGCAGCCGCGTGCCGTGGACCTGAACGCAGTGACCAGCGGGCTGATGAGTTTCCTGGATCGGGTTATCGGCAAGGATATCGAGCTGAAGATGATTACCGCGGCGGTCGATCCGGTCAAGGCCGATCCTACGCAAATCGAGCAAGTGCTTATGAACCTGTGCTTGAACGCTCGCGACGCCATGCCCGGCGGCGGACGACTGCTGATCGAAACCGAAATGGTGGAGCTTGACGAATCGTATTGCCGTTTTTACCCGGCCGTTTCCCCAGGACGCTACGCGGTGCTTTCCGTTTCCGACACCGGAATCGGGATGGACGCGGACACCCGCGAGCGCATCTTCGAACCGTTCTTCACGACCAAGGGAAACGGCAAAGGAACCGGGATGGGACTGGCCACGGTCTACGGGATCGTGAAGCAGCATGGCGGGTTCATCCACGTTTACAGCGAGCCGGGGCAAGGAAGCTTGTTCCGCATTTACATCGCCGCGATGGACGGGGGGAGCGCCGAAGGCTCGGCAAGCAAGGTGAGTGCTCCGGCGCATCAGGACATGCGCGGGTTTGAAACCATCCTGATCGCGGAAGACCACGAGTCCATCCGCGAGATGGCCCGCCAGTCCTTGGTCAGCCTGGGTTATCGGGTGCTCTGCGCCGCCGATGGAGAAGAAGCGCTGGCGTTGTGCAAGAAAGAAGTGCCGGCGTTGGCGGTCCTGGACGTGGTGATGCCGAAGCTCGGCGGCCCGGCGACGGCCTCGAAGCTGATCGAACGTTTCAGCGGGTTGCCGATTCTGTTTACCAGCGGCTATTCACAAGACTCCGAGAATCTGGCCGGTACGGCCACTCTGGGCGCAAGGTATCTGCAAAAGCCGTACAGTCCCAGCACGCTGGGCCGCATCATTCGCGAAATTCTGGATCGGCCCGCCTGACGAACGGACAGAACGCGCGGATCCCGGCTTCACACCGCCGGACCGCACTTTCTCGTTGACACCTACAAATGGCGATGCTACAAGGCGCTCAAGGCGAGCCCTCTGGTGGTCAGTCTCCTACCGCACTTGCGGGCGTCCCGTTCGCGAGAGGGAGCGCAGTCCAGGCAAAACTGGATTGCTGATCCGCTCGAGGATTTGTCTTGGCAACACCCCACCCACCCCGGGAGGTGAGAGCTTCGGTTTTCACCTCCTTTTTATTGATAGCAGCGGGCAATCCGCCTAACCTCCTTGTTGTTTTTTCGCTAGCATGTTCCAGTGCCTCTTCTCCTTGAACTGAACCGCGTGACCGTTTTGCGCGGCACCGCCGGCCAGCGAGCGGCGCTCGACCAGGTGTCGCTGCGCATCGGCAGTGGGGAGCATGTTTGCATCCTTGGGCCGAATGGCTGCGGCAAGTCCACGCTGATCAAGACGATTACGCGAGAGTGCTATCCGCTGGCGCAAGAAGGATCGTCGATGGCAATTCTGGGGCAGGAGCGCTGGAATATCTTCGAGTTGCGATCGCAACTCGGAATCGTTTCGCCAGACCTGCTGGCATCGTGCACGCACGACGCCACGGGGCGGGACGTGGTGCTCTCAGGGTTCTTCAGTTCGACGCGGATTTTCCCGCATCACCATCCGCACTCCGAACATGTGCAGCGCGCCGAAGCGGCGCTGGAACGGCTGGGAATCGCGCATCTTGCGAGGCGGGCAGTGGCGGAAATGTCGTCGGGAGAAGCCAAGCGGACGCTCATCGCGCGGGCACTGGTTCACGAGCCGCAGACGTTGCTGTTCGACGAACCGAGCAACGCCTTGGATATCGCCGCGCAATTGCAGTTGCGCGAGACGCTGCGCGAACTGGCACGATCAGGTCTGGGGATCGTACTGGTGACCCACCACGTTTCGGAGATCATTCCGGAAATCGAACGGGTAGTGCTGCTGCGCGACGGCAGAATCGCGGCGGACGGACCTAAATCCAGCGTGCTCAATGCCGAGCGGCTTTCCGAGCTATTCGGAGTTCCGGTTCGGCTGGTGCAGGACGACGGATACTTCCACCTCTATTGATCCCCCATTTGATCCGAATGTTTTGCAAAATCTATGTTCCCACGTACGACGGAACGATAGACGTTTACGGGCTCACGCTACACTGAACGCTTCCGAAGCATCCTGATCAGAGGAATTCAAGGCTCGACGAATTCGGGCCGCTGATCCACATAATCGGCGTAACCGGAAACCCGGGGCTGCATCCAAAATGACAAATGGTTGCCGCCGCCCGCCCGGCGGACTTTGCTGGGGGTACGCATGACTTCCTTTGTGCTCAATGGAAAACCGGTGCAGGTGGATGTGGACCCGGAGACGCCGCTGTTGTGGGTGATCCGCGAAGAGCTAGGCCTTACTGGGACAAAATACGGTTGTGGTATGGCGCTGTGCGGAGCTTGCACGGTGCACCTGGATGGCGAAGCGATTCGTTCCTGCGTCGCGCCGCTGCGGCGAGTTGCCGGCAAGCGGGTCACGACGATTGAAGGCCTGTCCAACAATCTCAGCCATCCGTTGCAGCGCGCCTGGATCGAAATCGACGTGCCGCAATGCGGCTATTGCCAGTCCGGGCAAATCATGAGCGCCGCGGTGCTCCTGGCGAAAAAACCCAAACCGACCGACCGAGATATCGACGAGGCCATGTCCGGAAACATCTGCCGCTGCGGGACCTATCCGCGAATTAGGCGCGCCATTCACCGCGCCGCGGAATTGAGCGCGGGAAAGAAGGTGGCCCAATGAGCGCCTCAGCGTTGATTGACCGGCGGGCTTTTCTGAAAGTAGGTGCCGCGGCTGGCGGCGGCTTGCTGGTGGGTTTGTACCTTCCCGCGACGCGCAGCGTACTGGCACAGGGTCCGCCCGCGCCACCGTTGGTTCCGTTTGCTTACGTGAAGATTGCTACCGATGAAACAGTGACGGTGATCGCCAATCATTCGGAAATGGGGCAAGGCATCTACACCAGCTTACCGATGCTGCTGAACGAAGAACTCCAAGCGGACTGGGCGAAGATTCGCGTGGAAGGCGCGCCGGTGGATGCGGTGTACAACCACGCGGTGTTCGGCATTCAGATGACCGGTGGTAGCACCACGATTGCCTCGGAATGGGATCGCTACCGACGCATGGGTAGCGCGGCGCGGATGTTGCTGGTGCAAGCGGCCGCGGAGAAGTGGAATGTGCCGGCGAACAGCTGTGTGGTGGAAAAGGGCGTGGTGTTGCACCGCGCCACGTCGCGGAAGGCAACTTACGGTTCGCTTGCGGAAGCTGCAGCCAGGCTGCCGGTCCCGAGTGACGTGCCGCTGAAAGATCCGAAGCAGTTTACGCTGGTTGGCAAGCCGACGCGGCGGCTGGACACGCCTTCCAAAGCGAATGGCACGGCGCAGTTCGGGCTGGACGTGAACTTGCCGGGAATGCTGACGGCTTTGGTGGCGCGGGCGCCCGTGTTCGGCGGGAAGGTCGCGAGTTTTGACGCGAGCGACGCACAGCGGGTCCCCGGCGTGAAGGCGGTCGTGCAAATTCCCACGGGGATCGCAGTCATCGCCGAACGTTTCTGGCCCGCCAAGCTGGGCCGCGAGAAACTGAAAATCACCTGGGATGACGGAGCAAACGCCAACCTCTCGACTCCGCAGATGCTGGCGGATTTTGCCGCGCAATCGACCTCGCCGGGGACCATCGCGAAGAAGGTAGGCGATCCGGCCGGAGCGTTAACCAGCGCGGCCGAGAAAATCACCGCGACCTACGACGTTCCGTACCTCGCGCACGCCATGATGGAACCGCTCAACTGCGTGGTGGATTTGCGCGCCGATAGTTGCGAGATCTGGACGGGCACGCAGTTCGAAACCGTGGACCGCGCGCAAGCCGCGCGTATCGCCGGTCTGGCGCCGGAAAAGGTACAGATTCATACCACCCTGCTGGGCGGAGGATTCGGGCGCCGCGCCAATCCCGATTCCGATTTTGTGGTCGAAGCGATGCACGTGGCCAAGGCCGCGAAAGCACCCGTAAAAGTAGTCTGGACGCGCGAAGACGATACCCGCGGCGGCTGGTACCGGCCGATGTGGCACGACCGCTTCGCCGCGGGCCTGGATGCCGCAGGAAACCCGGTGGCGTGGACGCACACGATTGTCGGTCAATCGATCCTGACGGGAACGGCGTTCGAACCCTACGGTGTGAAGGATGGCATCGATTCCGCGTCGGTAGAAGGTGCGGCCGACCTGCTCTACGGAATTCCCAATCTGCAAGTGGATTTGCATTCGCCGAAGATTGGAGTCCCGGTGCAGTGGTGGCGTTCCGTAGGCCATTCGCACACCGGATTTTCCGTTGAAGCGTTTTTCGATGAAGTGGCCCACGCTGGCGGCAAAGACCCGTATCAATTGCGGCGAACCCTGCTCAAAGGGCAGCCGCGGATGCTGGCGTTGCTGGACCTGGTCGCGGAAAAAGCCGGCTGGGGCCAGCCGCTTCCCGCGGGGCACGGTCGGGGCATCGCCACGCACTTTTCGTTCGATAGCTACGTCGCGCAGGTGATCGAGGCGTCGGTCGGGAAAGACGGCACGGTGAAAGTGCATCGCGTAGTTTGCGCGGTGGACTGCGGCCAGGTGGTGAATCCGGACATCGTCAAAGCCCAGATGGAAGGCGGAATTGTTTTTGGATTGACGGCAGCTCTGAAGACCGAGATCACCCTGCAAAGCGGCAGAGTGCAGCAGAGCAACTTTCACGACTATCAGATGCTGCGCATGTTTGAATCTCCAGCCATCGAAGTGCATATCGTGCCGAGCCAGCAGAAACCGACCGGAGTGGGCGAGCCCAGCGTGCCTCCAGTTGCCCCGGCGCTCGCCAATGCCATTTTTGCCGCGACGGGGAAGCGGGTACGCCGCTTGCCGATCCGCGCCAGCGATTTGGCGGAAGAAAGGGCCAGGTCATGAGAATTACGTCTGGGCGTTGGCGATTTGTTTTGATGATGCTGATCGCAGTGGTTTGCGTTGGCTCGGGCTTGTGTATGGTGGCGGTTGCTGAGCACAGCGGCAGTCCGCGAGCCGCAAAGCCGGATGCCGGCGCATCGCGAGCCGCGTTTCTCGAGGTGTACAAGGTACTCATCTCTCCGCGCTGCGCGAATTGCCACCCAGCAGGCGACGCCCCGCTGCAAGGTGACGACAGCCACGTGCATTTGCAGAATGTGAAGCGCGGCCCGGACGGGCATGGCGTCACCGCTATGCGCTGCAACACCTGCCATCAGGATAAGAACCCGCCGGGCGCGAATCTGCCGCCGGGAAATCCCAAGTGGTCCCTGCCCGCGCCAGAACACAAGATGGTTTTCGTCGGCCGGACGGCTGCAGCCCTCTGCCGGCAGATCAAGGATCCCAAGCAAAACGGCGGCCGGTCGCTGGAACAACTCTTCGATCACGTTTCTCACGACGACCTGGTGGGCTGGGGCTGGAATCCCGGCGATGGCCGCAGCTTGCCACCGCTCTCCAGAGAAGAAACCTCGCAGCAAATGAGGGTTTGGATCGACGGCGGCGCGGCCTGTCCGGACTGACGCCGTAGCCACCTAGCCAGGCAGTTGCGTTTTGGCTCTTCGGACATTCCTCCTTTCTCTACGTGTGTGCCTCGGCCATAATCATTGCGGGGTCTCCGTCAGCTTCCGATGAATATTCGCGCCGCCATCTTCCCGGGTCAGGTCAACCGCAAGCCGCTACTCACCTTGGGGTTTCTCCTGCTGGCCGGCTTTGCTGCGTACAAAGCCGCCAACTACGTTCTGAATGACGATATGGAAGGCCTGGCCTTTGTCGCGCTGGGGGCGATTGTGAGCGCGGCGATCATCGCCATGTTGAACAACTGGCGCAACGGTCTGTACCTCTTTCTGATCTGGCTGCTGTTCGAGGATTTTGCCCGGAAGTTTCTCGGCAACAACATGGCCATTTACTTCGGCAAGGACCTTCTGGTTCTGGTGGTGTACTTGTCGTTTTATATTGCCGTCCGCCGCCGCAAGGTCCCAGCCTTCCGGCCGCCGTTCCGCATACCCTTGCTGATTTTTTTCTGGTTCGGCGTCATGCAGGCCTTCAACCCGGGTTCCACGAGCATCTGGTTTGGGCCTCTCGGCTTGAAGATTTATTTTCTGTACGTGCCTCTGATGTTCGTTGGTTATGCATTGGTGAATTCGGAGACGGAGTTACGGCGATTTTTCACCCTGAACATGGTGCTGATCGTGGGTATCGTTTCGTTGGGGATAGCGCAAGCCATCCTCGGACCCTCCTTCCTGAATCCAGCGACACTGGGAGCGGACATCGAACTGGGGAGCACGCTGTATCGAGTGTCCCCGCTCAGCGGCACGCTGATCTATCGCCCTTGCGGCGTCTTCGTCAGTAATGGACGATACGCCGACTTTCTTCTGGTCGGGGGGCTGCTGGTTCTCGGGTTCAGCGGTTATCTGCTGCTTCGCCAGCGAAAGGGCCGCTGGCTGGCGTTTGTGGCGTTGGCCATAACCACCGCCGGCGTTTTTATGGCCGGCTCTCGCGGTGCCGTCGCGCTGGCTTTTATCAATGCCGTGGTCACATCCGTCGCGTTTATTTGGGGAGCACCTTGGCGCCAGGGAGAAGTGGTCAGAGTGCTCAGAACCTTGCAACGGCTGGTCATTGGCGTCGTTCTCGCGGTGGCGCTGCTCTTTATGATTTTCCCCGAAGCGATCGGCGCGCGCCTGATCGTCTATTCGGAGACGCTTTTGCCTGGGAGCTCCGCGAGCGACCTCGGCAGCCGCACCTGGGACTACCCGATCCGAAACTTTCTTGGCGCCTTCAGCTCGGATCGCTGGCCGTATGGATACGGGATCGGCACCGCTTCGCTGGGCACGCAATACGTGGCCCGTTTCTTCAAAGCCAAACTCATCGGATTCGGTGTGGAGAGCGGCTTCGGCACTCTGGTGATCGAAATGGGTATCGTCGGACTGATTTTGTGGCTGGTCATGTCCGGCGCTATCGTTTTCTCAGCTTGGAAGGTGGTCAAGAAGCTCAGAGGTTCGCCCTGGTTTCCTCTGGCGTTTGTGATTGGTTGGTACGCCTTGGTCTTGCTCTTTGCGCTTACCTTTGCGGGCATGCAGGCCTACGAAGATTTTCTGATGAACGCTTATCTCTGGTTGCTGCTTGGGATCCTTTTTCGGCTTCCCACTCTGACCCCAGCTCCTCAACCGACGCCGGCCGCTGCGCCCGGCCCAGACAATCGCCGCTGGATGCGATAGCGTTGCGTATTGCCGTCGTCTCACCTTTTGTGGATCGCCGCCATGGCAGCGAGCGCGCCATTGCGGAACTTATTGAGCGATTGGCTGCGACCTACGGCTGCGAAGTACATCTATTCGCGCAGCGCGTTGCCGATCTGCGGCTCGGAAGCGCGGATTCCGTAGGAGTGCCTCTTTCTTCCGGCGGCTCCGTTCGTTGGCATCGCGTGCCGGCGATTTTTGGACCGCAACTCCTTCAGTTCAGCGCGTGGTTCGTTCTCAATCGATTGTGGCGTTCACGCAGTGCGTTCGACTTGGTGCTCTCGCCCGGAATCAACTGCCTGGATGCTGACGTCGTGATCGTGCACGCACTGTTCAGCCGCCTCGCGGAAGTCTCCGAGAGCAACGTCTACGCTAACGAGCCACGGTCCGGAATCCTCCGGAATCTTCATCGCCGGGCCTATTACTCCCTGCTCCGTGCGTTGGAACACAAGGTCTATCGTGCACCCGACGTTGCCATCGCCGCTGTGTCTCGCCGCACCGCGTCACTCTTAACCCGCTATTTCCATCGCGATGACATCCGAGTGATCGCCAATGGTGTCGACTCGTCTGCTTTCTCGCCAGAACTACGGCTGGTGCGCCGGGAGTCCTCACGTTCTCGGCGCGGCTTGCAGCCTCATGAATTTGTGTTGCTCCTGATCGGCAATGACTGGGCCACCAAGGGCATCCACGCGGTTTTCGAATCCATGGCCCTGCTCCCCAAGCTTCCCCTCCGCCTGATGATTGTTGGCGGGGACGTCCGCGAGCCGTTCGCGACGGCGGCAGAGAAATTGGGCGTGCTGGATCGCTGTCTCTGGAACGCACCGACGGAAGACATTCTCGACTGTTACGCAGTCGCCGACGTTTATGTCAGCCCCAGCCGCGAAGATTCCTTTGCGTTACCCGTCGCCGAGGCTATGGCGCTGGGGCTCCCGGCGATCACGTCTGTTTCCGCCGGAGTCTCAGAGTTCGTTGCCGATCGCGTGAATGGCTTCGTTCTGCAGGATCCGCGGGACTCTCAGGCCCTCGCGCAGATTATCACCCAACTCTATGAAGATGCGGCGCTGCGCTCCAGAATCGGCCGAGCGGCATCTGCCGCGGCGCACCTTTGGAGTTGGGATGCCAACGCCGCCGCGGTCTGGCAACTCCTCTCTGAAACCGCCGCAAGAAAAGCGCAACACTAATCAGCACGGACAAATCGTCGGTTTGGTCGACCTGTACGACGGTACAGTATCGGTGCAAATACAGCCCGCCTTCGGCTGCATAGCCTTTCACCGTCTGACGCCGGAAACTCTTCTGTAGGGTGATATCGCGCGAGGCGGCCCACTGCCACCCGCGTGGGAGACCAAGATGAACCCTGCACGCCAGGCGCTCGTTTTTCTGTTAGTCGCCGTTCCCTTCTTGTCGCCACGCAACCTTTGCGCGCAATCTGCTTCTCCGGCGGTCACTGCGGCTACGGAAGTTCCGGCGCCCATTCCTGTGCGAACGCCCGTCGCCAACGCAGTCTTGCCCACGACCGGCGACCTCTTGCAGAAATATCAGACCGCCACTGGCGGCCAGGACGTCTGGTCCTCCTTCCAAACCCGTTTCATGAAAGGGTTGTTCCAGAGCGAAGACGCTTCGAGCTTTGCCGGCATCGAAATCCTCTCCAAAGCGCCGAATAAAGTATTCACCAAGATCACCTTGGCCAACGGCGTTGTCATTCGTGAAATCTGCGACGGAAAATCCGCCTGGGTGGAAGATTCCCGCGGCGGAACCCACGAATTGACCGGTGCCGCGCTGGAAAGCCGCATTCGCCATGCCAGCTTCAACGATCGTGCGGATGCCCTGCTCATGGCCATTTCCGGACACGTGCTCGGCATCGAAAAGATTGGAACCCGCTCGGCCTACGCCCTCGAGTTTTCTCCCGACAAGCGCACTGTTTCCAAAATGTATTTTGACGTGGACACCGGGCTGGTGATTCGTGTGGACGACGAAACTCACCGCCAGGACGGCGAATACAGCGTGCAAACTTATCTCGACGACTATCGCCCGGTGGACGGAGCCTACTTTCCGTTCCACATCAAACACGTGGAAAAAGGCAACGTCTTCACCGTCAAAATCACCCAAATCAAGCACAACGTCCCGGTAGAAGACACGCTTTTCACCAAACCGCTATCCGCCTCGAAATAGTCCGCTGCCGATGCAGCCGAACCGTGCCTCGGACTGCAACCACGGCTACGAGCCATCCGATTTCTGCAAGTTGAGCGGCTTCCGTCGCCGTCTCACGCGAATTTCTTCGCGCGATAGCCTTCGAAACCCGCTGCCGTTAAATCCTCTAACTCGCGAAACAATTGGCTATCGACAGCGTTGAAATTGAAGCACGCCTTGCCCTGCATGCGCTTCTTCAACTCCGGGGATATGCGTTTTTGCAGCCCGGGGTTCATGTAAATCGGCATGAAGTGATAGCTCACATAGTTTTTCCCCATGCGCACCGCGGCAAACCACACCGGCTTCCCGTTGGGGCCCGCCCCGCGTGTTTGCAAACAATAGAACTCTGGCCGGTACGGCAACACGCTCAGCCGCTCCTCGTACGGCTCAAGAATCTTCTTCAGCCCGGCAAACACCGCCGCAAAATCGCCGGCCTTCTTGTCTTTGCGCCTTGCCGGAGCATTTCTCTTCGTCTTCGCCACCGTCATCGTCGACTCCTTCCCGGTTGGCCGACCAGCCTATCGAGGAACCACACTCTCGCCAAGCCCTATGGCCTCAAAATTCCGGGAAACATTTACTCTCCGCCTTCGTTCTCTCTCTCATGAACCTCCTCGCTCACCTCAAATACGCCTTCCTGCGCTACGTCCTCGGCATCGGCACGGCTGCGCAACAGCCAGCGCGACAAATTGAATGCCGAGTCCAGGTGCGGCAATACCACTTGCTCGAACCGCACCCGTTCTTGCTGATCCAAAACGTTCAAGCCTTCTCCCTGGTAAGAAGCTCGCATTCCTTCAGACTTGGCCCACCACCATTTTATTCCCAATTTCCATAAACTGCTGTGCGTCTTCGTAACCTCTTCGCTCCCGCGTGCGCTCCCGCAAAAATTCGGAATATTCGCTCATGCTCCCGAGTCTGCTCCAACGAAACACGTCCCATGGCGGCGCGGGCTCCCTGGACTCTCTCGCCCGCGCCGCTCCCAATAGAATTGAGTCGGTCACGGAGGCGCAAGACAATGGCACGCAACAAAAACATCATCGAACACGATCACAACCACGATGGTATCGATCGCAGGGGTTTCCTCAAATGCATGGCCTGGGCCGGAACTGGCGCGTTTTGCGTCATACAGGGCGGCGTTTTGAAATCCTATAGTTTGAGTAGACTTTCCGAAATCGGTCCCTCCCAAGCGGCCGGCGAACTCAGCTTCGTTCAGATCAGCGATAGCCACATGGGCTTCAACAAGCCCGCCAACCCGGATGTCGTCGGCACACTCAAAGCCGCCGTCGACAAGATCAACGCTCTCCCGCGCCAACCCGAATTCCTCCTTCACACCGGCGACATCAGCCACCTCTCCAAGCCCGAAGAGTTCGATACCGTCGACCAGATCCTCAAGAGCGCCGCTCCCAAAGACGCTTTCTTCGTTCCCGGCGAGCACGATGTCCTCACCGACGACGGCAAGAGCTTCCGCGACCGCTACGCCAAAAATTCCAAGGGTGATGGCTGGTACAGCTTCGATAAGAAAGGCGTGCACTTCGTCGGCCTCGTTAACGTCATGAACCTCAAGCCCGGCGGCCTCGGCACTCTCGGCCATGCTCAGCTCGAGTGGCTCGAAGACGATGTGAAACATTTGCAACACAGCACTCCCATCGTGGTTTTCGCCCACATTCCCCTCTGGTCGGTATATCCCGAGTGGGGCTGGGGCACCGAAGACAGCGCCCAGGCGCTCTCCTATTTGAAAAAATTCGGCTCTGTCACCGTCTTGAACGGGCACATCCACCAGACCATGCAGAAGGTCGAAGGCAATGTCACCTTCCACACCGCCTGCTCCACGGCTTTCCCGCAGCCTCATCCCGGCGCCGCTCCGTCGCCCGGCCCCATGAAGGTTCCCGACGATCAGCTCCGCAGCGTCCTGGGCATTACCGATGTCAATCATATCCAGGGCCAGCATGGCCTCGCCGTCATCGATTCTTCGTTGGCCTGATATTTACCGGCAGTTGGCGCGCAAGCGCCCGCGGGCATCCGCGTTATTTTTGCAGACAAGAATGAAAGGAAGAAAACTCATGAGTAGAAGTGTG
>Ga0207015_1149_pt1 | contig 19289 bp, 12 predicted proteins | sample Alteio_BWMinCont_53_FD_153486 | JGI IMG/M metagenome (GOLD analysis project Ga0207015, IMG submission 153486) | Enriched cells from forest soil in Barre Woods Harvard Forest LTER site, Petersham, Massachusetts, United States -... | ecosystem: Environmental > Terrestrial > Soil > Temperate forest >...
ATCGGTGAGATACGGATTTGCTACTAGAACCTGTTTCATAAATAGGCTCTAGTCGTGCAAGAGAATGCTTACCAGAGAGCTATGCACATAGATACCGCCTCCGCTATATTCGATGAAGCCATTTTCCCTAAAGCGATTGAGGAAAAAACTTACTCTCGATCGAGTAGTTCCAACCATCTCTGCCAATGTCTCCTGGCTCATCTTCGGGATCTGTGGAATTGGCTTTGATTCCTGACCAAAATTGGCCAATAGCAACAGAAGTCTGGCAAGGCGTTTCTCGCTTGAGTTAAAAAGATGATCCACCAGATCGGCTTCTATACGAATATTCCTACTAAGCAGGAACGCGAGAAAGCGTTCCGAGAACTCAGGCTCACGCTGAAGAAGCGCAGTAATTACCGGCTTCTCAATGCGAATGATGGTACTCCGCTGGACTGCGGTCGCTGTATACATGCGGAGAACTTGACCTGCGAGGCAGCCTTCCCCAAAGAAGCTCTCTTCGGGCAAAATCGACACAACAGCTTCTTTCCCGCGCTTTGATAAAACGGTTAGTTTTATCTTTCCATTCAACACGTAATATACCGAATCTGCGACCGCTCCCTGAGAGAAGACGGATTGGTGATTGCGATATTCTCGGCTGGTGATACCAGTTACAAATCTTTTAAGAAATTGACGTGGGTCAAACGCTGGTAATTTCTCAGGTGCTTTAGCAACATTTTTCCCTATAGGATCAACCTTCAATCCACCTGAAGTATTCTTACGCAAACCGACCAGATGGTTGATTGAAGCTTCCTGTTCTGCCTTGTGATCCCAAGCTACAAGTCGACTGGAGTTCATTTTAGTTTCTCCGGAAATTCGTTCGAGGCAAGCACCTTGCCTGGCGTGACAGTTAACTATCGACATACTTCAATTAGAAGCATTCGACGCCTCCAAAAGGTGATTCATAAAACGAAGTCCCTGATGTTTTCTGAAAGAAGTCGAACTCGCGTTGGGTAAGCTACGCGACCACTCTTTTACGCAGTAAGGATGTGCGCTCTGCTTCTGCTTCAAGCCAGACGTCTAAGTGGTGTCCATACTGCTTACCACTTTGCTGAAAAATTTCGCATAACCTTTGTTTAATCGCACGCTCTAGTTCAGGGATTGCGACTTTCTTCTTGGGGGCTTCCATTGTGGTGAGCGGGTACTGAGGAGTATTCATTCAAGTCTCCGATTCATGCTGGGGATTTACCAAAATTACTGCGTTACAGAACAATATCGAATACAGGAGAAATTTGTTATCCAGCAAAGACCCTAGGTTGAATAGAAAAGTTGGGTATGGAACTGAAATATTTTTGAGCGGAAAATCTGGAACAGGAATGTGGCCTGCCGTGACACCGTTCTGCTTCCGGCGAGCCCAAGCAGCGAAACGGTAAAACCGCTCCACTCCCGTCTCCTGTGCATCTACATCCGTCACCGAGGAACTATGACAATAATGGAATCAGGTTAAAACGGAGGGATAGTTCATGCCATACCATAATTACCTGAACTAACGACCTCCAATCCAGTATTTATGGGATGAACCGGCTCACTGTGCGGTCGGATCCACTGCCTGAAAGTTTGGGATCTGCACAATGTTGTTGCGAACCGCATACATAACAAGCTCGCTTACCGAGTGCAGATCCAACTTCTGCATAATGTTAGAGCGATGCGTTTCGGCTGTTTTGACGCTAAGATCGAGGGCCACAGCAACTTCTTTCGTGCTCTTCCCTTCAGCCAACAATTGAACCACTTCCCGTTCGCGCGGTGTGAGACGCTCGCGCTTCAATAAGCTCTCTCCCGGAGTGGAATCCCCACGCAGAAAGCCTTCCAGCACCATCGCCGCAACGCGGGAGGTGAAATAGGATTTATTATTTCGCAGTGCCTCAACAGCTACAATCAGTTCTCGGCCCGCATCTGTCTTAAGTAAAAAGCCTCGCGCACCGGCATGCAATACTTCGCGAACTACTTCGTCCGTATCGTATTGGGTCAGAATCAGGACACGCATCCGAGGCTCAGCCTTCAGCATCTGGCGCGTTGCTTCTAATCCGTTTAATCCTGGCATCGAGATATCAAGAACGACTACATCAGGACGCAGCTTCTGAGCCATCTCGACGGCTATACGGCCATCTGATGCTTCTCCACAGACCTCCCAACCAGTTTGGGTTTGAAGGATAGAGCAGAGCCCACGGCGAACTACTTCATGATCATCGGCCACAAGGATACGAAAAGCCATTCTGTTTTTGAACCCCTCTAACGTAAAAATCCCATCCACTTATTAGGCCTGATTATAGCGAGATTGAATATACAGTAAAAACAGTAGGCCCTCGCTCTTGGAACAGAGTACTCGTGTAAGGTATGAAATCCCGTTTGACTACTCCTCTTTTAGTCTAGTCGCTGAATACGAAAATTATTGAAATGAAAGCTCAACCTAATCCTCTAAATCCGCCGCACTTCCAGATTCGGCAAAGTAGCTGGTAAAAAGATCCAGATTACTGCGCAGAATGATATGTGGAGCCAGTCGTGTAAGCAGCGGAGGTGCTACTCCTTCAAGAAGGTAGCGGACCAGGAGATCTAACGCAGTTTTACCCTGGGTAAAGGGCCGTTGATAAAGAGTTGCAAGTAGCTTTCCCGATTCTATAAAGGGAACAAGTTCAGGGAAAAGATCTGTAGCGATTACCTGAACCTCACCAAGGAGATTTTTTTCTTCAAGCGCACGGAGTACAGGGATGCTGTTGGCGGTACTCACGTAAACCCCTAATGGGTATGGCTTGCGAGAAAACAGCGCTGTAGTCTGCTGATATGCAACCTTCGGCTGTTCGTGCGACTCAACAGCGGGTAGTAGTGAAAGATGCGGCGCATAGAGAGCAAGGTTTGCTGCAAAACCGCGAAGCTTTTCGGCATGATCCAGGGTGGTCAGCTCTCCAGTTACAGTCGCAATGGATCCCGTCTTGTAAATGATGCGGGAGAAAAGCTCCGCAGCCATCGCTCCGCTTGTATGTGCATCTGCGCTTACAGAAGCCAGCCGCTCACTGCGCGGGACATCACTGGCAACACAGACAATTACGGTGCCCCGGCCTGCCAGTGCGCTGAAAGCAGGACTGAGGCGTTCTGGATTTCCTGGGGTCACAAGAATCCCGTCAAATTTCTCATGGATATCTGCCGCGAGTAATTCCAGATCGCCTGCATCAAGCCTGGGGAATGTCCGGAAAACAAGTTCTACACTGACCCCCGTCAAAGCAGAAGCAGCAGCCTGAACACCCGCGCGTAATGGATCGAAAAAGGACGCAATGTGGCGCGGGAAATAAACGCCAATTCGCAGCCTTCGATTGAGCTTGAGAGCCCGTGCAGCAATATTGGGCCGATATCCAAGCTGTTTGGCCTTCTTCAGAACGCGAGCACGCGTGACAGCACTAACATCAATACGCCCATGCAAAGCGCGATCAACTGTACCAATCGATACGCCCAGAGCCTGAGCAATGTCTTTGATGCTTGGAGGTTTCATAGAGGGACCACTCAAAAAATGATGGTTACAGCATCGTAACGACCTGTTTAGACATTAGGAGACGAACTGAACCGAATCATACTGCAAATCCGAAAATGTTGGAGGCACAACGAACAACTATTGACAGCTCCATGCGGCGCGTTTACGTTAACGTTAACGTTTCGTCTTCATTCAAAGCATTGCGAATAAACTAGTTGTTAGTTCGCTGAAAGGAACTTCAACGAGCGGTTCACATAGGATTTTTCGGTAGTGGGTCAGTTTGGAAGAAGATGGCATTCCCTCGGGGGCTAAAGCCCTTTAATTTTTGCTGTTTATGTACGGGCTGAAGCCCGTACCCTTCAAACTGACCCACTACCGATTTTTCCGGGAATAGACCGATTTCTACGCACTCCTTGAGGCCTGAAAGCTATCATGAAACACGTTCCAACCGTCGAGGTCCACATCTGATGAGCAAAACATCTAAACGCGAGCCCGTTCGCTGCTGGGAGCAGCAGATCGAAATTCCTACCTATCCGGTGCAGGCAGCCGATCCTAACCCGATGTTTCTTGAAAAGCGGGTCTATCAGGGAAGCAGCGGAAAAGTATATCCAAATCCTTTTACGGACCGAGTTGCGCTGGAAAAGAAAAGTACAAGTTATAGGGCGATCATGCTCGAAAACGAGTACATACAGCTAATGATTCTTCCCGAGATTGGTGGGCGAATTCATACGGGTCTTGATAAGACCAATCAATATGATTTTTTCTACCGCCAGAATGTTATTAAACCAGCACTGGTGGGGCTATTGGGCCCGTGGATCTCTGGAGGGGTTGAGTTCAATTGGCCACAGCATCACCGCCCGTCCACCTATATGCCTGTCCACTCAACCATTGAAGAGCACCCGGATGGCAGCCGCACAGTGTGGCTCAGCGAACACGATCCTATGCTGCGGATGAAGGGTATGGTGGGCATCCATCTCTCGCCAGGAAAGGCGATTGTCGAGGCCAGGGTCAGGCTGTATAACCGCACACCCTTGCCCCAAACCTTCCTGTGGTGGGCCAACGTCGCGGTTCGGGTTCACGACGATTACCAGGCCTTCTTCCCACCCGACGTCACCTTTGTAGCCGACCATGCCAAGCGCGCTATCTCGTCTTTTCCTGTGGCTCGCAACAGTTACTACGGCGTGGATTATCGCCCCGGCACTGACATCTCCTGGTACAAAAACATTCCGGTTCCCACCTCCTACATGGTTACGCAGTCAAAATATGACTTTTGCGGCGGCTATGATCATGCCCGCCAAGCTGGTCTCGTACACACGTCGAATCATTACGTAGCGCCGGGAAAGAAAATGTGGACCTGGGGCAATGCCGAGTTTGGTTATGCGTGGGACCGAAACCTGACCGACGAGGACGGCCCATACATAGAGCTAATGGCGGGCGCCTATACGGATAATCAACCTGATTTTTCATGGCTGCAACCCTACGAGACTAAGACGTTCAGTCAATGCTGGTACCCAATCCAGAAAATCGGTCCCACAAAAAACGCGAATGCAGAAGCAGCTGTAAATCTTGAGGTTGCTGCGACGAACATCCATATGGGAGTTTGTGTAACCTCACAGCGCAAGGTGCGAATACTGCTCACTCGGCAGGGGCAGCCAGTGATGGAAGAACGAGTGGAACTGACGCCCGGACAACCGTTTTTAAAAGTAATTGAAACCTCTGGAGCTAAGTCCGAAGAATACCGTTTATCCGTACTGGATGAGGACGAAAAGGAACTGATTACATACCAGCCGGAAGAGTTGTTAGACCACGAACTACCAGCTCCGGCAACGGAGCCGTTACCGCCGGAGCAGATTGCAGGCGTTGAAGAGCTGTTCCTGACAGGTCTTCATCTTGAGCAATATCGCCACGCCACGCGCTCCCCCGAATCCTATTGGAGCGAGGGACTCAGGCGCGATCCTGAAAATGCGCGGATCAATAATGCGATGGGACTGATGCTCATGCGCAAAGGGCAGTTTACCGAGGCGGAAAAACACTTTGCCCGTGCCGTCGATCGGCTGACTTTTAGAAATCCCAACCCCTGCGATGGGGAACCGTTTTATAACCTTGGTTTGTCGCGCATGTATCAGGGAAAAAGTTCTGATGCCTACGATGCCTTTCATAAATCAGTATGGAATTACGCGTGGCAAAGCGCAGGATACTACGCATTGGCATCGATCAGCACCGCTCGCGGAAATCTACCACTGGCATTGGAACAGGTTGAGCAAAGCCTGCTGACAAACACAGCGAATCTGAAGGCACGCGCACTGAAAGCATCCTTGCTCAGACGCAGTGGCCACTTCACAGATGCGCAGGCAGTAGTTACTGAAACGCTGACGCTTGACCGGCTGGACTTCCGTATGATGGCCGAGCGTTTCCTTCTGAGCCGGACGCAACAGGATCTTCAAGCGTACGTCACCGCCCTGGAGGGAGACGTCCAGACGTTGCTGGATGTAGGGTATGACCTCGCCTGCTCAGGACTTCAGGACGATGCCTATACACTCTTGCAAGCTTGTAGCGGAGAGATGGTGCAGGAGCATCCGATGCTCTGGTACACGCTTTCCTGGCTTGCCACTGAAACCGGCCAGCAACCGCAAGCTACACAGTATGCGGCCAAGGCTGAGGCAGCCTCATCACGATACTGCTTCCCTGCTCGCCTGGAAGAGATGATTGTGCTGGAGCACGCAATTGAGCGTAATCCATCCAGCGCAAAGGCACTCTACTACCTAGGCAATCTTTACTATGACAAGCGCCGCTATACGGACGCGATCCACTGCTGGCGCCAGTCAGTTGAGTTGGACGGTGAGTTCTCAATTCCCTGGAGGAACCTGGGGATCGCGGAGTTCAATGTCTTGCATGATTCGGAAGCCGCCAACTGGATGTACGAGCGCGCCTTTGCCGTCAATCCCAACGACGCACGAGTGTTGTACGAATGGGATCAGTTGAAGAAAAGAGCGGGATTGGCCTCGCCAGAAGAGCGACTGCGCTTTCTCAATCAGCATCACGAGCTTGTGGCGCTCAGGGACGATCTGATGGTGGAGTCAATAGCGCTGTTGAATCAGTGCGGCCAAAATCAGCAAGCTTTGGAACAGCTGAGCGCGCGACGCTTTAGCCCATGGGAAGGCGGCGAAGGGTTAGTGTCTGCTCAGTATATCCATGCTCACAGTGCGTTGGGCGCGGCGGCACTTGCTGCGGTAAAAGCTGCCGATGCACTTCAGCACTTTGAGGCTGCACGACATTATCCGGAGAACCTTGGCGAAGGCAAACATTTGCTCACGTTAGAGCGGGACCTGGATTACTTCTCTGGATTAGCAGCCCAGCAGCTTGGGGATGCGGAACTGGCGCAGCGTTATTGGAACTTAGCCGCAGCACCGCTTCCTGCTCTCGGCGTTCACTCCTATTTTCAGGCCATGTCCTTGTTCGCCCTGGGGAAAAATCAGGAAGCACGCGAAACCTTGTTAACCCTCGGAGAGTTTGCAAAAAAGCAAATGACCGTGGAACCCAAGATCGATTACTTTGCCACCTCGTTGCCGAACATGCTTCTTTTCGACGACGATCTTGCCAAACGGAACCACATCGAATCCCTTGTATTAAGCGCATTGGCCAGCCAGGGGTTGGGCGACTCCCAAACCGGTATTCGTCAATTGAAACAAGTAATCACCGAGGATCCAAATCATCTCTTCGCATCTGCAATGCTCAACTGGATGAAGCAGGAAAGCAAGGCGACATCAGAAGGGCTTGAGGTATACCCCGCATTATGATCGTGCCCATCCCCGCGTCTGGAGAAAGTACAGACAGCAAAGCCACTTTTCGCTCCACCTACATCTGGATGGTTGCTTCCGCAGGTGCCTTGGGCGGCCTGCTGTTTGGCTATGACTGGGTTGTGATCGGTGGCGCAAAGCCTTTCTATGAACGTTATTTTCAGCTTGATTCGCCGTCCCTTGAGGGCTGGGCAATGAGCTGCGCGTTGATCGGATGCCTCATCGGCGCCCTTTCTTCTGGAGGCCTGAGCAATCGCTTCGGAAGGAAACGGCTGCTCACGCTGGCTGCGTTGGTCTTTGCGGTTTCATCGTTGGGAACGGGGCTGGCTACGCACTTTGACGCTTTCGTGGTGTGGAGAATGCTTGGCGGGTACGCCATTGGTCTTGCCTCCGGAATTTCCCCCATGTACATCGCAGAAATATCTCCGGCGCATCTGCGAGGACGGCTTGTTTCCCTCAATCAATTAGCCATCGTCTTTGGAGTCCTTGTGGCGCAAGTGGTGAATTGGTTAATCGCTCGGCCCGTGCCCGCTGGTGCTACAGCGCATGAAATTCTTGTCTCGTGGAACGGCCAATGGGGATGGCGCTGGATGTTCGCAGTCACCGCCATTCCCTCAATTCTGTTCCTGGCTGTCACCTTCCTGGTTCCAGAAAGTCCGCGCTGGCTGGCTTCCAAGGGTCGCAATCAGAAGGCTTTCGAGGTTCTGGAACGCCTGGGCGGGCACGTCTATGCAGAGCAGGTGCTGGAAGATTTTAGAACCAGCAGCGAGGCGCAGCCGCAGCGCTCCTTGCTTCAGGAACTATCTGCACCTGGCATGGCCAGGGTCCTGCTGCTGGGAGTAGTGCTCGCCGTTCTCCAACAATGGTGTGGCATCAATGTGATCTTCAACTACGCGCAGGAGATTTTTGCGGCTGCCGGTTACCAGGTCTCTGACATTCTCTTCAACATCGTAGTTACCGGCGCGGTCAACGTGGTGTTCACCCTGATTGCTTTCGCCACCATTGATCGTTATGGAAGGCGCTTGCTGTTGCTCACCGGCATCTCGGGCCTGGTCGTCATCTATACCATTCTCGGCGTACTTTATCATCTCCACCTGCAAGGCAAACCCATGCTTTTACTGGTTCTTGCGGCAATCGCCTGCTATGCCATGTCTCTGGCCCCTGCAACATGGGTAGTGATTGCGGAGATTTTTCCCAACCGAATCCGAAGCAGCGCCATGTCGATTGCCATTACTGCATTGTGGACGGCGTGCTTCCTGCTCACTTACACTTTTCCGCTGTTGAATACAGTGCTCGGAGCGGCTGGCACCTTCTGGATTTACGCAGGAATCTGTCTGGCAGGCTTGGTGTTCCTTTACTACCACCTGCCTGAAACTCAGGGCAAAACCCTCGAAGAGATTGAAACAAACTTGCGTATTGGCAAGATCAAGGAGAACTAAGATGCGCTCAGGACAACTGTCATTTAATCAAGTTGCAGCAGAAACTTTCCGAAGGATGCTGGTGGTTTCTTTCCTGGGGCTGACACTGTGTCTTACAGGTGTGGCAGCCCAGAGTCAGCAGACAAGTGTTGTGCTGGATGGCAGTAGTAAGGGTCGTATATTTGACGGCCTTGGAGCGGCCAGCGCTGGAGCATCCTCCCGCCTCTTGATCGACTATCCTGAACCGCAGCGCAGTCAGATTCTCGATTACCTGTTCAAGCCAGGTTACGGAGCGGCGCTGCAACATCTCAAGGTTGAGATAGGCGCAGATGTCAATTCGACCGATGGCTCTGAGCCAAGCCACATGCGGACTGCCTCAGACCATGACTCTACGCGTGGTTATGAATGGTGGTTGATGGCGGAGGCACACAAGCGAAACCCCAACATCATCCTCGAAATCCTTGCCTGGGGCGCGCCATCGTGGGTCGGTGGAGATACGCTCTATACCCCGAAAATGGCGGGATATATTGCAGACTTTATCCAAACAGCAAAGAGGGACTACTCCCTCGATATTGCTTATACCGGGATATGGAATGAGGCAGTCTATGACATTCCTTACATCAAGGAACTTAACCGGCGACTCAAGGCCGACCATCTTGCTACCAAAATCGTCTGCTGCGACGAATATCCTGGTCAGGGCAATGGGCAATGGGCAATCGCCGACGATATTCTGAAGGACCCTGAACTGGCCTCTGCGATTGCTGTCATCGGCGTTCATTACCCGCTTAAGAATGGCAAGATTACGACAACAGAAACAGCTCGCAAAACGGGTAAGCCGCTTTGGTCGAGCGAAGATCAGCCAAATAGTGGAAGCGAACCTATTATCAGCCGCGATTGGGCGTTTGGGGGGCGCATTCTGGCACATTTGTACAACCAGAATTATCTTGAGGGATCATTGACCGCCACTGAAATATGGAGCCCTATTACCTCCTACTATGACATTCTAGCGGCCCCTAATTCTGGATTAATGTACGCAAATACCCCATGGTCCGGGCACTATGACGTTCAAGGAACGATTTGGGCCACCGCCCACACCACGCAATTTGCGCAGCCAGGATGGCAGTACCTCGACTCTGCCTCCGGCTATCTTCCTCTTAAAGGAAGCTACGTAGCACTACGCTCCACCGACAGGAAGAATTGGAGCGTGGTACTGGAAACAATCGACGCAAAACAGCCGCAGAAAGTCTCCTTTCATCTGGCCGGTGGACTTGCTGCGACTGAGGTTCACATTTGGGAAACAAATAACTCCCGCACCTTTGAGCACGTTGCCAATGTGAAGCCAGTCCACGGCATCTTTGCGTATACATTTGAACCGGACTCGCTGTATTCATTGACCACGACCACGGGACAGGGCAAGGGAACGGCCCTGCCGCCGCCTTCTGCTGCCTACCCGCTTCCTTATGTGGATGATTTTGAGAAGACACCACTGAGGCACACACCGAAATATCTTTCTGATCAGGATGGCGCTTTCGAGGTCAGCCCTTGCACTGCGCGCCAAGGCAAGTGTCTGGAGCAGGTCATCTCCGCGAAGCCCATCGACTGGGGGATCTTGCCAGACCCATTTACCCTGGCAGGCAATGCAGACTGGACGGATTACACCGTTGCTGCCGATGTGCGCTTTCTAACTTCAGCGCCTGCTGCCGTAATGGGAAGAATCGACTCTGCGGACATGTTCCAGCAGCATGATGCGCGCTGGCCAAGCGGCTATATCCTGCGCGTGAACCCGGACGGAAGATGGGAACTTCTATCTTCGGAATACAAAAAGCCCGTGGTGACGCTGGCATCCGGCACGATCAAACTTGATCGTGACCTATGGCATCATCTGGAGCTGCGTTTCAAGGGAAAGAGGATTGTGGCTTTGCTGGATGGGACGCCATTGAGTGCACTCGATAATGCGACACACACACATGGTATGTTCGCGCTGGGAACAGAGTGGAACCATATTCAGTTCGACAACCTGCGCGTGACGCCTTAAAGCGGATTCAGTCTGGCCTCGCAATTTGCAGCCGGGAGATACACCATGAAGATTTGGAATGGTTTGGCAGCGATCTTTGCCGCACTCCTATTGACCTCCACAACATTCGGCCAGGCACCCGTCAAAATCGGCGGGAAGGATGTGGTCAAACTGGAGCGCAAGGCAACCGGAGACGGCAAGCGAGCAGAATTCCTATCGGCCACCGTTCTGCCCGGTCGCGGCATGAACCTGGTACAGGTCACAGCTTTCATCCCCGGCAAGGGAGTAACCAACGTCTTATATGCGCCTCCAATCGAAGAAGTCGCCAAACTGCTCAACGGCGGCGCGGACGATCAGTTTGGCAATGGAAGTTTCAAGCTAGGCGCGGCCTTCCTGGTTCCGTTCGCCAACCTGATTCGTGGCAAAGCCTCCGCCAATCGTAAGAGCATCACCGCAGAGTGGGAAGACAAACAACTGACCCTGCCAGCTAACTGGCCCGAAGGCCACCCCGAAGTACCGCCTTCCGCGATCCATGGCCTGATTAGAAGTGACAAAGCCGACTCAGTGACCCTTCACACTGTTGAAGATGGAGAGGCGCTGGTCGGCGTTATTCATGCGGGCGATTTTGGTGGCGCGTGGCCCTCAAAAACCGACCTTGAAATCACCATCACCCTGACGGGAAATTCCGTCACTGCCAGCGTCAACGCAAAAAATGTCGGCGACCAGAAGGAGCCTATGGGCATCGGCTGGCACCCCTACTTTGCAATACCAAGCGGAAACCGCAAGCAGGCGAAGCTCTCTCTTCCGGCAACCAAAGTGGGCGGTGTTAACGATGCAGACGACGGGCTTCCAACCGGAAAATGGCTTGAGGCAAAGCACACTCCCCGCGACTTCAACATGCCCGGCGGGAAAGCGCTTGGCGACATCCCACTGGATGACTACTTCGGCGGCCTGGTCCGCAAAGATGGCGCGGTGGTTGTTGAATTGACTGATCCAGCGGCACATTACGGTATCCGCATCCTCGGCCCGTCGCAGGAAATCCTGAACATGGTTGTCTACGCCCCGGCAGATAAGCCCTTTGTCGCTGCGGAGGAGCAGTTCAACGTCGGCGACCCCTTTGGCAAGCAATGGAAGGGTCAAAATACCGGCATGGTGACTCTCCAGCCTGGCCAATCTGTCACCTGGACCAACCAATTAGAACTTTTTACACCGAAACAATAATCACTGAATTGCTGAACTTAGGGAACTATGGTCCGCTTATCTTCGAGAAGACTGCAACTTCTGTCGCGATATTTCGTCTCAAGGAGTCATGGCTACAAGTATTGCAGTCCGTTGCCCCTGCTGCGGGTACAGAACGCTGGCAACTCCCGAAGCCAATTGTCTATGCCCAGTTTGCTGGTGGGAGGACGATGGTCAGGACGACCGGGACTCAGATGTGGTCCGCTGTAGCGTAAATGGGTTCCTCAGCCTGAACGAAGCGCGGCATAACTTCCTGCAATTTGGCGCGTCGCATCCCCGGTATATGACCTATGTACGGGCTCCTTTTGAATCTGAAGTTTGATTCGTCCTGCTCTTGCATTCCTTTCGTACCAGTTATCCACCTATCTGTTTTGACCCCTCCCTTAAACTCAACTAACATTGAAGTATTGTCCGGCCGCATAATCCGGGCCCGTACCGCAGACAACAGAGTCAGGCGCAACTGTCTGCAAGCGAAGATCTTCTGGAAGGCACACCTTGAGTTCAACTGAAACAGAAAACACCTCCTCTACCGACCTCGAAACCACTCACGATCACAATCACGAAGGCCACGATCACGACCACTCGCATGAGGGCCACGATCATGCCGGACATGACCACCAACACGGGCCGGTCCTGAACCCAGAGTGCACACGCACGGTTGAATTGAGTATTCCCGCCGCCACGGTCACCAGGCGCCACGAGGCCCAGCTTGAGCGCTATCAGCGACAGGCGCGTATTCCAGGCTTCCGCGTGGGTAAGGTTCCCATGAGCGTCATCCGCGCCCGCTATGGCAACGAAATTAAGCAGGAGCTGGTTGATAGCCTGCTGCCTGAGGCCTTCCGCAAGGCCATTGAGGCCGAAAGCCTGAAGCCCGTTTCGCAGCCGCAGGTTGCTGACCTTGTCCTTGAAGATGGCAAACCGCTTACCTGCAAGGCCAGTTTTGAGATTTTGCCGGAGTTCTCCATCGACGGCTACAAGGCCATCACCGTTGAGAAGCCGCAGACCGACCTGACCGAAGAAGAATACGCTGCCGAGCTGGAGCGCGTTCGTGAATCCCGCGCCACCCTGGAGCCGGTCGAGGAAGACCGTCCCCTGGCCGATGGCGACTGGGCGCAGATCCGCTACGCCGGTGCGCCTCTGGCTGTTGAAGGCCAGGAAACACCTGCGCCTATTACCGGCGAAGACGTGACCATTGAAGTTGGCGGCAAGCAGACGCTCGACGCCTTCAATCAAGCGTTGCGCGGTGCCAAGGTTGGCTCTGAGCTGAATGTCGAAGTCGATTACCCTGCCGATTATGGTGAACAGAAGATGGCTGGCAAGAACGTCAAATACCAGCTTGAAGTTCTCGCCATCAAGAAGCGCAATATGCCTGCTTTGGACGACAACTTTGTGAAGGAACTCGGCGAATTCGAGACCCTGGCTGAGTTTGAAACCAAGCTCCGCGAGCATGCTGCGAGCGAAAAGAAGCAGCGCCTTGAAAACATCGCCAAGGAACAGTTGATGGAGGCGCTGGTCGCCAAATTCGAGTTCCCGGTTCCAGAAACATTGGTTCAGCAGCAGATTGACACTCGCCTCGAGCGCGGTCTGCGCGCCCTTGCTGCCCAGGGAATGACGCCGGAGGACATGCGCAAGTTGGACTTCCAGCGTTTGCGCGGTGCTCAGCGCGACTCTGCCCTGAATGAGGTAAAGGCCACTCTGGTTCTGGATAAGATTGCCGAGGCGGAGAACGTTGAAATTTCCGATGACGATTTTGACCGGGAACTTTTGATTCTTTCCTACCAGACCCGTGAACCGCTTGAAACACTCCGTGCCAGATTGACGGAGGATGGCGGGCTAGTTAAAATCCGGGAACAATTACGGCGCGAGAAAGCGGCAACCCTGTTGTACGAGGGAATTGCCTAAACGGTCTTTTTCAAAGTAAGGGGTCGCGAAAGAAAGACCCCGCCAGACAGGCAACAGCCGGATCAAAACCGGCAGAGGGCGAGTAAAAACGGCATGGCACTGATTCCCATGGTGGTTGAACAGACGAGCAGAGGCGAACGCTCTTACGACATTTATTCCCGTCTGTTGCGCGACAATATCATCTTTCTCGGTACGCCGATTGATGACCAGATTGCGAATCTGATTATTGCCCAGATGCTTTTCCTTTCTGGCGAAGACCCGGAAAAAGACATCCAGCTTTATATCAACTCCCCAGGCGGTTCCATCACTGCGGGTCTGGCGATTTATGACACCATGCAGTTCATCAAGAACGACGTGGTGACCTATTGCATTGGCCAGGCGGCCAGCATGGGAGCCTTTCTGCTGATGTCCGGCACCCACGGCAAGCGTTTTGCCCTGCCCAATTCGAGGATTCTTATCCACCAGCCCTCCATGGGGGGGTTGAGTGGTCAGGCTACCGATATTGATATTCATGCCAGAGAGATACTGCGTATTCGTGAAATTACGAATACACTGATGGCTAAGAACACAGGCCAGCCCCTCGACCGGATTGAGCGGGATGTGGAGCGCGACTTCATCATGAACGCACCCCAGGCCAAGGAATACGGAATTATTGATGAGATCATCGTCAAGCCCCGTACCTAGAACAGACGTACGGATTGAACTGAACCAGCGGGTTTATACTCGCGATAGAGGAGTAAGACCATGAAGACGCGCACGGGAACCGACGACACACTCCGTTGCTCGTTCTGCCACAAAACGCAGGATGCGGTGGCCAAGCTAATCTCCTCGCCCAGCGACTATCCGCGTGCCTACATCTGCGATGAGTGTGTTGCGGTCTGCAACTCCATTCTTGAAGATGACCGCACGGAGCATCCCGCCGGAGCCACTCCAGCCCACCTGCCCAAGCCGCAGGAGGTCAAGGCCTTCCTCGACGATTACGTCATCGGTCAGGAGCAGACCAAGAAGAAGCTTGCCGTTGCCGTCTACAACCACTACAAGCGCATTCAGATGAACCGCGCCCGCGGGAATGATATTGAGCTGGCTAAGTCAAACATTCTGCTGGTTGGCCCCACCGGAACCGGCAAAACACTGCTGGCCCACACACTGGCTAAAATGCTGGATGTGCCCTTTGCCATTGTGGATGCAACCACGCTGACGGAAGCCGGTTACGTTGGCGAAGATGTCGAGAACATCATCCTGAAGCTGCTGCAGGCCGCCGATGGCGATGTGCAGCGTGCGCAATCGGGCATCATTTACATCGACGAGATTGACAAGATTGGCCGCAAGGACGAAAACCCCTCCATCACCCGCGATGTCTCTGGCGAGGGCGTTCAGCAGGCACTGCTTAAGATTCTGGAAGGCACCGTTGCCAACGTTCCCCCTCAGGGTGGACGTAAGCATCCCCACCAGGAGTTCACCCCGGTGGACACTACAAATATCCTCTTCATCTGTGGAGGGGCCTTTGTTGGACTAGAGCGTGTTATCGCTCGCCGCGTGGGCAAAAAAGCCCTTGGCTTCAAGGTACCGGGCACTCCAGCAGCAGACGTTGTAGTTCCGGCCCACACTCAACGCGACGCGGAACTCCTGTTACAGGCCGAACCGCAGGACCTCATCAAGTTTGGACTCATCCCTGAATTTGTGGGTCGTCTACCGGTACTGGGCCTGCTGGATGAGTTGGATGAGGCCGCACTGGTCGAAATTCTTACCAAGCCGAAGAATGCGATTATCAAGCAATATCAGCGCCTCTTCGAGTACGAAAATGTCCGCATCCTCTTTACCGAAGGTGCCACGCAGGCAATCGCCCGCGAAGCCCTCAACCGCAAGGTCGGTGCGCGTGGCTTGCGCATGATTCTGGAAGAGCTGATGCTCGACCTTATGTATCACTTGCCCAGCAGCAAAAAGGTCAAGGAACTGGAAATTACTGCTGAGATGGTCCAGAAGCGGGACCTATCGGTCAATCTACTCGAAAAGGCTGGATAAGACCCATGAAACAACTACATTCCGTAACAGCGCTCACGGGAGCGCTGTTGCTTTTGCTGGCTGTAGCCAGCTTGCCTGCACAGACCACTGCGCCTTCAACCACTTCTATCCCTCCAGCAGCCACTGCTCCAGCAGTCTCAACGCCGGTACCGGCTGAGGTTGATCAGTCGACTCCCATACTGCCTGAAAGTCGCGACGATAGCGATTGGTGGATCTCCCGTCATCAAGAAAAGGTTGCCCGCATCAAGAAGGGCAATGTAGATCTGCTTTTTATTGGCGACTCGATCACTCACCAGTGGGAAACCGAGGATAAGGACGATCCGTCTGCAAACTATCTTCCCATCTGGCAGGAGTATTACGGCGACCGCAATGCCGTAAACCTTGGCGTCTCCGGCGATGAGACTCAGGAAGTACTATGGCGCTTTGCCCACGGAGAACTGGACGGCATTTCACCTAAGGCTGCCGTAGTCATGATTGGCACCAACAACACAGCCCGCCATCCGAAATGGACGGCTGCCGACGATCTTTCCGGCGTCCTCGCTGTGGTTGAGGACCTGCACCGTCGCCTGCCCCAAACAAAAATATTGCTGCTGGCTATTTTCCCCTCGAAGGTACGTCCAGAAAAATCCGCCAAGGATCAGATCATCAACACGGATCTGCAAAGCATCTATGCTGGCAGTAGTTATGTACAGTTCCTCGACATCGGCGACATCTTCCGCAAGAATGGTGAGCCTGACCCATCCCTTTACCACGATAAAACCGGAAAGTGTCTTCATCCAAACGTAACGGGCCAGCGCAAATGGGCTGAGGCTATCGAACCAACCATCTCCCAAATGCTCGGAGACAAGAATAAACTCACGAAGTAGTCCGGCTTTCAAAGAGGCCGCAGGGCTATACCTCTGCGGTCTTTTCCACAATTTCGTAATAATTTTATTTTCATGCCTCAAACACTTTCCTGAAGCCAAACGCGCACGTTCCCTTCCGGCGAATTACAATCCTTCCAAGCACACAGAATCTGGACAAGCTAGGATCACCGCATCTATTTTCCGGATGCAGCATCAAAATACATAAGGGGAGGTCTGGAAGATCATGACAAGCACAAAAGACAAGAGCGACCTGCGCAAATTACCCATGATGCCCATCAGGGACATGGTGATTTTCCCCTATATGATGACTCCCTTCGTAGTTGGGCGCGAATCAAGCGTCCGCGCGTTGGAAGAAGCACTCAGCGGCGACCGCAAAATCTTTCTCGCTACGCAGCACGATGCGGGAGTCGATGAACCCAACGCTGAGGACATCTACAACGTAGGTACCATTGGCAACATCGTTCAATCAGTCAAAATGCCAGACGGCAACATCAAAGTCCTGGTTGAGGGTATCGAACGCGCCAAGGCCACTGAAGTCAACGACGCCGATGGATTCTTTGTCGCAACCGTTCGCGTTCCTTCAACCCATCTTGAAATGACGCCGCAGGTCGAGCAGATCATGCAGCGCGTTACTTCCTTGTTTGAGCAGTATGTGAAGCTTCAACAATCGCTTAACTACGAGACAATGATTGCGTCGGTCCGCATGGACGAGCCTGCCAAACTCTCAGACACCATCGCTGCAAACCTGCAACTCACCATTGAAGAAAAACAGGAATTGCTGGATCTCTTCGATCCAGTCGAGCGTTTAGCCCGCGTAGCCGATGTACTCGATGTTGAAATTGAAAAGCTCAACATGGATCGCAGCATTCAGTCGCGCGTGAAGCGCCAGATGGAGCGCGCACAAAAAGAGTACTACCTGAACGAGAAGATCAAGGCCATTCAGAAGGAACTCGGTCGCAACGAAAAAAGCGAGTTCGACGAACTTAAGAAGAAGATTGAAGCCGCTGGAATGCCCAAGGATGTCTTCGAAAAGTCGATCAACGAGCTTAAGAAGTTGGAAGCAATGCCGCCGATGTCTGCCGAATCGACCGTGTCGCGCAACTACCTTGACTGGCTCCTCGCTGTGCCGTGGAAGAAAAAATCCAAGGAGACCCGCAGCATTGATTACGCAGAAAAGATTTTGAACGAGGACCACTACGGGCTGGAGAAGATCAAAGAGCGCATTCTTGAATTTCTGGCCGTGCGGCAATTGGTCAAGAATCCAAAAGGCTCGATCCTCTGCTTCGTCGGACCTCCAGGTGTCGGCAAAACCTCTCTGGGAATGTCGATTGCCAAAGCCACTGGCCGTAAATTCGTACGTATGTCTCTGGGCGGCGTTCGCGATGAGGCAGAGATTCGCGGTCACCGGCGTACCTATATCGGTGCCCTGCCTGGACAGATTATCCAGTCAATGAAGAAGGCTGGCACCAAAAATCCCGTCTTTCTGCTCGACGAGGTGGACAAGATTGCATCGGACTTCCGCGGCGATCCATCCTCTGCATTGCTCGAGGTTCTTGATCCGGAGCAAAACACGGGCTTCCAGGACCACTACCTTGATGTAGAGTATGACCTTTCACAGGTGCTTTTTGTGGCCACGGCAAATGTGATGCACACCATCCCCGGCCCCTTGCAGGACCGCATGGAGATTCTCCGTCTGCACGGCTATACGGAGGTCGAAAAGGTCGAAATTGCCAAGAACTATCTCGTCAAAAAACAGCGGGAAGCGACCGGCCTCACTGAGAAAAACATCACCTTCAGCGACGATGCCATCCAGCAGGTTATCCGTGCCTACACGCGCGAAGCTGGCGTCCGTAATCTGGAGCGCGAGCTTGGCAATGTTTGCCGCAAGGTGGCTCGCCGCGTTGTTAAAAACGGCATGAAGCACTCTGAGGCGATTACCGGCGAGAACCTGCACGAGTTCCTTGGTGTAGCTCGCTTCCGCGACTCTCAGGTGCAGGAGAAGAGTGAAGTCGGCCTGGTTACCGGTCTGGCCTGGACAGAGGTTGGCGGCAGTATTCTGCCAGCTGAAGTGCAGGTACTCGACGGCAAGGGAAAACTTACGCTTACCGGCCAGTTGGGCGACGTGATGCAGGAATCTGCACAGGCAGCGCTCTCCTACGTCCGCAGCCGCTCCGCTTACCTGGGCCTGACGCGCGAGTTCTATCGCAACATTGACATCCATATCCACGTACCGGAAGGTGCTATCCCCAAGGATGGCCCATCGGCTGGAATTACGATGGCCACTGGTCTTGTGAGCGCGCTTACCAAAATTCCGGTTCGGCGCGACATTGCAATGACAGGTGAAATCACTCTGCGCGGCAAGGTTCTGCCCATTGGCGGCCTGAAGGAAAAGCTTCTCGCTGCTCACCGTGCTGGAATCTTCGAGGCCATTCTCCCCAAAGAGAATGAGAAGGACCTGGCCGATTTTCCTGAGATCCTCAAAAAGGAAATGAAGCTGAACTTTGTCGAACAAATGGATGAGGTTCTGGGTATCGC
>Ga0207015_1150_pt1 | contig 19259 bp, 18 predicted proteins | sample Alteio_BWMinCont_53_FD_153486 | JGI IMG/M metagenome (GOLD analysis project Ga0207015, IMG submission 153486) | Enriched cells from forest soil in Barre Woods Harvard Forest LTER site, Petersham, Massachusetts, United States -... | ecosystem: Environmental > Terrestrial > Soil > Temperate forest >...
GGCAGCGTTCCGGCGGGGGCGCGGATTTCGGCAGGGTAGTCCGGGAAAGTCGCCAAGTCGTTGCCGTAGAGAGCGACCGTGTTGGTGAACTGGCTCCCGGTAATCTGCATGCCGTCGCCTGAGTCACCGCAAAATCTGATTACTGCCTGATCGATTACCTCACGCTTGCGTTTAGGAAGCTCGATGGTCGTCAATGGCATAATCTAGAACCCCATCCTTATGAAGGCGGAGAGATAGAAAATCTTGGTCTTGCGCCCACATTGTTCATGCGGAATAGGAAACCTGTTGTTTCACAGAAAAGCGTAGCACAAGGAGGGTAACAGGAAAACGGAATTTGAGACGCGGTCATTACGCTTCGGACATAGTTGGGATGCCCAGCCCGCATGGCGCGTTGTCCGGCCGATTGTCTGGTCATTCGTTCGAGGTTACTCCTTACCACCCACTACTTGAGCGTGACCAGGGCGCTGCACTATCTCTCTAAACGTCGAGACCAATCGAGCGCATAAGCTGCAACGCATTGCTGGTTTGGACGATCCCGTGGCTCAAATGATGATCGAATCGCAATTTGCCATCTTCCAGGTGATCCTGAAAATGAAAATTCGCGCCGATGGAGGCCAGGTCGATAGCGATTTCGGTGAGAGCCAGATCGTGGGTCGTAAGCAAGCCAATAGCCCCTCGCTTCAGCAAATTCCTGACCATGGCTGCGGCGCCGATGCGACGGTCATGCGAGTTTGTTCCTTGGAGTAATTCGTCGAGCAAGAAAAGGACCGGCAGGGGTCCAGCGGTCAAATCTGAGATAACTTTCAGGCGCGTGATTTCGGCGTAGAAGCGGGAGATTCCGCCCTGTAGCGAATCAAGTACGCAAACGGAAGCGCCTACCGAAAGCGGTGAAAGCTGAAGCCTGTGCGCGCGGACTGGGGCCCCACACTGAGCAAGAACCGCGTTGATTCCAACCGAGCGAATGAAGGTACTTTTTCCGGCCATGTTGGGGCCGCTGATAATAATGAGGCGCAGATCTCGTCCGAGGGTTAGATCGTTTCGGACAGCGCGATTCTCGGGGATTAGAGGGTGCGCGAGTCCCTCCGCTTTGAAAAGAGGAGATTCATCGGTGAAGACGGGAAAAACATCGTGGGGATGTTCATAGGAGTAGCCCGCGAGATCTAAAAGAACTTCGATTTCACCCAAGGCTACGAGCCAATCACGGATAGCGGTGCCGAACTTCTGCCTCGACGCTTCGATGCTAAGCGACCATTGCAAAGTCCAAAACACGAATGGATCGAGAGCTTGCAACGCGAGATGGCGTCGCGAGACCAGGAAATCTACGCGACGATTCAAGGCGGCGATAGAGCTCGATGCGACTACGCCATTCCGCTGAAGTACGGTGTGAACGGACTTGAGTTTCAGAGCGGTGAAAGATTCTCGTTCAATCCGTGCGAGGACTTGCGAAAGCAATTTTAGGTCTTTAGCAGCCTGTTCGATCGCAGAAGCGCTTTTCGATGTGCGTTTGCGAAACTTCAAGGTTATAGCCAAGTTGACGACGGAAATCAGGAAGGTCGGGTACCTAAAACTAAAAACGGACCACGCAACTAAACTGGAAATCCAGAGGAAGGCGAGTACAGGCAAGAGTATTTGCAATATCCCAGCGGTAAGCGATGGAGAATCTTCTCCCCATGCGACCAATGCTTCTGGTTGGACGCCGGAACGAAAATCCTTTCCCAAAACAGAGAGGTCTTCGCGCAAGTCAACACGCGTCCTTAATTCGGTGACGGCATCGTTGCGGAGCTGAACTTCTTCGGGTGACGCGGGAATGAGCAGCCAGTTTGCCAGAGTTTCTTCGCCCGCTCGCGTCCGCGCAGTGCAAAGCAATTCGAACAGTGATCCCGTGCCAAAGATGTCCAAGTCCCGCGCGTAAGGATGCGAAGGGTCGGAGAAACGATCGCCAGTTTCTCCTGTTCCCATCCACTTGTTGCAGAGGCGCGCCAATCCGCGTTCGTAAAATGCGATCCTGCGCGAACAACTCCGAATCGTGCGAATTACACGTTCGTGAAAGATCGCGAAGAAAGTGAGGATGCCGAGAGGAAGCAGAACCCAATAGATCGCGCTAATCTTGGAAGTGAGAAGCCACGCTGCGGATACCACCGAGATTGCGAGAAAAAGTAATGTTGCGACTCCGAGCCTGCCGGAGGTCTGCCTAAAGCGGCTCTGAGCCTCTCGCAGCGCATTTAGACGCTGCTGGTATTCAGTCTCCGGATCTTGATGAGTGGTGGATGAATCGATTGCCATGATTGAGTGCATGAAAGCTGAGCGGTAGAGAGGAACTTGTCAAGTTTATAGGGAAGGACAGGGTTTCATCCCGGGGAAAAGTACACTGGCCTTAGGTAGTGACTCATTTTGGCCTTTAGCCCCCTTGCACGACCCTCCCTAATTGTGCATTATGACAAACATGAGAAAAAGAAAACCAAAGAAACGACTGAAGAAGCAGGAAGATGCAAATCAACTGGCTTATCGAATAGTAAAAGAATCGACCAAATAGATTATTCCCCACCTATTTCCGGTTCATCTTTCTTCGGCGCGTAATCTCCTGCCAATGAGTTAAGGGGTACACCGCCTGCCTTCGCCCGTGCGATCATTCGTTTTACTTCTGAATTGGCGTTTTTGGGGATCAACTCTATTTGAGGGTGTTCTTTGGCAAAAACTCTAAATATTTCGTCCGCAAACGCTTGTCCGATGGTCGGAACCCCGTCGAAATCTAGTAGAGCGATTTTGAACAACTCAACCCGCGAAAGGACTCTTTTGGCTTGGGAACGCGAAATAAGCTTGTCATTACCGTACTGAGCTAGCTGGACAGGCACAACGGTTTTATTAAAACCAAATTCATCCTTAGAAGTATATTGGTCAAAAACCTTCGTCACTGTTCGGCAGGTATGGTTACTGAGCTCCATCCTAACTATTGTTCCCCCGCTATCAAAATCCGCGTCATCAAAAACCCAATCTTCGTCTTTACCGAACGTATGTCCGAAGTAAATTTGACCGGAACCGATGCCGAATGTATCGAACATTCTCGACGTAAAAAAGATACCTTCTCCTGTATGACGCTCGGGATCAGTCGTTAACTTTCCTTTAGACAATTCAAAGATTGCATAACGTTCATCTGGCAAATTAAGCGCTTGCTGAATCTTTTTAAAAATTCCGACTCCATTATCTACAATATTCATCTGCGTGCTCACAGCAGTCTTAATGATCCGCACTTGGATTTTAGTTCCGTCTGAATGATCCCTCGCGTTATTCATCATCTTTGTAAATCCGTAATGCCAAATATCTACGATGTTTTCTGGCTGAGGCCCAAGCACGGAAGAAATATCTGTTTCCCACACTACGTGTTCTTCAAGCTGCGGTGAAATATCGTAAATATGTTTCCATTCCAATAGTGGGGCAAGCTTATAGATTCGTTGGCGAGTCCGGCCATTTTCTGTTAACGATTTTTCAGAAACAAGACGTTGTAGGTGTTTGTTGACAGCCTGCCTCGAAATCTTGAAATGTCCGGATGCCTGTTTACTCACGTCGCCCGGATGCTTCTCAACGTGCTCAAGAATAAAGCGCCGAATATCTTCGCCGCGTGCTCTTACTCTCATCATAACGGAAATCATTGTAAACCTTAGCCTTAAACTTTGTCAACTTTTTTCTTGACATTGTCAACCTTAGTGATTAGTATTGTCAACCATAGCGTGTATATTGTCAACCTTAAGGTTTGGGAGATGGACGGGATGAACAAACTAAAGAAGGAAAAACAGGCGCAAATTATCGCATCGCTCGTAGAAGGCAATTCGCTACGCGCCACGGCTCGTATGTGCGACGTGGCTTTTAATACCGTTCTTAAACTCCTACCTGAGATTGGTCGAGTCTGCGAAGAGTATCAACAGCGAGTATTCGTCAATTTGCCTTGCCAGCGTATTCAGTGTGACGAAATCTGGTCATTCTGCTTCGCCAAGGAAAAGAACGTGCCACAAAAGCTACGCGGTAAAGGCTATGGCGATGTTTGGACTTGGGTTGCCATCTGCGCCGATACAAAGCTAGTCCCTTGCTGGCGCATCGGAGATCGCAAAGCGTGGGACGCTCAACATTTTATGACCTAGCCAGCCGCCTCGCTAATCGCGTCCAATTGACTACAGACGGCCACCGCGTGTATTTACAGGCGGTCGAAGGCGCGTTCGGCAATCAAATCGATTACGCCATCCTTGTCAAATTATACGGACACGACCCGCGTGGAGAAGTGACGCGCTACAGTCCGGCAGAATGTATCGGATGCCGTGCAATTCCTATCGTGGGCAAACCAAAAATGAAACATATCTCTACAAGCTTTGTAGAGCGTCAAAACCTAACAATGCGAATGAAAATGCGCCGTATGACGCGGCCGACGAATGCATTTTCAAAGAAGCTGGAGAATCATTGCCATGCACTAGCACTTCACTACATGCACTATAACTTTTGCCGCGTACACCAAACGCTTCGCGTTACTCCGGCGATGGAAGCGGGAATCACAGATCACGTCTGGAGTCTGGAAGAGGTTGCAGGTTTATTAGAATCAAAATCTCAAAAGGCGGCTTAGGCAGGATGGTAAGCGTACTTTTTTATTTTATGGACTTAGTTGCTTGTTGGACTAATTTTTTAATCTCTTCCGGCCCCGTATCTGCATAAACCTGCTCTAGTCGAGTCACGTTCTCTTCCATCATAGGGACGGTATCCCACATAAATTCTTTCGGTAAAACACATACATCCGTTTGCCCACTACAATATCCGCCATGTTTATGAGACGCCTTTTGGAAACGGTCAAAGACATTAAACAGGCTATTAACAAGCAAACCAGAACCGCACATGAGCAACAAGAAAGACAAGAGAAGCAAGAAAAACCCAAACAAGAAATTAGGGCTGAAATCCGTTTTAATGAACAAACAGTAAGAGATTCGGAGGCCAAGCAGAAGCGCAACTATAGCGTACAAAATTCTATAAGGTGGGCCGCTTGGGCTGCTTTTATCGCTGCTTCCGTATACGCCGGGATTGCTGCTTTGCAAGCTATAGCTACTCAGGGACAGTTGGACCTTGCTCACGAAGTTTACGAATCCACGCGCCGTCCGTATATCGGAATTGAAGAGATTAAAATAGAACCCTTCGGCACTGACCCTCGCGGATCTGATCAAGACCTTAAACTCGGAGCACATTTTAAAAACTACGGAGCTAGCCCTGCGGAAGATGTCACTCTGGAAATTGATCTCTGGGTAAACAATATAAAAAAACCTCGGCCCTACAGCCCCGAAATCCACGGGATAATTTTCCCGGGACAGATACGGGGAATCGCTATAGAAGTTCACGGAACCGAAGAGATAAAAAAGATTCAATCGGGAGAAATCACCTTGGTTATCGAAGCATCGGCGACTTACCAATGGGGTAACAAGACCTATCCATACTGCGAAAAATGGCAATACGCTTCTTTTGCTAATGAGTTTACGACTATGGGCAATTGCTCCCCTCAATAGAGCGGTCAGCCAAATTGAGACGCTACCGAATCTTGAGTACCAAACCTGCCCATAAGGCCAGAATGAAAATGAGTCACTACCTGGCCTTAAGTACTATTGACTTTCGCTTTTGATTCGCCCACACTTGCCATGCTAGCGGCCATAGGGGGTCGGATGACACTCACGAAGAGGCAGAAAGAAGTGCTGGATTATCTGGTCGGATTCCTCAACAAAAACGGCTACTCGCCGAGTTTCGAGGAAATCGCGAACTCGCTGAAGCTAACCTCGCTGGCGACGGTCCACAAGCATCTCTCTACTTTGGAGAAGAAGGGTTTTATTCGCCGCGGCTACAACCAAAGCCGGTCGATCGAGGTTATGCAGCTTCCCAAGTCGATCCGTGAGCAAGTTCTGGAACGCCACGTAGTTGAGCTGCCACTCGCGGGACGCATCGCTGCGGGCCGACCCCTAGAAGCAGTGGAGGAACACGAAACAATTTCGCTGGCGGACTTTGCGCGCGGCCAGAATACCTATGTTTTGCAGGTGCAGGGCGAATCAATGCGCGACGATCATATTCTCGATGGGGATTTCATTGTAGTGGAGCAGACGCAGGTGGCCAACCCGGGTGAAATTGTCGTTGCGCTGGTCGGAGAAGATCAAGCGACGGTGAAACGGTTCTATCGAGAGCCGGGAGGCAAGATAAGGCTGCAACCTGCCAATTCTCAGATGTCCCCAATTATCGTTCAGGCTTCCGATGTGAAGATCCAGGGCCGCGTTGTGGGCGTGCTTCGTAAATACTAGTCTGCTAAAATTCTCTTTCTATGGGTCTTCCTCAACGGACGGAAGCGGCGCCGTTTCACTTTACCTACATTGACCGAATCACCGGCGACAACATTCTAGAAACGATGAAAGCGCAGTTAGATGATATCGCTGCGTTGCTGGCGGGCATCTCCGAGGAACGATCTCTTTATCGTTATGCTCCCGATAAATGGAGCATTCGGCAGGTAATCAATCACGTGAACGACACGGAGCGAGTATTTGCGTTTCGTGCAATGTGGTTTGCGCGTGGTTTTAGCGACCCATTACCGAGCTTCGATCAAAACGTTGCGTCTAATACAGCTCGAGCGGACGAACATTCGTTGGCCAGTTATGCCCAGGAGTTCCGGAATGTTCGCGAAAGTACTCTATCGCTCTTTAGAAATTTGCCTATCGAAGCGTGGACACGCAGTGGAGTCGCAAGCGGGAATGCGGTGACGGTGAATGCGCTGGCCTACATAATTGCCGGGCACGTCGCGCACCACATCGCCATTCTGCGAGAGCGCTATCTACCAAGTTAGCGGCGATTAATGGGTTTCAAATGGCGCTTGCAGTTTGCGATTCTCAGGCTTAATATCCATCCCCCCAGCTTACAAGCACGCATTACCTCAAGGGACACAACTGTACCATTTTGGATTTGGCTTATGATTTAGGTGGGACTACATTGAGAAATCAGTCCTTAATTATTGATCGTCCAGCGGTAAACAAGGGGCCAAGGAGGGTAAATGTGGGGAGACAAGAAAGCGGACACTCCGGCAAAGAGTCCGCTCCCGCAGCAACAACCGCAACAGCAACAGTCGCCAAAATCAACCGCGCCAGCCGACAGGCCGGCAACATTTCCTGGGGAGGCTAAGACTATGGCACCTATCGATTCAACGTACCCTGCAACATCTTCATCGTCGTCGAGTGGTTTGGCGAGGCTCGGTGCAACACTTCACGTTAAGGGCGAAATCACGGGCAACGAGGATCTACATATCGACGGCACAGTAGAAGGTCTCGTACAACTGGAAGACCGCAAACTGACAGTTGGGGCGAGCGCTAAGGTGACCGCAGACATCATCGCCCGGGAAGTGGTGGTTTACGGCAACGTAAAAGGCAATTTGCGAGCGCGCGATCGCATCGAGATCAAAAAGGACGGGTCGGTGGTGGGCGACCTTACCACTGCGCGAATCATGATCGAGGACGGAGCTTACTTTAAGGGTTCGATCGAAATTGACAAGACCGGGGACGCGGGCGACAACGATTCGAAAGCCTACACGCGGAACGCTCGCAGCACAGCGGCAACGTCTTCGTCAGTTAGCTAGGCAGGGGGCAAACTGCGCCGCGCTGGTACGGCACGCGCAGCATGCTCGAATGGTTTCCAGTGTTGCGGCGGGCCGCGCTTCGCGGCCCCTCTGCATTTCGTCTCGCGTCGGTAACAAAAGTCGCGAGTCGATCCTCCTGTTTTCCTCCGTGACTTTCGTTGACAGAAATCGCTTCGTAATCTAAACTTATAGTTTGCCTTTAGATGGAAAGGTGTGACTGGACTGATGCAAACGCATATACCAAAGGGCCGTGAGGCCGAAGAGTTACAGGTTGGAAAGAATTGGTTCGTAGTGGATGCCGAGGGCGTAGTCCTCGGTCGGCTTGCTACGCGAATCGCGCGCATGTTGATTGGCAAGGATAAGCCAAATTACACGCCGCAGCTTGATTGCGGCGATCATGTGGTCGTTATTAACGCAGAGCGTGTGAAGCTAACCGGAAACAAGATCGACCAGAAGATTTATCGTCACCATAGTGGGTATCCCGGCGGACTGAAAGAAATTCCGATCCGGGTGATGTTGCAACGCCGTCCGGAAGAAGTTGTGCGCGAAGCAGTGCTGGGAATGCTTCCCAAGAACAAGCTACGCGCGCGCCGGGCCAAGAAGCTGCGTGTTTATGCCGGAAGTGAAGCGCTCGCCCGTCACGCCGGACAGAAGCCTCAGCAACTCGCGCTGTAACCACGAGACAGGGTTTTCAAAATTTCTGCGTCCAGCGGAAAACTCCGCGACGGGCGTGTTTGTGCAGCGTCCTTCTACGTGCAAATGGTTGCGAAGGACGTTTCGTGCAGGCGATCTGAGGAGGAGGGACTTTGAGTTCAGCTTCGAGCCCAGTTTCAAGCAACGCCGGGAAGCAGTTCTATGGCACCGGCCGGCGCCGCGAATCCATCGCGCGCGTTTATATAAAGATGGGGCCGGCGCGTTTTACGGTGAATGGCCGTCCGGTGGACGAATACTTCCGCAACATTGCGTGGCACACCGCCGCAGTCGAGCCGTTGAAGTTTACTCAGATGCAGGATCAGATCGAAGTGAAGTGCGTCGTGAAGGGCGGCGGCGTTGGTGGTCAGTCTGGAGCCGTGCGCATGGGACTTTCGCGCGCGCTTTCAAGGATCAATCCTGAGCTGCGCCCAGCGCTGCGCAAGAACGGATTCTTGACGCGCGATTCGCGCATGAAGGAACGCAAGAAATACGGTCAAAAGGGAGCGCGTCGCCGCTTCCAGTACAGCAAGCGCTAGTTTTTTTAAGGCCGGGCTCGAGCGATCGGGCTCGGCCTAATTCACGGCCGGGAAGGACCGGCAAAAAAGGATGCTGCTCCGATCCGTCGCGGAGAAAAAGCATCCCTCTACAGGAGGAGGTACATTGGGAGTCGAAATCACGATGAAAGAGCTTCTGGAGGCTGGTGTTCATTTCGGCCATCAGACGCGGCGCTGGAACCCGAAGATGAAGGAATACATTTTCGGTGAACGCAATGGCATACACATTATTGACCTGCAAAAAACCTTGAAGATGTTTCGCGATGCGGCCCGCTATGTGTCCGAACTCGCCGGACAAGGCAAACGAATCCTCTTCCTTGGAACGAAACGCCAGGCGCAAGAGGCTATCGCGGAAGAAGCCAACCGTTGCGGCATGTTTTACGTGAATCACCGGTGGCTGGGCGGCACTCTGACGAACTGGGCTACGCTGCAAAAGTCCATCAAGCGCCTAAAGTTGCTGAAGGGCATGGTAGAAGATGGCCGCATGGCCCAATTTTCAAAGAAAGAAGCGGCGCGGCTCGAACGCGAATTGAAACATCTGCAACAGAATTTTTCGGGCGTCGAGAATATGACGACATTGCCCGATGCCATGTTCGTGATTGACCCCAATGCCGAGATGATCGCGGTGCGCGAAGCCAGACGCATGGGTATTCCGGTAGTGGCCATCGTGGACACGAATTGCGACCCGAATGTGGTCGATTGGGTTATTCCAGGAAACGACGACGCGCTACGCGCGATCCGGCTCTTTACATCGAAAATTTCCGACGCGGTTATCGTTGGGCATCAATCGTTTGAGCAAACACAAATCGCTGACCAGAAATCTTCCGAGGGCGCCGGCGAAGATACTGTCGATTACGTTGATACGAGCGCTTATGAAGTTTATGAAAAGCAGGAAGGCGATTTCGTAGAACCCGATGCCGAGCCGGCCGTTGAAGCGAACGCTGCCGCCGCGGGAGAAGAAGATTCTGTAGCTGAGACGCCGCACAAGCAGTAATAACCGCCCTTAGCTGAAGCAGCTTTGTAATCTGTTGCCGCGGCTGAACCGTAAGCGGACTACCCAAATTTATTTAAGAGGAAAAGAATCGAAATGGCGACACCTGGAAATTCAAACATTTCTGCGCAGCTGGTGAAAGAGTTGCGCGATCGTACTGGCGCGGGATTTACCGCATGCCGGGAAGCCTTGCTTGAGTCCAAAGGGGACTTGGAACAGGCCATTAACATTCTCCGGAAGAAGGGACAAGCGGCAGCGGCCAAGAAATCGCAGCGCGCCACCTCCGAGGGTCTGGTTAGCTCGTACATTCACGCGGGCGGAAAAATTGGCGTGCTCGTAGAGATGAATTGTGAAAGCGACTTCGTAGCGCGCACGGCTGATTTTCAGCGTTTGTGCCACGACGTCGCCATGCACATTGCCGCGCTTGATCCGCGATTCTTACGCCGTGAGGAAGTCACTCAAGCGACGCTCGATCGCGAACGCGACATTTACAAGGAACAAGCGAAGGCGACCGGCAAGCCGGAAAACGTGATCGATAAGATCGTCAGCGGTAAGATGGAAAAATTCTACGAAGAAAACTGCCTTTACGAGCAGCATTTCATCAAGGATGAAGGCTTGACCGTGAAGGAATTGGTGGATCAGGCCATCGCTAAACTCGGCGAAAACATAGCTATTCGCCGCTTTTCCCGTTTCAAAGTCGGCGAAATGGATGGCTCGGCGTCAGCGGTGGGCGCCATTACGGAAGCGGACCCGGCTAGCCCTCCATCGTCCTAGGATTCGCTCGCATGGATTAACTGATCAGTCCTTTGTGTGTGCGTTTCACCTAAGCTAACGACCGAAATCTTGCTCTGCGTTTAATCCTGCGAAGATTCTCTGCTAGAATGCCACTGGCAAAAAATCAGTTTGCCACCGAATGGCGAAAACAAAACTCATAGCACGCGAACCTTCTCCCGCAAAATTAACGACCGGCGCGCCTGTTTACGACCGGCTGGTGTTGAAGCTTTCGGGTGAATCGCTTTCCGGCCTTCAAGATTCCGGTATCCACGCCGAAACAATACAAGGCATTGCACGCGAAGTGAAGGAAGTCCAAGAGCTGGGTGTTTCCGTCGCGATTATGGTTGGCGGCGGAAATATTTTTCGGGGCACGCGCCAGAAGCAGCTTGCGATCGACCGGGCCACGGGCGACTACATGGGTATGCTCGCGACGGTGATCAACGGGCTCGCGTTGCAGGACGCGCTCGAAAAATCCGGCTGCCAAACGCGGCTGATGAGTGCAATTGAAATGCATCAGGTAGCCGAGCCTTTCATACGGCGACGCGCGACACGCCACCTAGAAAAAGGGCGCGTGGTAATTTTTGCGGCAGGAACCGGGAACCCCTATTTTTCAACCGATACGGCTGCGGCGCTGCGCGCGATGGAAATCAAGGCGCAGGTGATTCTGAAGGCCACGCGAGTGGATGGAATCTATGACGCGGATCCTGAAAAAGTGGCAGACGCGAAAATGTTCCAGAGCATCACTTACCTGGACGTTCTGAAAAAGGGCCTTCTGGTAATGGATTCGACGGCGATTTCACTTTGCATGGACAACAAGATGCCGATTATCGTGTTCAATATGAACGTGCCGGGAAATCTGAAGCGCGTTGTGCTGGGCGAGCGAGTGGGCTCGGTTGTCACAGCCGCTTAAAATGCTGCGGAGGCAATTTCTCAGATGACCACGATTGCAACGAGCAAAGACGCTCTAGCGCAAGCGAAGATCCGCATGGAAAAAGCCGTGGAAGATTTTCGCAAGGAATTGGCTGGCGTGCGCACGGGACGCGCAAACGTTTCGCTGCTCGATCATGTGCGCGTGGATTACCACGGCACGTCCATGCCGATCAATCAGCTAGGCACTCTCAGTGTCCCTGACGCTACGATGATCATGATTTCTCCCTGGGATCCCACCGCAGTTCCCATGATCGATAAAGCGATTCGGACGACGGACCTGGGATTGAATCCGACCAATGACGGTAAAGTGGTGCGTGTTCCGATCCCGCCACTTACGGAAGATCGTCGCAAAGATCTGGTGAAACACATTCACAGGGTTTTGGAGAATCATCGGACGGCGGTGCGAAACATCCGGCGCGATATCAAAGAGGCGGTCGAGAAGCTCGAGAAGGACAAGAAAATTAGCGAGGATGATCGTAAGCGGTCACTGGATGAGCTTGAAAAGCTAACTCACTCAGAAACCAAGAAAATCGAAGATCTCTCGGCTTTGAAAGAAAAAGAAGTGATGGAGATCAAATAGCCGAATCGGCAGACGCCACGCCAACATTGTTAGCGCAATTCTGCGTATCCCGATCCAACCTCGTCGGAAATTCAATTCACCGTATGAAGGTTTTCCGGAAGGATTAACGTAAAGGTGCAGTTTGCCGTATCTGCAGAGCATGCCAGCGTGCCGCGCCGGATAATCTTCGCAGGTTCATTGTTGGGGAACATGGGACCGAAAGCCACGGCTCGCAGCCGCTCGGCGAGCGGTCGCAAGGCTTGGTTTCCGCTGACGAATTTCACTGCTTCCACTTTGGGATCCTTTGTTCCTGGCGATAACAGAAGGAGGAAATCGGCTTGTGAATTTTCGCTCGGCCCTTTTCCTATCGAGAATGTGCGCCGGGCAGTAAGCTCAGGCTTGGCCTGATTGATCAGATCTTCGATTTTTGCGTGAGGTCCGAGCAACGCGATAAGACGCGCGCGAGTTTCGGGAACAGAGTGAGCCGCGCCAATGGACAATGAATAGAAGTGGATGGCTTGATCCTTCTCCCCGAGCTTTTGCGCAATTTGCGCCAGGTGATCGGCCACTTCGCCATGCTGATTCAAAAGCCACGCTGCTTGGACGTAACGTTTCGCCTGGTCTAATTCTCCCTTTTCGAAATGAACCCACCCGAGCGTGTCCCAATAAATACCGAGGTTCGAAACCGCTTGGAGATCATCAAGGGAAAGGTGCGACAAATCTATGTTTCGGAGATTGGCTGTCGTTGCCGACACTGCAGATTCCGCATACTGCTGGGCCTTGTCGAGCTCGATTTGATGCTCCGCTAGATTGTAGGCCACGTTATTCCAAACTGTGGGAGTCTGCGCTAGCTCGACTGCTTTCTGGAAAGCGGCAAGGGCCTTTTCTTTTTCGCCTGTGTTGATATACGCCTGGCCGAGGCTGACTTGCAGCGGGGCATTTTCTGGAAGAAGGATTGTGGCTTTGTCCAGTTCGGGAACTGCATCAGCGTATTTGTGTTCTTCGAGAAACAGGGCGCCGAGCGCCGCGTGAGCCACGGGATCGATTGGATTTACTTCGATTTGTTTTTGGAAAGCTTTTGCAGCGTCTCTGTAATTCTGTTGTTGCTGCAAGGTGAAACCGAGATAGTTATAAGCGTGCTCGTCAAACGGATTCAACTCGATCTGCTTTCGGAATGCCGCGCCTGCATCGTCCAGTTGGCCCAGCCGCATATAGGCGAGGCCCAGATCGTTCCAGCCGACCTTGTTTTTCGGATCGAGCTCAAGCGCACGCTTCAAAAGCGGGATCGCAGCATTTAGGTTTCCGGAATTAAGAGCGGCCGCGCCCGCTTCAAGAAGTTCAGCGGGTTTCGCCGACTCGAGGATCTCCGGCGCAGCAGTAGCAGAGTTTTCTGCAACGAGTGCCTGGCTCTCGTCAGATTCCACCGCGCGAGTAAAAGCAAGGTAATCACCGGTTCGGGAAGCGGGCAATTCGCGCATCTTAAAGCTAAGGGTGCGCTCGGCGACGAGCGTGTGAGATTCGAGATGATAGCTTGATTTAAACGTCGCGTAATCCCTTGCGATAGAAACCGCGACGGGAGCCCGCGCAGTAAAGCTGTCTGGCAACTTCAGCGTCAGGGTCATGGTGACGTCAAGAGGACTTCCTAAATAGATCGGGTCGGATGTGTCTTTCGGGGTGTCCGGCATGCCGATCATCAACAGTGGTACGGCGACTTTGCTCTTCTTGCTGGACCAATCGAGAAAATTCGGTTGCGAAAACTCGAGATCAAGCTCGAACGGATTTTTTGTGTCGGAAGGATCGCTCGGTTTTACCGCGGTCACATCGCCATGAATGCCATCCAGCGTCGCGATCGTTCGGCCGAGTTCTTGCCATTGTGTTTGTGGAGTACGACGAAACGCGGCGCGTAAAGCCAGCTCGTTATCGCCCCGAAGAAAATATCGAAGTTTCGCCGAGAGCTTTCCGAGATCGCTGACTTCGGCGTCAATTTCCACACGCTGCGTGGAAAGAAACGGTGGATCAATGGGGGTCTCTACGATCTTGCCATCGCCGTTCGACGCAACGAGCAACGCCGATTTGTTACGCAGCGCCGGCGAGAGCAAACGGAAAGGCGCAACTTCCGGGGTGGAATCCATCCAGATGAGGCCGTCTTTTTCTGGAACGGCCGTGATTACATGGTCGAATTGCGAAGGCGAGGGTACCGACGTATCCAGCTTTCGCGAAAACGGAATTAAGACTGAGTTGGAGCGAATGTTTGCGGCTGCGAGCATCGCCGCTAGTAAGGTGTGCTTGTCCTTGCAGTCGCCATATTGATTCGCGAACACTTCGGCGGCTGAATGCGGTTGATAGCGCCCGAGTCCAAACGAGAGACTTACGTAGCGAATGTTTTTGGAAACGTATTCATAGAGCAGTTCGATTTTGTCGAGTTCAGGCACCTGCCCTTGAATCAGTTCGAGGGTCTTTGCGCGAATTTCTGGTGTGGGATCGACGCGGCCGTTTTCGAGCTTTGCGTACCATTGCGCCACTTTTTCCCAACTTTCAAAAGTGGTCAATTCGATGTCAGGTCGTTTTGTCTCCTCGCGAGCGGCCTTTTTCTTGGAGTCTTCGTTTTGGGACGAGTGAGCCAGGTTCGCGTGCCGCCAGCGATAGAAAGTGCGTCCATTTTCTTCTGACTTCGAGAACGGGCTCTTGTCCAATCCAGTGTTATTCTCGGAACCAAGTTGGGCGCGCAGTTGGTAATCTTCGCGACCATTGGTTAGAGAAAAATCAGGCGAGCGCACGGTGATCCTGCGGCCTTGGGGAACGTCAATTTCCAAGCGCTCGTCGAGAACGATTGAATCCTCAAGAAAGTTGTAAGCGAACCAGAATTCGCCCGGCGCCAGCGAACTCTGGGTCCGAGTAACGATTTCGTATTCCAGTGTGTCGCCTGCGTGTAAAGAAGGCACGGAAATGTGTTTTTCTTTGTAGTCGGTGTACATAGGAGCATCGCGCGCAACGCTGGCGGTCATTTCCTTTATGGAATCGGCGGGAGCATTGACGACTGTTCCACCCGGCTTGTGAACGCGCACAGTGCGAACTTCCATTTGCTCGTTACCGGAGTTGTAACCGAAAACGAGTTCGCCCAGCTGCTGAACTCCGGAATCGCTTTGCACTCGGATTCGCACGGCCAGATCGCGCTGGCTTGTACCGTCGTTTTCAAATTTTGCGGTGGTGTGATACTGCTCGATGACAAATGGTTCTTGCGAGAAGTTTGTTGGTTGTTTCGGCGCCGTTGAAGTTTCGGTCTGGGAGTCAGACTTCTTAGGAGCTAATGCGTTTTGCGCGTCCACAGTCGGCGCTACGAGAGCAACAAAAACTAAGCCCAGAGACCAAAAGAGACGCTTCGTTAGTATTCCCATGCGATTTGTCGGACATCAGTTTAGAAGGGTTCGCGAACACGGTAAAGCACGTCGGACAAGCGTGGTGAGTAACTTCGAAACATTGTTATTTGTCACTTCGTGGTGCTACCGGCAGGAACTTTGCTCGGCAGGTCATAGACAGACTCCTGTGTCGTATTAAGTGCCTTAGAATCTGCAAATTAATTTCATTCCCTAGGTTCGCGTGTCTTGCTGATGGTATCGGTCGAGCCCTCGCGGCTCCAAGCGAGTTCTAGGAGCAAATGCGGTGAACTGCCATCGAAAGAAGTTTTTTAGAATTTATTTTTGCCGGGAATCGAGTTGACAACACTGGCTATATCTCCTATACTCCTCCGGTTGCATTGAGGCCGTTGGCCTCGGTGGTGATTAGGGAAGTCTTCCGACCCCGGAACATAGAAGGACGGAACGGGGACAAGAAGAACGGCCGAAATGGGGCGCCAGCCCCGCAAAGCCGTGTGAGCCTCTCCGCTATTGCAAGAGATGGAGTTCACTCCTCGGGGTGAAGCATCATCGCGGAGTACCTGGTAATTCCTTCGGGTTATGGCGCCTTTTCTGTTCATTCACCCGCAGAATTTTGCGCGGGCGGATTCGCTATGCGCGGAGTTATGTCGAAACATCATCCGAGTTGTTGGATTTTGAGGGGGCAAGAGTGCCGACGTTTTCACAGTTAGTGCGGAACGGCCGGGAAAAAATCCGGACGAAAACAAAATCTCCAGCGCTGGAGGGATGTCCTGAGAAGCGCGGAGTTTGTGTTCGCGTTTATACCCAAACGCCGAAGAAGCCGAACTCGGCATTGCGCAAAGTTGCGCGTGCGCGCTTGACGAATAGCGCGGAAGTAACGACTTACATTCCCGGCATCGGTCACAATTTGCAGGAACACTCGATCGTGCTCGTGCGTGGCGGCCGCGTGAAGGATTTGCCTGGAGTTCGCTATCACGTGATTCGCGGAACGCTGGATGCTGCAGGCGTTGAGAATCGCAAGCAGGGGCGCTCGAAATACGGCGCGAAGCGGCCAAAAGCCGCACAGAAGTAGGAGAGCAGAGAGATGCCACGTAAAGGATGGGTTCTTCGCCGAAAGATTCCGGGCGATCCGGTTTTCGGCAGCGATCTAGTGCAGAAGTTTATTTCCAGCATGATGTACGACGGCAAACGCGCCACTGCACAGGCAATTTTTTATAAGGCCATGGACCAGGTGGCCAAAACAACCAACGACGACGCATTCAAGTTGTTCAAGAAGGCCGTCGAGAACTGCAAACCGGTTTTGGAAGTAAAGTCACGACGCGTCGGCGGCGCGAACTATCAGGTGCCGGTGGAAGTGAATCCATTTCGGCGGCAATCGCTGGCGATTCACTGGTTGGTTTTGTATTCGCGAACTCGCGGCGGCAAGACCATGACTGATAAATTGGCGGGAGAAATTGTGGACGCCGCGAATGGCCGTGGCGGAGCTGTAAAGAAGAAGGAGGACGTGCACCGCATGGCTGAGGCTAACAAGGCCTTCGCTCATTATCGCTGGTAGCGCGAATAGATTTTTCAGATGGCCCGCCAAGTCCAAATCGATCATACCCGCAACATCGGGATCATGGCTCACATTGACGCCGGAAAGACGACGTCGACGGAGCGAATCCTGTTCTATACGGGTGTGACTTACAAGATTGGCGAAGTGCACGAAGGCACAACCGTAATGGACTGGATGGAGCAGGAGCGCGAGCGCGGCATCACCATCACCTCGGCGGCGACCACGGCTTCCTGGAAGCGCTTCGACAAAACGTATCGCATTAACATCATCGATACGCCGGGCCACGTTGATTTCACTGTTGAAGTGGAACGCTCTCTGCGCGTGCTCGATGGTGCAGTTGCGATTTTCGATGCGGTGGCTGGCGTGCAGCCGCAATCAGAGACGGTCTGGCGTCAGGCGGATAAGTACCGAGTTCCGCGGATTGCGTTCATCAACAAGATGGATCGCATTGGCGCGGATTTCGATCATTCCATTCGATCGATGCGCCAGCGTCTTTCGGCTCATCCCGTTCCGCTGCAATATCCGATTGGAAGAGAAGACAACTTTATCGGCGTCATCGATTTCATCGAAGAACGCGCCATCATTTGGAAGGAAGAAACGCTCGGCGCGGAATACGAAACTCTGCCGCTGGAAAAGCTCTGGGACGCTGAATTCCTGAAGTCGCGCCCAGAACTTGAAATTGCGGTGAAGGCTTCGGCGTTGACCCCTGAATTTTACAAAGAGCACCGCGAGAAAGTAGTCGAATACATCGCGGAACATGATGACGCCGTGCTGGCCAAGTATCTTGAGCAACATAAGCTCGAGCCGGCGGAGTTGCGCGCTTCGATTCGACGCTCGACCATTGCGCTGAAATTGGTACCGGTGTTGGCTGGTTCAGCTTTTAAGAACAAGGGCATTCAACCGCTGCTGGACGCGGTAGTGGACTTTCTTCCGTCGCCTGCCGATGTGCCTCCAGTCGAAGGCGAGGATCCGAACGGCGAGGAAGCGATTTTGCGCCGCGCCGCTGACGATCAACCATTCGCCGCTCTGGCGTTCAAAATTATGACCGACCCGTACGTCGGCCACGTGACTTACATCCGTGTGTACTCCGGCGTGCTGAAGGCTGGCGCGAATGTTTACAATTCCACTCGAAAAACGCGCGAACGTATCGGACGTTTATTGCGGATGCACGCCAATAAGCGCGAAGAAATTGAGTCTATCGAAGCTGGTGACATTGCAGCGTGTGTTGGTCTGAAGAACGTGACGACCGGCGACACGCTGTGCGATGAAGAAAAGCCGATCGTGCTCGAGAACATCGATTTCCCGGCGCCGGTTATTTCCGTGGCCATCGAGCCCAAGACAAAAGCGGACCAGGAAAAAATGGGCATGGCGCTGGGCAAACTTGCGCAGGAAGATCCCACGTTCCGTGTTCACACCGACCACGACACGGGCCAGACGTTAATCTCCGGCATGGGCGAACTGCATCTGGAAATTATCGTGGATCGCATGATGCGCGAGTTCAGCGTGCAGGCCAATGTAGGCAGGCCGCAAGTGGCGTATCGTGAGACGATTTTGAAAGTTGCTGAAGGCGAAGGCAAGTACATCAAACAGACCGGCGGCCGTGGACAATATGGCCATGCGGTACTTTCCGTGCATCCTCTTCCGAATTCCGGACACGAGAATATGCACGAGATGTCTACTGATGAGATCGACGAGCTTGCCAAGAGCGTTGCAGGTAAGGGCGGCAAGTGGCATTTCGACAAGGAACACCGGCTTCTATTCATCGATAAAGTTGTAGGCGGCGCCATTCCGCGCGAATTTATCCAGCCAATCGAAAATGGCGTGCGCGAAGCGATGGAAACAGGTGTTTTGGCTGGTTATGAAATGGTCGATTGCGCCGTGGTACTAACAGACGGCAGCTATCACGATGTGGACAGCTCGGAAATGGCGTTCAAAATTGCAGGCTCGATGGCTTTTAAAGAAGCCTGCAAGAAAGCTAATCCGAAGCTGCTGGAACCCATCATGCGCGTCGAAGTTGTGGTCCCGGAAGATTACATGGGCCCCGTGATTTCGGACTTGAACTCGCGCCGGGGACAAATGCAGGGGAGAGAATCGCGCGGCGGTACGGAAATCATCAATGTACAAGTTCCGCTGGCAGCCATGTTCGGTTACGCCACGGAAATACGCAGCCGGACGCAAGGGCGCGGAAGTTTTACGATGCAT
>Ga0207015_1151_pt1 | contig 19259 bp, 15 predicted proteins | sample Alteio_BWMinCont_53_FD_153486 | JGI IMG/M metagenome (GOLD analysis project Ga0207015, IMG submission 153486) | Enriched cells from forest soil in Barre Woods Harvard Forest LTER site, Petersham, Massachusetts, United States -... | ecosystem: Environmental > Terrestrial > Soil > Temperate forest >...
ACGATGAGGATCGGAATTACCGTCCACGAGATCTCTATCTGATTGCTACCGTACACCTGCGGAGGCTCGCGACCATCGTCACCGCTCCGCCGGCGGAACTTTGTTACGACATATACGAGCAAGCTGGCAACGACCACAAAAAATGACTCCAGTGATGGCGAGAACAAACGCCGACAAATGAAAGACCCAGTCAGCGGGCGTGGACTCAGGTTTGAAGATGTTGGGAACGGGGTTGTCAGACGGATTCGCGTTGCACAAGCCCGCGGCAAGGAGTATCCCAACCAGGATCACCAGCACGCCCGTGACTCGGGCGGCGACAGCTCTCCAATCCGCCTTGCGCTTGTTCCTCATGGTCGTCAAAGTCTTTCCTCGCTCCGCGCTATCACGATCAGCCGCTGACTGGCCTGGAAATTACGTCCATCTCTTCGGTACGCTCATCAGGACCATTGCGACTGTTTCAAATTCTGGGAATTGCCACGCACCAGCCACATTTCTGATCACAGAAATCGCTCGCATTCCGGCAGGAGCACCTTGTTCTCCAATCAGTGTTTTGCTCGTTCCATCCCTTATCTTCTTTAGTTGGAGGAGCTTCCGTCAGGTTCGAAGGCCATGAAACTGGGGGTGGAGCGAAGCTACCGTCATGGGCTTGACGGTCTCGTCAAAGCCTCGCCTGTCTAGATAGTCATTCCCTGAAAACCACGATTCTTGCGACCTTTGAAACGACAGGCGGAAGGTCCCGTGTGAGGCGGCATCGGTCTCTGGGCTGCATCTGCTGAAAACCACTGTTATCTTTGGCAAGTTGTCAAAAACTCGCCCCAACAGTCGAAGCCTCGCCAACTGTTCGCGGTAGCCAAGCGGCTGTGGAACTTCCCCTCACCCTTCAAGTCATTGATAAGCAATGGGATCCAAGGTACTGCAAAGCCATCGACTCATTGGAATTGTGCCTGCTTCATGCCGTCTCGTGCGGGGATGGGACCCCCATTCGACATCGGAAAAGGAAAGGACCCTCCACGACTGGAATTTTCGTACTGCGATTGTCCTGGTGGCATCGGCAGGCATTTAACGTAGGAGATAAAAAGGCATGAGCGGACGGTTACCTGTCGTCTTTCTAGTGGATGTGGACGATACATTGCTTGAGAACGACCGCGTCCAAAACGACCTCCGAGAGCATCTCGAACACGAGTTTGGCGCAGCTTGTCGGGACCGTTACTGGACGATCCTCGAGGCCCTCTTTGAAGAGCTTGGCTATCGCGATTACCTCGGCGCTCTACAACGCTATCGGATTGAGCATCCGACGGACATTCGTTTGCTAGCTATGTCCTCCTACCTGGTGGATTATCCCTTCGCCGACCGACTCTATCCCGGTGCTCTCGAGGTGCTGAATCGGCTGCGGAGTTGGGGGCAGACCGTGATCCTTTCGGATGGCGATGTGGTTTTTCAACCGCGCAAGGTCGAGCGCTCTGGAATCAGCGGAGCCGTCAGGGGACATGTGCTCATCTACATTCACAAGGAGCAGGCACTGGCCGATGTCGAACGACGCTACCCGGCGGAGCGCTACGTAATGGTCGATGACAAGCTGCGCATCCTTGCGGCGACGAAGAAGGCGTGGGGCGACCGCGTGACGACGGTGTTTCCACGCCAAGGTAAGTTCGCGAACGACCCGGAGGTGCTCGCCGCCTATCCGCCGGCGGACGTGACCGTCGAGCGCATTGGCGACCTCCTTTCCTACGAACTGTCCAACCTGCGTGCCGTCTGACTAGCGCAGGCAGCTCTGGCTATCTATGGCGGGGCAGCTCCTGCATCAACGTGCGCAGTTCGCGGCGCAAAGTGCGGATGGATTATCTTTCAAATCAAGTCCTTTCGCTTTCGCTCTCGCCTGTCTAGATACTCATTCCCCTGAAGACCACGATTTTTGCGACCTTTGAAACGACAGGCGGAAGGTCCCGTGTGAGGCGGCATCGATCTCCGGCCTGAATCTGCTTCTGAAGACTCATTGTCATCTGTAGCGAGTTGTCAAAAACTCGCCCGAACAGTCGAAGCCTCGCCAACTGTTCGCGGTAGCCAGGCCGCTGGGGAAGTCCCTCTCACTCTTCAAGTCATTGATAAGCAAAGGGATCCAATGTGCGGCAAAGCGATCGACTCATTGGAATTGTGCCTGCTTCATGCAGCCTCGTGCGGGGATGGATCGAGTGCGGGAACTATGAACATCTGGGAGATGGTGCGCTCCGGTTTTGCGTGTCTCAGTCGGACGCTGCCCCTTGCAATCTCAATTGGGGCGGGGAGAGACATTGATAGTTCGAGCGCAAATCCCTCGGAAAGCAGAAGAGATCCCCATTCGACGTCGGAAAGGGAAAGGAACCTCCACGACTGGAAGAGTGGTCTTCCTGCTGCTTTCCCCGTTCCTTGCCATCTGCTGGTTCGTGCTAGCGTCTTGGGGGAAACAACCTAACACCGGCGGCGCTAAGGTCGAAGGAACAGTGTTTGTTCAAGATGCTGCAGGGAACCAGTCCTTTGTGGCTGGCGCCTCGGTGAAATTCAGCGGACCCGCCACATTCGAAACTGAATCCGACGAAAACGGCAGGTACGTGATTGCGGCTGTGCCCCGTGGGACCTACTCCGTCGAAGCGATCTTTCCGGCTTTGAAGGCCGTACGGGAAGTACATGTCGAAGGGAGTGAAGTCCACGTCTCTCTCGAATTAAAACCCTCTGAAGTCACCGCGTCTGTGGAGGTAAAAGCTGATCAGGCTGATACCAAGGACCCTGCTCGCGCGGAAACAATTTCCGAGCAGACACTGCGCGACGCTCCAAACGTGAACGAACGGTTTGAAAGCTCACTGCCGCTCGTTCCTGGCGTTGTTCGCGGTCCTGATGGACACGTGAATCTGAAAGGCACGCGCAGTACCCAGAGCGGTGTGCTGGTGAACAGCGCAAATGTTACCGACCCAGTGACTGGCGGTGCAGCGCTCAATCTTCCGATTGATGTAGTGGCGTCGGTGCAAGTCATTTCGAATCCCTATGATCCCCAATACGGCAAGTTCACCGGAGCGGTTTCCACCGTCTCCACCAAGACCAGCGATTACGAGAAGTTTCACTTCTCCATCCAAAATTTCCTACCACGACTGCGAGATCGCGATGGCAGCATTATGGGCATTGGCGCCGCGACCCCACGAACCACTCTCACCGGCCTAGTGTGGAAAGATCACATCGCCGTCACGCAGTCCTTCGAATATCGTTATGTTCGCACGCCAGTAAATAGCCTTGCACCTTCCAGACGTGATACGAAACTCGAAAGCTTCGATTCCTATACGCAAATCGACTTTATTCTCAGCCCGAAGCAGACAGCTGCGGTCTCGGTTGCAGTGTATCCGCAAAAGCTGGACTACCTCGGGCTTAGCACCTTTACACCTCAGCCGTCGACGCCGGATTTTCATCAGCGCGGGGAGCAAATCAACGCACAGCATCATTACGTGATCGGCCAGGCAGGCCTGCTGAATTCGCAGTTCAGCTACAAGCGCTTTGACGCGGACGTCACTGCGCAGAGCAACGATCCGTATCGCTTGCTGCTGGAGACCACCGAGGGCGGTTTCTTCAATCGGCAGGCGCGTCGAACTTCCCGTACCAGCTGGCAGGAAAATTATCAGTTTGCGCCCTGGCAGTTCGCGGGTTCCCACCAATTCACTGTGGGCCTGAGCTACGAGCACTCTGCATACCAAGGCCGCCAGACGTTCTTTCCAGTGGAGATTGATGGGGCGTCGAACCAACCTGTGGAACGCATTTCCTTCACTTCCCCGACCTCATTCCGCATTAGTCAAAACGAGACGGCCTGGTTCGCCGGCGATCAGTGGAGGATCAACCCACGTTTGACCTTGAGCTTGGGATTGCGCTTCGACAACGACACGATCACGAGCTCCACCCATGCCGCTCCTCGCGCCGGATTTCTCCTGTCACTGACCGGGGATGGAAAAACGCTGCTGAAGGGCGGCGTGGGCCGGTTTTATGACCGCGTCCCGCTCATGGCTCCCACGTTCACCGATCTGCCGGATCGTACTGTCTCTGTGCTCGACCAAAGCGGCGCGACGCTTAGGTCTGTGTCCTATCAGAACAGAATAACCGGCGAGCTGCGGAGCCCGCGCAGCACGTCTTGGAATCTGGAACTCGATCGCCAGATTCTTGGAGGCTTGTTGCTACGAATCGCTTACGAACAACGCAACACCACCGACGACTTTGTCGTTTCGCCGGTCTCCTCTGGGACGACAGGAGCCCTTGAACTCTCAAACGGTGGCAGCGATTCCTACCGAGAGTTCCAAGTGACGGCCCGCTACCAGCTAGCTCACCATTTGCTGAACGCTTCGTACGTCCATTCCCGCGCTTTTGGCGACCTTAACGATCTCAATCAGTTCTTCGGGAATCTCGCGCAACCGATTATCCACCCGGATGCTCATGGTCGCCTGCCGTTTGACGCACCCAACCGTTTCCTATTCTGGGGCACATTCTCCGGCCCGTTGCACCTAACACTCGTTCCCGTTTACGACCTGCACACCGGATTTCCCTACTCCGTCGAGAACGAACTCCGCGAATACGTTGGACCGCGAAACGCACGCCGCTTCCCACGTTTCTCCTCGTTTGACCTGCAGGTTACGCGACCGATAACACTGCACTTAGGGGAGAAGCGCATACACGCGCGCGCGGGAGCCGGGGTCTTCAATCTTTTCAACCACTTCAATCCACGAGACGTACAGAACAACCTAACCAGCGCCAGGTTCGGAGGGTTCTTCAATTCATCCTGGCGTGAATACCGCGGAAAATTTGTTTTGGAGTTTTAACGATGAGAAATCGCCTCTTGCTTGCTGCTTTGTTCCTGCTTCCGGCGTCTGCCGTTGCGGCGGACGAATCCCCGTCTCTCCCGACTGCTGAGGAAATCGTCGCACGGATGGGTTCTCGGGACCTGCAGCGCCAGGTCTCCATTGAGGGATACGCCGGAATGCGGCGGTACGTCCTCGATAATCATCATCTCCACAAACGCGCGGAGATGCTGGTGCAAGTGCAAGGCGACCCGGACGGCACGAAACATTTCGAGGTCGTGTCGGAAGCAGGCTGGAAAGCAGCACACAAGCACGTTTTGCGAAAGATGCTGGAATCGGAATCGGAGACGTCGCATCCCGAAGCTCGCGCCAAAACTAGAATCAATCCCGAGAACTACGACTTCAAAATGGCAGGAACGGAAGTAATTGACGGCCGTACAGCTTATGTTTTAGAAGTCAGCCCCAAACGCAAAGAGAAATACCTGCTTCGCGGCCGCATCTGGGTAGACGCGGAGGATTACGCGTTGGCCCGCGCAGAGGGCCAGCCTGCAAAGAACCCGTCGTTCTGGACGAAAAGCACGCATTTCGTGCAGATCTACCAGAAAAGCGGTCTACTCTGGTTTCCCCGCTCGACGCAAAGCGTCACTGAAGCCCATATTTTTGGCACAACGAACGTGAACATCGAGTATTTCGATTACGCGCCCAAGACAGCGCACGTCCCCGACAACTCCGTAATGTCCGCAAAGGAGATGCTGAAGCCATGAATCACACAGAGAGCTTCCTTTGGCCGCGGCAGAGCTTCTTTGCGAAAAACACCGATTCACTAAGGTGGGCCAGCCGTGACGACCGTTAAGGAATGCCTGATTCTCGCTGCGGGCAACGGGAGCCGAATTGCCTCGGTGTCCGGCGGCGTTCCCAAACCTCTCGTGCGTCTGCGCGGCATACCACTTCTCGAGCACGTAATGACTTCGTGTCAGGAAGCCGGAATTACGAGATTTGTGATTGTTGTCGGGTACCGTGCCGACTTGATTCGCCGCTGGTTTGCCGAGCGGCCGCTTGACGGCATTTCTGTCACCTTGATAGAGAATCCGGAATACGCCAAAGCCAACGGGGTCTCAGCCCTGGCGGCCAAAGATGAACTTCACAATCCATTCTTACTTCTCATGTCAGACCACATTTTCGAGCCGAAAACTGTCAAGGGCCTAGCGCACCAACTACTGGCAGATGACGAGGTAATTCTTGCAGTCGACCACAATGTGGATCGTGTTTTTGACCTCGACGACGCAACGAAGGTCGCATGCGAAGCGGATCATATCGTCGATATCGGCAAAGACCTTGCCCGTTATAACGCCCTCGACACAGGGATGTTTTTGTGCAGCCCGGCACTCTTCCACAGGCTCGAATCAGCAAAAAGAGACGGGAGCTGTTCGTTGTCGGATGGTATGCGGCAACTAGCCCGTGAGCAGAAACTGAGAGCCTTTGATATCGGCGACGCACACTGGCAGGACGTCGACAGCCCCGAAGCATTGGTTCACGCCGAAAGCATCTTTGGCGTGGACTTCCCTGAAAACCCGTTCGCGGAGAGTTTGGTCGATGCTTAGAATCCCATCAAAAGCACAACTTCCGCTTCGTCTCATCGCGGTCGTCATGAGCGCAGGTTTCTTTTTTTACCTTATTTGGCGAACGGGTCCCACCAAGCTTTGGACAAGCCTCTCCGAACTCGGTTGGGGGATCATTTTAGTGATTGCCCTGGCCGGGGTCTCACATCTTGCGAGGACCTGGGGCTGGCGGCTTACACTCGGTGACAACCAGCATAAGATCTCCTTTTCGCATTTGGTGGGGCTTAGACTGGGAGCGGAAGCCGCCGGACAACTTGGGATCCTGGGGCAGACGCTTGGAGATTCTGTCCGAGTGTCGCGCATAAGTGCAGAAATACCTGTTGCGAGTGGTCTCGCCTCGGTGACTCTCGACCGCGGCCTTTATGTCGTAACGGGGATTGTGACCACTATCGCGGGGATTTTGGCCGCTCTACCTCTCGTGGCGCTTTCCCATGCTCTGCGCCTGTACGCGAGTCTGTTTGCTTTGACATTGATCGCCTCTCTGATGGTGACGTTGCTCGCGGTGCGAAAGCGTTGGCCGGTGCTTTCGTGGAGCGCTCGCATCATAAGCCGTGTTTCCTCCCTCAGGAATTGGATGGAAAAGAGATACTTGCTAGTCCAGTCCGTTGAGCGTGCGCTATTCGATTTCCATCACAAGACCCCCGGAGCATTTTGGGCGAGTTTTTCTCTCAATCTGGCCGCTCAGTGCCTCGCTGTATCGGAGGTGTGTCTAATCCTCTGGCTGATGGGCGTGAAGATGGGTTTCTTCAGCGCCCTGGTCATCGAAGCATTGACCAAGCTTGTGAACGTCTTGGGCAATTTCAATCCAGGCAACATTGGGACTTACGAAGGTGGAACCATGCTGATTGGCAAGATGTTTGGGCTGAGCAGCGCGACCGGATTGGCTTTGGGGCTGTCACGGCGATTGCGGTCCTTTTTCTGGGCCGCTGTTGGCGGCATTTGTTTCCTCTTGCTGACGCGGTCAAGCAAGCAAGGCGGATCCAAAATCTTTGCGAGCACGACCGGAACGGTCGCGACATCTCCCAGAGCGCGAACGAATTCTTCAAACAACGGTTCACCGGAAAACGAAATCGTGTTCGCCATTTTCCTCGCCGAAGGAGAGGCCAGGGGCAGCCAATTCTGCCCTTCACTCTCTCGAGTCGGCACGCTACCGATCATTCTCCGAACGATATTTGCAGCGCAAAAGGCCGGGGCAACACGCATCCTAGTGGTGGCCGACCCCACCTTCAGAAAAAAAGTGCAGCGTGCGTTATTCTTTACCGGGCGACTTCCCGAATCTGTCGAGTGGATAGAGGCACCCGCTGGCGCCTCCCATTCCCAACGATTACGGCTCATTGTCAATACGGCGCCCAGCGAACGATTCGTCTTGATCGATGGAAACAGAACCTATCGTCCGTCATTACTCCGGAACGCTGCTGAGTGGAGCAATGAGAGGTCGGCATTGGTGCTGGTGAGTGATGACGAACTCGCCGGAATTTTCGCCCTCCCCGTTGAGATGATTCACGATTTCGCGGAGCGTTGTCCAACGCAAGGTGGAACGCTCAAGGAACTGTACGCGTCACTCACCGAAATGCACTCGGTCGTTTCCATGCAAGTCGCGGAAGACCAATGGCAGCGCGTCACTACTCCAGAGGACTGCGAAGCTGCCGAACGAAAACTGGACCGCTGGCTGGTCAAACCTACCGACGGCTTTTACGCGCGGTTGAATCGCCGGATCTCCATTCCGATCAGCCGGCAGCTCATCAAGCTTCCGATCACAGCAAACATGGTCAGTATTTTCACGCTCGGCGTCGGCATTGCTTCTGCCGCATTCTTCGCATACGGCGGTTACTGGAGCACTTTGCTCGGCGCGTTTTTATGCCTCTTCGCCAGTATTATGGACGGGTGCGATGGAGAGGTCGCTCGTTTGAAACTACTGGAATCCGATTTCGGCTGCTGGCTGGAGACAATCTGCGACTACGCGTTCTACCTGTTTCTTCTTGTGGGCATGACCATAGGACGGTGGCGAAGCTCGGGAACAAGAACGTACCTGGCATATGGCGGCCTGCTCCTTGTTGGAGCCTTAGCTAGCTTCCTCGCCACCGGATGGCAGCGGCGCCGCCTTGCTGCTGGGCGTCCAGAGCAGCTACTGAAAATCTGGCAGGGCCACGCAGAGAGCCGGCCGTCGAATCCTTTCTTGTATTTCGGCCGACATACGGAGTTCATCGTCCGGCGCTGTTTTTTCCCTTATGCCCTGCTCGTCTTTGCGCTCTTTAATCTCATGAGCGTGGCGTTCGTTTTGAGCGTGATTGGAGCAAATCTGGTGTGGCCTATCGCGCTGTATTCCTCTCTCGCTTTTGCCAGGCGCAAGCACCAGGTGGTGAACAATCGCGCAGATTTCTCTCAGACTGCAGAACCATCGCGTGAATTCGCCGCAAGTTTGCTTTGATCCTCTCGTGATCGGGCCATCTGTTTCGCGGTTGGAGACCATCCAGGTGTGTACACCGGAAAGGTGTAGCAGGCGGTAATTTCGATGCAGGAGATCGAAACAGGCAATTTTTCACCTCCTCGGTTGGTCCTCATTCCACCGGATTCCATACGCGTTGTGAATTGGAATATCAATCGGGGGATGCGACTGCAGAAGGTCATCGAGTTCCTGGCTAGCGCGAAGGCCGACGTTTTTCTCTTGCAGGAATCCGATCTGAATGCCCGCCGGACGCATCACCTCAATGTTGCGAAGGAAATCGCGCAGAAGCTGCAGATGAACTACGTGTTCGGGCGTGAGTTCCAGGAGTTAACGCAGGGTTCGCGCACATCACCCGCCTATCACGGCCAAGCGACGCTCTCGCGCTGGCCGTTATCGAATTCTCGGATCTTGCGATTTCAGAAGCAATCGAATTTCTGGCGTCCTCACTGGTTTCTGCCCGAGGTCAAACCGTTTCAGGAACGAATCGGAGGACGCCTGGCGCTGGTATGCGAAACGGCCATCGCGGGGAAAAGGCTTGTCACTTATAACCTGCACCTGGAGAGTAAGGGCGATGATGTGTTGCGCTGCTCCCAGATCGAGGAGACCCTGGAGGATGCCCGGAGATACGACATAAGCACGCCAATCGTGCTCGCTGGCGACCTCAATCTCGATGTCTCCCGCGAACCTGCTTCCAGCGCGATCAGTCAGACGCAGTTCCTGGACGCATTTGCGAATCAGCACGTGCCAACAACGCCCGGCTCTTTCCTGGAGCCCGGACGAACCATCGATTGGATCTTTACGCGGGGACCCATTCGCGCCAGCCAACCCCAAGTCGGCCGCTCAGTGTCCGCTTCCGACCATTACCCTCTCTCGGTCACGCTGGATTTCGCATAGCTCTCGGAACTCGTTCGAGACACCTGGCAAGTACTAAGATTCGCGATCGCTCCGAAGGTGACCGGGTCGAGGCTGGCCCCGCCTACTAGCAAGCCGTCAATACCGGCCTGCGCCATAAGACTCTTCGCATTGTCTGGCTGCACGCTGCCGCCGTATAGGATGCGCACGTTGTTCGCAGCCTCCTCTCCGAAACTGCCTTTCGCTTGACCGCGAATGAGGCGGTGCGCGGCGGCAGCGGTCTCTGGCGTGGCGGTCTCGCCAGTGCCGATCGCCCAGACCGGTTCGTATGCGATTACGATTCTTGCGAACTGCTCGTCCGACAGCGCGGCAATGGCGTACCGAAACTGCTCCATAAGCACTTTTCCTGCGTTCTTCTTTTCGCGCTCTCCAAGGCAGACGATCGGGGTGAGCCCCGCGTCGATGGCCGCTACGGTTTTCTCCAACACACTCTCGTTAGTTTCGCCAAAATACTTGCGTCGCTCGCTGTGTCCCACGATCACGTGCGAACAGCCCAAGGCCCTGATCATCGCGCCGGAGATCTCACCGGTGTAGGCTCCTTCTTTCGCCCAGTGCAAGTTCTGAGCACCGACCCGGATCCCCGTTCCGCGTGTCGCGTTTACCGCCGTTTCGAGACCTAGAAACGTCGGACAGATCACGACGTCGCAGTGTGCAGGCGAACCGATTAATTGGCGGAATGCTTCGAAGAACGACGCGGTCGCGGCCGCGTCTTTATGCATCTTCCAATTTCCAACAAACAGCGGACGGAGGATGTCCATCATACACTCACAACGGGGCAGACGGAGTCTCGGACGAGTGCATAAGCGAGATCCCGCATGCGCCCGAGCGCACCCGAACGCGGACTCCTTCCAACCACGAGAACATCCGCGTGTGACTCAGCAGCCGCATGCAGTAACGTCTCTTTGACCGGTCCCGCCACGATCTTCGCCTTGCCGTCGAAGCTTGCCACGGACGCAAGATAGCAAAGTCGCTGCCGCGCAGCCGCTTGTTCCCCAGACGTCAAGTCCGCTGCCGCCGAGACACCCACTGCGGGAATCACGTGCACCAGGGATAGCGTTGCGTCAACTTGCGCGGCGGCGCTCTTCGCGGAGCGGAGAACTCTTAGTGAATCCGAAGACAAATCGACTGCACACAACCACGTGCGGTGCTCAAGCGACCGCGGAGCCACGGTCTCGGCATGCTGCGTCGTGAGGACCGGGCACTCCGCGTCATCCAGAACCTTCGCAGCAGTGGAGCCGAGCAGCATCCGTCGAAACCTGCCGGCGTGCGTAGGCATCACGATCAAATCGAATTCGTTTTTCTTTGCCGTCTCCGCAATCACACTTCCAGCGTCGCCTGCCAAAAGAATTCTTTCAGACGTTGCCCGGGGAAATTCCGCGACAAGAAACTGTTCCAGCTTCTCTCTGGCAACGTTCCAATGCTCCTCGGCTATTTCATTGCCAGGTCTCGCATACAGCTCGAATCCACTGTGACTGGCAAGATCGCACACATGAACCAGACTGACCGTCGCGCCGCAGAGCGCCGCGGCTCGCTGAACATACGCAGCCATGGCCGTACACGAAGGCGAAAAATCCACCGGAAAAAGGATTTTGCGAATCATTTCGCTGCGTCAGCCATTTCTTCGCTCGTCACAATTGCCGCTGTAGGGAGTCGAGTTCCTTGCGACAAGCATCGCTGAACTGACGCAATGGATCGTCGCCGCTGACCGCGCGGGACTCGATCTGCTCCGGCGTCAGATTTGGTTTCGGATAGGTGGCCACAATGATCCGTATGACCGCTTCGCCTGTTTCCAGAACTGGCGTAGACGAACTCAGGCGGATGCGGCTCAGCAAGGCATAGAGTGGGATCAATTTCTGAGCGTCGCTGTTGTTCTGCACCATGGCATCGACGAGCACTCGCGCACTTTCCGCGATGAAATCCGAATAAAGCGACTCGCGGCGTACGATCGTCTTCGCTAGCAGGTCGCGGATATCCTGGTGCCGTTGTGTGATCCAAGTGCCGACGACCGAACCAAGCGCGCCCACGATCGATCCGAATATTGCCGCGGAGGCGGCGATCATTCCCGAGTTCATCGCCGACTCTCAGAACCCAGCCCGCGAACCCGCTTCAGCTTCGCTTTCCTCACGTCGCCGAGGATGCTGCGTCAAGGTGCGCCTCCACCGAAATCGCGGCGCGAAAGAGTTTTGAAACGGGACACCCGATTTCCGCGGCTTTGACCGCGGCGTCGAACGCTTGCAGCGTCGCACCCGGCACTTGAGCCGACAGATCAAGATGACTTTTCGTGACGGCATGATGCTCGCCCACCCTTTCGAGTGTGATCGTCGCCGTCACATCGAGCCTTCGCGCAGTCAAGTTCGCCATCCCCAGCTGCGCGGAGAGTGCCATAGCGAAACATCCTGCGTGCGCGGCAGCCAGCAGTTCTTCGGGGTTGGTACCGATGCCATTTTAAAATCGCGTACTGAACGAATACTGCGCGTCCTCCAAGACAGTGCTCTCTGTCGATAGCGATCCCTTGCCGGTTTTCACATCGCCTCGCGAAACCGCGCTCGCCTTGCGTTTCATACCCTCGCCCCTTTCGATCCAGCGATGTCTCAGTGGCATTTGAATTGCCAGTAGTGAACCTCGGTCAGGCTCCTGTAACTGACTGACAAAATGGAGACATAGACCGTGGGAACGGTGCTTTGGCGTAGGGGCCAAATGTCTACCGGGGCGCAGCCTAGACAAACGCGTCAAGATTTTGACGATTTGCAGGCGCTTCCAATCGACGGTACGTGCCGATCAGCGTCCTTTCTCGTAAGAGTCCGGAAGACCGCCTCCCGGATTCCTGATGTCTGGCCGCCTCTGGCGCTTGCCCAACTACCATTCCCTCAGTCATTTCGAACAGAATTTACACGTTTCCGAAATACTCCTCATTTCCTGCTCCCTATCCTGAACTAGTAAGCCGGAATGTGGTTTCCCGGTTTTCTGTGAGTTAGCAGTTGCCGGAAGGAATGCGGGATTTACCTCGCCCCGGCCATAGGGAGCAAGGAATTGAAGCCAATTAGAGTGGTCATTGTGGGTGGAGGATTTGCCGCTGTACAATTCGCGAAAACTCTTCGCAGCAAGCTGCGCGCTTCAGTGTGCGAGATCCTCCTGTTCAGCCGCGAGAACCACATGGTGTTTCATCCTCTTCTAGCAGATGTCGCGGGCGCCTCCATCAATGCGGACGCGGCCGCAACACCTTTGCGCCAGATGCTCCCTGGTGTTGGTTGCCGTACCGAACGCGTTCAGAGGATCGATCTTCCGTCCTCAGAGATTGAATTTGACGATGGGACCGGAGTGCTCAAACGCTTGCATTACGACCACGTCGTGATCGCCTGCGGCGCGGAAAGCAATCTGGGTATCATCCCTGGCATGACTGAGCATGCTTTTGCCTTCAAGGTCATGCGCGACGCTATAGATCTTCGCCAGCACATCGTACGCCAACTGGAACAAGCTGAAGCTGCGACCGACCCCGATCGCTGGCGCTGGCATCTCAGCTTCATTGTCGTGGGAGCAGGCTTCAGCGGCGTTGAGGTTGCAGGAGAAATCAATGAGTTGGTTCGCAGTAGCACGCGTTTTTACCGCAACTTCAAAAAGGAAGACGTTGTTGTCACCTTGGTCCATTCCCAGGACCATATCTTGCCCGAAGTGGCCCCGACGCTGGGCGAGTTCGCCAGAAAGAAGATGGAGGAAGCCGGCATCAGCATCCTGCTGAATACGCGTGCCGTCGCCGCAACCCACGAGGGCATCGAACTGAACAATGGAAAGATGGTGACGGGAGCCACCTTGGTCTGCACAATCGGAACCTCGATCTCTCCCCTCGTCCTACACCTCGACGTTCCCAAAGAGCGGGGACGGATTCGCACCGCTCCGGAAATGCGAATCGAAGGCCAGACCAACGCTTGGGCAATAGGCGATTGCGCACTCGTCGTCAACTCCTTCGACGGCAAGCCGTCCGCCCCAACGGGCCAGTTCGCGGAACGCCAGGGTCGCCAGGCGGCGCTCAACCTCGTTCGAGTCCTGAAAGGCGAGCCCACCAAACCGTTCCGCTTCAAAGCCCTCGGGCAGCTTTGCTCTATTGGCGGTTACCAAGCCGTGGCGGAAATGTTTGGCATGCGCGTCTCGGGTTTCCTCGCCTGGTTCCTGTGGCGCGGGGTATATCTCTTCAAGCTGCCGACGTGGTCTCGCAGAATCAAGGTGGCCCTGGACTGGGCATGGGACTTGCTCTTTCCGCGCGATCTCAGTTTCCTTAATACCGATTCGGCGCAACAGGTCTTCCACGCCTACTATCGTCCAGGCGATTTCATCCAGCGGCAAGGCGAGCCGGCCCGGTTCTTTAGTGTTATCGAAGAAGGTGAAGTAGAGATCCTGAAAGCGGCAGAGCCAAACACCGAGCCAAAGATGGTCGCCGTCCTGGGCAAGGGTGATTTTTTTGGCGAGGCCGCTTTGTTGGGAAACCGCCCGCACGAAACAACCATTCGTGCCCGCAGCGCTGTTCGCCTTCGCCAAGCCGGCAGCGCCCTATTCTCGCAAATCGCCGGAACCTTTGCACCTCTTCGTGAAGTGCTGTCGCAGGCTGTCATTCGCCGCTCGGGCGACTTTTGGCACCGCCTCCCCTTGACAAAGTTGCTTCTGGACCGTGAGCCACTCGCCTCTCTCCTCGACCCGCTTCCGGCAGAACTGCTCCGTAAAGACGCTAGCCTGGCCGATGCCATTCGGGCCTTGAAGGAAAGCCCTAGCGGCGAACTCCTGATCCTCGACGAAGCGCAGCGTCTTTGGGGAACTCTCGACCGCAACGACCTCGATCAAGTTGTCGCTCGCATCGCCGTCCTTCCGACGGATCAGCACCGAGATACCACCCGTTCCAAGCTAAGTGAATTTCTCGTGGTGAATCCAGTTTATGTAGCTCTCGACGATTCGACGCTGGTGGCGGTCGCCACCATGCTTGATCATGACATCTCGTGGTTGCCGGTTGTCCAGAGCAAGGACAATCCCCTGCCCGTCGGTTATCTAAGAAGAGAAAAAATCCTCGACCGAATGATCGAAAGACTCGAGCAGCCGCAAACGGATCATGCCCGGGTTGCGAGCTGAAGATACCCATGATCGAACTTGCTCCCTCCATCTTGTCAGCTGACTTCGCTCGCCTCGGCGTGCAGGCCCAGGCCGCTGTCGAAGGGGGAGCCACCGTTCTCCACGTGGACGTTATGGATGGTCATTTCGTCCCTAACATCACGATCGGGCCCACCGTCGTCGCCTCGCTTCGCAAAGTTTCGAAAGTTCCGCTCGATTGTCATCTCATGATTGAACGGCCGGACGAATTCATCCCCGCTTTCGCGGAAGCCGGCGCTGCCTGGATCTCTGTCCACCAGGAAGCCTGCGTCCATCTCGATCGCACCCTTCATCTGATCGCAGCGCACGGATGTAAGCCCGGAGTGGTCATAAACCCTGCCACACCGGTCCGCGCCCTCGATGAGGTTCTTCCCCTGGTTCATCATGTCCTAGTCATGAGCGTGAACCCCGGCTTCGGTGGTCAAACCTTTATCCACTCTTCTCTCAAGAAAATTGAATTGCTCGCGAATATCCGGGAGTCTCGCCGCCTCGGCTTCCGCATTGAAGTCGACGGCGGCATACATCGCGATACCGTCGCGGACGTCGTGCGGGCAGGTGCCGAAATCTTGGTCTCAGGTAGCGCCATATTCGAGCAGGGCAACCCAAGTGAAAATGCCAGACAACTCCTAAAGTCCGCCCTCGATGCCGCAAAGCATGCCGTTCAGGGTCTCTCGTCTGCAGTGGCAGGGGAGGCCGCGGGCGATCGTGGGAACTCGTTAAGTCTGCCTTGATCGCCGTTTGTCTCCCGCGGTGAATCGCGTACCTTCTCCGCCAAACGCGTGTCCTCCCTCCGATGCGTCGGCCTTTTACCGACGCTTTTGCTTTCTTCGGAGGCCCCAACTCAGCCTAAGTTCTTGACGCCCACAGCTCGCAAAGCGGCGTCTCCGGTCACACAACAGTTCTTTGTGCAGTATCCATTATCTTGAGTTGATGGCCCTCTAGGCCTTTCGGGCGCGCTCTAAGCTCTTGTGTACCGCTCGCTGTTAGGCTTCGACCCAATCAACGCATAATACAAAATATACAGGTAGCAAATCACGGGAAGAATGAAGGCGTGGTGCAGTCCCACACGGTCGGCAATGACCCCCTGTATGACGGGAAGGATTGCGCCACCCACAATGGCCATGTTTAGGACGCCGGATGCGTTGCCCGTCAGAGGCCCCAGTTCCGCCACACCCAGGCTAAAGATGGTTGGGAACATGATCGAGTTGAACAAACCAACGGCGAGAATGGTCCACATCGCGGTATGCCCGCCTAAAATCATGGAAGCAGTGATCAGCGCCGTTGCAAAGATTGCGCACAAAGCGAGCATATACTCAGCCTTGATCCGCCGCAGAAGGGGTGCGCCAAGAAAGCGTCCGATCATCGAGCCGGCCCAGTAGAACGAAACAAACCCTGCTGCGGTCTTGGCGGAGAAGCCTGCGATCTCCGGCAGGCCGAAATAATTCACTAGAAAACTTCCGATTGAAACCTCTGCGCCCACATACGCAAAAATTCCGATGGCGCCCAAGATGAGATTGCGATGCTCCCAGATCGAATCTGTGACCTTCTCTCCGGGGCGGTCCGCCGCAGTCTCAATCTTGGGCAGCTTGAAGGTGCCGATCAGAATTGCCAGCAGCACCAGGGCGACGCTGATCACCGTGTATGGCATCTTGACCGAGGCTGCTTCTTGCACGCGGTACGCATGCAGCGCTTGTGGCGCGAGCTGCCTCAACTGCTCGACCGCTAATGGCGCGGCGCTCAGGATCAGCAGACCTCCTATTTTCGGGGCGATCGTCGTGCCCAGCGAGTTGAAGGCTTGCGTCAGATCCAGGCGGCTCGATGCCGTTTCAGGTTTCCCCAACAAGTCCACGTATGGATTGGCAGACACCTGAAGACCGGTAATTCCCGCTGCGAGAACAAGCAGCGCGGTCAGAAACAGCGGATACGAAACCACAGCTGCCGCCGGCACGAACAATAGGGCTCCGACAGCCATGGTCAACAGGCCGGCCACCATGGTCCTCTGGTAGCCAATCCTATTCACGATCTTCGACCATGGCACGGAAAACAAAAAGTATGCCGAAAAGAACGCAAACTGCACCAGCATGACTTGCGCGAAATTCAGATCGAAAATTGCTTTCAGATGCGGCACCAGAATATCGTTCAGGCAGGTCAGAAACCCCCACATAAAGAACAGTGTCGTGACGATGGCCAGCGGCCGTGAGTAATTTTGTGTCGCCGCAGCGACCGAAATGCTTTGCGCCGCGCTAGAATTGGTAGGCACTTCTCGTGTTGCCATCTTTCTTCACCTCGGATGCCAAGATGTCGTTCGTTGCTGTGCTTCGCGCATTCCCAGACAGCTGATTCACTGGCAGCCGCTGACTACCACCACGTTTCCGCTTGCACCCCGTACGTGAGCCCGCTGGTTCTGTCCTCGAATGGAACTCCGCCCACAAAACCGCGGAACCCGTTCGACCAATTCGCATAGGTCAAAAACACACGCAGCACCGGCCGGCTGAAGAACTGGCGGCCTGCTCCGATCTGCGGTGCGATTGTGAACTTTCGCAGCCAGCCGTTGAATTGGGTATTGCCGTTTTGCGTCGTAATAAAGCCTTCCGTGTGGTCGAACCCTCCCTCAAATGCCAGGGAGAGGTACTTAGTGAAGAACACTTCGGGTCTCAGTCCGAACGAGGCCCAGTCATTAAACCTATGCCCAGGTTGGCCGTCCCGCTTCCGTTGGAAGATGAAAATCGGCATGACCGCGAATCGGTCGTTGGGTTGAATCAGTAAATGGTCCGCAATCAACAGTCTCTCGGAACTCTTCAGGAACGGAGTCGGATCCTCGATCGAAGTGCTGAAATTGCTTGCTGCACCCTTACCGTACTGGACGCTGATCGTGTGGTATCCCCCGTGCCATTCCAGGCGTTGGTGGCGAATCCCGAACGCGTAGCCATTGGCGGTGGGAATTACTGCGCCGGTTTGTGTTGTGCCCCCCTTGGCTGTCGCGAAATCAAACCATGCGCCCCAGAGCCCGAAGGGCCCTTTGAGATCGTAGATACGGACGTCGATATTGCTCTTCGCGTAGTTCCCATTTTGGGTGACAATGTCGGGCCTCGCGCCAGAGAGATACGCCACCGAAATCTTGCCGATGCGAAGATTCCAATCTTCGACGCCGGCGCCATAGCCGCTCATATCCAGAGGGTAGAAGTCGTTAATCTCGATATGCTGGCGGCGATAATATCGTTGACCGGCCCAGAATTTCGCATCTGGTTGGCTCTCCAGGATGTGCCCGGCCCGCACAAAGGCCTCCCGCAAACGGAACTGGTCATTGCCAGTGTTGCCCGGAAAGTTTGCATAGCTCGCGGAGTTCGTAGTGTTCGCCTCGATCATTACTTCCGTTTTCAGCCACGCTTTATCACTGTTGTGTTCCGGGTTCAGCCAGTTGTTTACGAAAATAAATTCTCCATATGTTTCCGCTTCGTTGCCCAGGCGATACTTTGCGTCCGCTCCAGGTGCCTGAAAGGCGACTTGCGAGCCGCCTTTGCTATTCAAGCCATACCCCGAACGGAAATAGCCGTGGAACTCAAACGCTCCCGCCTGCTCTTGCAGCTTCTCAATTTTCGTTTCTGCCTCATTCAGCAGGTCATACGTCGGTTCCGAAGCGAGTTGCCCCTGATACTTCGCCCCGACCTGATCGGACTCTCCCCGGACGGCTTTCTCCGCTGCTTGCTGGGCAGCCAGCTGTACCGCCGAGACGGTTCTTTCTCTTGCTTTTTCGCTGGCCTCTTTCTGCTGTTGGATTTGCTGCTCCAGGGCAGCAATGCGCTGCTCCAGGTCATGAGTGGTCGCGTCGTACTGCTGCTTGAGTTGCTCCAGCTGCTTCTGCAAATCATCAGGCTTGGGGGTCGGAGGTTGCTGCGCCAGAGATGGCAGGGCGCTCCCAGCAATCAGCGCGACAATCAGCGTGACAATCAGCGTCACAAGTGGACGGCCTCCCCGCGGGATGGCCATGCTAATCGATCCACTAAAGCTGACCCAACCGTTGGCGGCGTTTAACGGCGGCGTGCTGATTCAGCCCGATCTTACGACGGTTGTTGACCAGAGGTTTCTACCAGCGGCAGTGCCGGAAAAAGTCATTGAGGCCATCGAGAGCCATGGTCTCGATGTGTGGGTATACACGGACACCGGATGGTTTGTACGCGACCCAAACGCAGCTCACGTTGCACGCGAGCAGTGGACCGTGAAGTTCCCTCCAACGGAGGTCAAGACGTTTGCGGGACTGCTTAGCCGCGTAGCGAAGATTGTCGGCGTCAGCGACGACTACGATCGCGTTGCGAAATGTGAGAAGGATGTTCAGCAGGCCGGCGGGACGCA